>AR_comb_assmDRAFT_10402383_pt1 | contig 11411 bp, 7 predicted proteins | sample ArasoioldDNA_FD_10543 | JGI IMG/M metagenome (IMG submission 10543) | reverse complement strand
ACCGACCCGGGCCGCGACGCCCTGCTGCTGCGGGTCCGGTTCGAGCCGCTGGTCCCCGGCGACTATCGGCTCTACCTCCGCTTCGACCCGACCGTGAACGGCAACGGCGGGGGCGGGAGCGGCAACGGCGGCGCCGACACCGGCACCGTCGACACCTCAACGGGCCACCTCGTGCCGGTCGCGGCCGACACCGTCACCACCACCAACGCCCCCAACCGCGACTACGCCCAGCCGGTCCATGCCGCTCTTGACGCCTCTGTCCCGTTCACCGAGGTCAGCAACGGCTTCGCCGGCACCGGGAGCGACGGGCTGGTCCAGCTCGACCGCGACCGCGCCCTGACCACAACCTTCACCGACGCGGCCCAGGGCAACCTGGTCCAGACCGCCCGTGTCGACCTGGCCGCCGGCCGCGACCTCACCCTCGCCCTTGGGTTCGGCGCAACCCAGGGCGAGGCGGTCGGCACCGCGGGCGCCGCGCTGCGGACCGGGTTCGGCCCCGCGCTGGCCCGCTACGCCGCCGGCTGGGTCGGCTACGACGCCGGGCTCAACGACCCGCCGCCGCGGTTCCCCGGGCTCGGTGCCGCCGCCGCCCGCGAGCTGCGCCGGGTCTGGTACCTCAGCGCGAACGTGCTCAAGGCCTCCGAGGACAAGACCTTCCCTGGGGCGGTCGTGGCCAGCCTGGCCTCTCCGTGGGGGCAGGCGGTCTCGGCCGGCGACCCCAACAACACCTACTTCGGCTCCTACCGCGAGGTGTTCGCCCGCGACCTGTACGAGACCTTCACCGGGCTGCTGCTGGCCGGCGACCGCGCGACCGCGCGCGACACCGTGCGCTTCCTGTTCGAGCGCCAGCAGCTCCCCGACGGCTCGATGCCGCGCAACAGCCTGGTCAACGGCAAGCTGGCGCCTGACAGCTTCGGCGTCCAGCTCGACGAGGTGACCTACCCGATCCTGATGGCCTGGCAGGCAGGCATCACCGACCGGGCCTTCTACCGCGACCACATCAAGCGGGCGGCCGACTTCGCCATCAGCCACGGGCCCAGCTTCGGCTCCGAGCGCTGGGAGGAGCAAGGTGGCTATTCACCCTCCACCATCGCCGCCGAGATCGCCGGCCTGATCGCCGCGGCCGACATCGCCCAGGCCAACGGCGACCGCGCCTCGGCCCGGGTGTACCGGGGGGTGGCCGACGACTTCCAGCGCTCGGTCAAGGGCTGGACGGTCACCACCAACGGGCCGAACAGCCCGGCGCCGTACTTCATCCGGCTGTCCAAGACCGGCGACCCCAACGCCGCCATCACCTACAACGTCGGCAACGGCGGGCCGACCCTCGACCAGCGCGAGGTGATCGACGCCGGCTTCCTCGAGCTGCCCCGCCTGGGCATCCTCCCCGCCGACGACCCCGACGTGCTCCGCTCCCTGCCCGTGGTCGACGCCGCCATCAGGCGCGACACCGCCAGTGGCCCCGGCTGGCACCGCTACAACGGCGACGGCTACGGCGACCGTGACAGCGACGGCCGCCCGTGGGCGCCCACCGGGCAGGGCAACGGCCACCTGTGGCCGGTGCTGGCCGGCGAGCGGGCCGAGCATCACATCGCGCTCGGCGACCGCGCGACCGCCTCGGGGCTGGCCGACGCGATGCGCCGCTTCGCCTCCGGGTTCGGCCTCATCCCCGAGCAGGGATGGGAGAACCCCGACCTGGCGGCGTCGCCGTTCGGCACCCCGCCGGAGGAGGCCTCGATCGGCTTCGTCAACGGCAAGCCGGTGGGCTCGGCCTCGCCGCTCACATGGTCAGCCGCCCAGTTCGTCCGCCTGGTGCGCGACATCGCCGCCGGCCGGCTGCTCGAGCAGCCCGCCAGCACCCTGCGCCGGTATGTCACCAACCAGCAGCAGGCCACCACCCTGGCCGTGACCGAGCCGCCCGACCGGACACCGGTGGCCTCCTCGCCGGTCACGGTCCGTGGCACGTCGGCCCCGGGCAACACCGTCGACGTGTCCGCCACCAACATCGACGCCAACTCCGCCAACACCATCGTCACGACCATCGCCGCGGCCGACGGGAGCTGGAGCGTCAACGTACCGATCCAGGGCGGGACCATCGTGCTGGATGTGGTCGCCACCAGCGGCAAGGGCGCGACCGCCCACACCCAGCGCACCGTGGTGTTCGACGTCACGCCGGGCGAGGTGCTGCTGGACGTCACCGACCCCGACGGGGACGACAACGGGCCGGGCAACTACGCCTACCCAACCTCCAGCAACTTCCAGCCCGGGGCCTACGACATTCAGCGCTTCCAGGTCCTCGACGACGGCACCAACGTCATCTTCCGGTTGCAGACCCGCAACCTGAGCCCGACCTTCGGCAGCCCGCTGGGGGCGCAGCTGGTCGACGTCTATGTCCGCGACCCGGCCGCCGCCAGCACGTCGACGGCGGCGTCGTTCACGCAGCGGAACTACCAGATCGCCGCCGGATCGGCCTGGAGCAGGCTGATCGAGGTGCAGGGCTTCGGACAGCGCTACATCGACGCCGGCGGCGCCACCCTCGGGACCGTGACCATCAGGGCCAACGAGATCTCCCGGTTCATCACCTTCAGCGTGCCCAAGTCGAGCCTCGGCCAGCCCGGCCCCGGCTGGGGCTTCACCGTCGTGTTGACCGGCCAGGACGGCTTCAGCCCGGACCAGGCCAGAGGCTTCGCCCCGACGCCCCAGGACTTCCAGTTCGGGGTGTGCGCCACCGCCTCCAGCGACCCGCACTGCACCGTTGACCCAGGCACCGTGCCCAAGGCGATGGACGTCATCACCCCGGCCGGGGTGAGCCAGGCCGAGGAGCTCGACTACACGATCAACCAGCCTGTGACCGTTCAAGGGGTGCTCATCCCATAGCCCTCCCCTCTGAAGGGCTACAACCATCCCTGTCGCTTGGCCCAGCGCAACAAGATGGCCGACATGGCGATCATGGCCGCCAGTACCACCGCCAGGTGGGCGAAATCAGTGTGGTCATTGACGATGATGTTCATCCCGTACACCGACGACAACGCGGTGATCGGCAAGGTCAGCACGGCGATCAGGGCGAGGCGTTCGGCGGCGATCGTGACCTTGGTGTCGGTCCGGGCCTTGTAGAACTCGATCACCCCCTCCAGGTAGCGGATCTGGCCGTCGGCCACCCCGGCGACCCGGGCGAACTGGTCCTCCAGGTCGGCCACCAGCGGCTGGCAGTCAGGGGGGATGAAGCGGCCCAGCGCCGCCATCCGCTGGTAGATCTGGTGGCCCAGAGTCACCATGTTGGACACCGCCAACAGCGCATGGCGGGTGCCGAACAGCTCCTCCAGGAACTGCTCAGGGTCGCCCAGATGGCCGGAGGTGACCCGTTGCTCCAGCGGCCACACCTGGCGGGTGACGGTCTCCACGAACGCCTCCTGGCCTTGGGCCATGGTCGAGACGATCGCATAGGACAGCTCGAACGCCGACCGGGGACGCAGCCGACCCGCCTCGATCCGCCCCAACACCGCCTGGGTCTCGCGCAGCGCGGCCTCGGGGGTGACCGCCGGGTTCACCGGGCCGTGGACGGTGACCACATAGCGGGGGCCGATGAACTGGTCGAGCTCGACGTAGTGGACGTGGCCGCCGGTGCCCAGTTCGGGGGCGTGCAGGATGACGAAGATGTGGTCGCGGTAGGCGCGGACCTTGGGCACGGCGTTCCGCTCGATGCAGGCCTGGACGGCCAGGGGGTGGAACCCGAAGACGTCTCTCAGCACCTGGGCGGCCTCTTCGTCGCAGTCGGGGATGTCCACCCAGACCAGCCCATCGTCGCGCGCCAGCAGCCGCTCCAACTCCCCCACCGGATGCTGCTCGATCGCCTCGTCGGACACCAAGCGAACGTCCATCCGCCCGCCACCTCCTTGGAGTGGTGATTCCTGCACCCAGTCTGCCGCCGCAGCGACCACGCCGAGCGTCAGGGGCGACCCTGGGCATCGGCTTGTTCCAAGGCCTGAGCCTCGTTGCTGCCCGACCCGTGGGTTGTGGACCACCAGGTGTGGCTGGCGGCTCTGGCAACGCGCGATGATGCCCAGACAGAGCAGCGCACTAGCGACCCGTTCTCGCTCGGCCTCCAGATTGTTCGACCAGTGCCGGACCTGAGCGACGCGGCGGGTGTGAGCATTGGGGAGGCGTGATGGCCAGCGCGCGAACGACCTACCGGGACGGGCGGGATGGCGACGGCGCCGCGGCGGCCGCGGACCCGTTCGTCTGGGTCAGCCTGCGCGACCCCAGCCCCGACGAGCTGGCGGCCGTCCAGGCCGAGTTCGGCCTGGCGGCGCCGCTGGTCGACGACCTGGCGGCGCCGGCACGACGACCGGTGCTGGAGCTCACTGGCGAGCTGCTGTTCGCGGTGGTCAAGACGACCACCTGGGTGGCCGCCGAGGAGGCCGTCCGGCTCGGGGAGGTGCAGCTGGTGCTCGGCGACGGCTTCGTGGTCAGCGTCGACCGGGACGGGGCCGTGCTGGAGCGCGTCCGTCAGGACCTGGACGATGACCCCGAGCTGGTCGGGGCCGGGCTGGCGGCGGTGCTCCCCTGCGTCGTCGACCACGCCGCCGAGAGCTACGGCCCCGTCCTGGGCGAGCTCAACGACGCCGTCGAGGAGGTCGAGGAGGCGGTCTTCTCCCCCGCCGAGTCCCGGCCGACCGAGCGCATCTACCGGCTCTCCCGCCAGGTGCTGGAGTTCCGGCGAGCCGTGGCCCCGCTCACCGAGATGCTCGACCGCCTGGCCGCCGACTCGTCGACCGCCACTGGCGAGCGACTCAGGCAGCGCTACCGCGAGCTGCGCGCCCACCTGCTCCACCTGGTCGAGTTGGCCGACGGCCTCGGCAACCTGCTCGCCAACGTGCTCCAGGCCAACCTGACCGAGATCTCGGTGCGGCAGAACGACGACATGCGCCGGATCTCGGCCTGGGTGGCGATCTGGGCCGTGCCGACCCTGCTCGCTGGCATCTACGGGATGAACTTCCGGCACCTGCCGGAGCTCGAGTGGGCCTTCGGCTACCCGGTCGTGCTGGCGGTGATGGTGCTCATCTGTCTGGGCTTGTACCGCGGGTTCCGGCGCAGCGGCTGGCTGTAGCCGGCCGGCGTCCCGTTCGTTCGTCTGGTGCTTAGGTGAGGCCGGCCCGGAGCGAGTCCAGGAACAGCCCCACGAGCAGGAGCGTGCCGAGCGCCGCGCCGGCAGTGAGGAGCAGGCGCTGGGTGCTCCAGCGCTGGATCGAGATCCGGTCCCGCGGCGGCGCCAGCCTCCGGAACACCTCGAGTAGCGGGCGCCCGTCGGCCTTCATCTTGGTCTGCAGCTCGGTCGGGATGGTGAGGCCGACCGCTGACGCGAAGGCCTCGGCGATCTCTTCGGGCGTGAACACCCTGGTGGCGCGGGCATAGACCCGCTCCGGGTCGCTCCGCAGGGCGAGGGTGAGCAGCATGTTGGAGAGGTCGACCGCCTGGCGCCACGGCGAGGGGCGGACCTCGAGCGCGGAGACGTCCACCAACTGGAGGTGGCCCCCCTGGACCAGGAGGTTGGCCGGCTTGATGTCGCGGTGGGCCACGCCGATGTCCCAGAACGTGCGCGCCATGGCCAGGCCCTCGTCGATCACCTGCTCGTCGACCTGGGAGTCGCCCAGGTTCCTGGCGTTCTCGAAGAACTCGGTGACCAGCATGTATTCCTGGTTGGGGGTGAGCTCGACCAGGCCGTAGGTCCTGGCCACCCGCACCCCGTAGTCGGCGAGCAGCCGCAGGGCGTAGTCCTCGTAGGCGGCCAGCCGGCGCACCGAGCCCACCGCCGTCTCGTCCTCGAGCTGGCCGTACAAGATCGTGCGCCCGAACCGGTACCAGCGGTCGGCCCGCTCGTGGCTGGTCGAGTAGATCTTGCCGAACACCCTGCTGCCGTCCTGCAAGGTCATCCGCAGCGGGGAGGACCCGCCGGAGCCCTCCAGGCCGAACTCCTTGACCTCGGCCACGGTCAGGCCGAGCTGGTCGGCCATGGCACGGACGATCGCCGCGCCGCGCTCCCCGCCGAGGTCCAGGTGGGCGGCGCTGCCCCGCTTGCGGTAGGTGACCGGGAAGCCCTCCTCGGGAACCAGCCACCGGAACGCCACGTCGGCCACGCAGGGCGCCAGCACGGCCGCGTACGCCATGGCGACCAGGTAGTCGCCAGCCAGGTACAGCTCGGCCAGCACCACCAGCGCCAGCGCGGCGGCGACCCCGGCCCGCAGCCGGTTCCGGGCGCGGCCGCGGGGTGCCAGGACGAAGGGCATCGCGTACAGGGTGATGGCCAGCGTGGAGATCGACTTGGAGGGGAACGCATAGGCCCCGCTGTCGGCCAGGACCGGCACGCTGGGAGCCGGGAGCTCGACGAACAGCAGCCGGACCACGACCCAGTCGGTTACCACCAGCGTCACCAGGAAGACCACCAGGTGGCGGAAGCGCCCGTACACCACCAGGACCACGACGGTGGCGACGCGGAGCGCCATGACCGCCGTGAAGGTGATGAGCTGGGCGACGACCTTGGCGGCGTCGGTGAGGGCCGAGGTGCGGAAACGGGTGAACCAGTCGAGGACCGTCTGGTCCATCCTCTGGACCAGATCGGTGGTCTGGATGAGGGCGTTCAGGGCGGCACCGAGGAGCAGCACCGCGGCCAGGACCCAGATCCAGCGGGTCCAGCGGTCCTCCCGCGGGAGGGGCGGAGGCTCACCCGACGGACGGCGCCGTCCCTGACGTCCGCGTCGGGGTCCCCCGGTGATGTCGGTCGCGCGCCCTGGCGTGGGGTCTGTCATCGGCACCATGATGACCTCGTATCCTGGCTGTCATGCGCTGCCATGTCTTTGCCGCCGGCTGTCGCGGTGGTAGACGGAAGGTCGCAGCCGGCGTCGCAGTCATGCTCATCGTGGTACTTGGCGGCTGCGGCGACCAGACAGCGCCGTCCGCACCAGCAGGCGAACAGGTCCGGGATGGGTTCGCGGTCCTGGTGTTCACCCGCACAACCGGGTTCCGTCACGCCTCGATCGACGACGCGGTGGCCGCGATCCGGCGGCTCGGCGCCAGCCACGGCTTCGCCGTGGATGCGACCGAGGATCCCGAGCAGTTCCGGGACGTCGTCCTCAGACGCTACCGCGCGGTGGTGTTCGTGTCCTCGACGGGAGAACCGCTGGGCCCGGCCCAGAAGGCCGCACTTGAGCGCTGGGTGGAGGCTGGCGGCGGCTGGGTCGGCGTTCATGCCGCCGCTGACGCCTTCTACGACTGGCCCTGGTATGGCGAACTCGTCGGCGCCTGGTTCCGGCGTCACCCGCCCGTCCAACGGGCGACCGTCCGCGTGACCGATCGGGGCCATCCGTCGACCGAGTCGCTTCCGGCTGAATGGACGCGCACCGATGAGTGGTACGACTTTGGCACCAACCCGCGTGGTCGCGTGCAGGTGCTTGCGACCGTCGACGAGTCGACCTACCAGGGTGGCGGCATGGGCAATGACCATCCCGTCACCTGGTGCCACGAGCAGGGCCGCGGACGGGCCTGGTACACAGCTCTTGGCCATACTGAGGCGAGCTGGTCCGAGCAGCGGTTCCTGGCCCACATCCTCGGCGGCGTCCAGTGGGCGGCAGGCGTCGACTAGCTCGCCGCCGCGCCAGTGGCGGAGGGTGGCGCAATGGTGCTCCCGGCGCCGCTATGCAGGCCGTCAAGGTCCGGTGCGCGGCCGGTGCGTGAGGACGCGCCGATGTCTAGGCGCTGATCCTGGTCACCAGAGCCAAGGAACTCGCCGACCTGCGTCTGCTGGTTCGCGGCGAGGTGGGCGCGCCGGCGGGGGCACGTGCCGGCGAGGCGCTCGGTGCTGGCTAGCGCAGTTCTCGAGGCCCTTGCTGGTTGATGCGCTCTCTTCGATTGCCAGGTGGCGCAGATTTTGACCAGTATGTGCGGATGAGCGACAGCGAGCCCACAGTCGGCCCAACCGAGCCAAGGTCGATCGAGCCGTCGACAATGCGCCAGAGGCTGGTCCCCAGTGCGTTGGCGGTGCTCGGCTTGGGGCTGGCCGCCACCGGCGTCGCTGCCGTGTTTCTGGCCGAGAGTGACACCGGAGCGGCGGCGCTGCTGACCATCGGCGTGATCCTTGTGCTCTTCGCCGCCGTCGGCGACCGGCTGGAGTCCTTGCGGTATGGCGATTTCGAGCTTGTCCTACGCCGCAAGGCCGACGAGGCGGCAAGGCGCGGCGACATCGTCGAGGCCAAGGCGCTCCAGCGTGCCGCGGACACTGTCGCGCAACGCGTCGCGAGGCTTGCCCGCTCCTATACGAGCGTGCGTGGGACCATGCCTGCTGGACTCCAGCGGACAGTGGAGATGGACCGCATCATCCATGAGGCCGAGACGAACGCTGATAGGCCCGACATCGACCAGGAGGAGGTCCTTAGCCTTCTCTGGACCGGTTCGGAGGGAGCTCGCGTGTGGGCCCTCGGTGTTCTGAAGGGGCGACCCGACCTTGCCACCACCCGTGCCGTCCTCGAGGCAGTGCAGCGGCCGGACCAGATGTTCGACCAGTTTCATGCGCTCCTGCTCGCGGAGCGCTTTGTCTCGCTTTCGGACACTCGATTCTGGGCTCGCGAACGGATCGCGGCCGCCGTGCGAGCCCAGCTGGAGTCCGGAGCGCTCGGCACAGATCACGACTCCATCGAAGCGGCGAAGCGAGTGCTCCACCAGGTGAGCAAGCGCACAAATGATTGACCGAGTGCGTTGCAGTGTCGACACGCAATGGGCGTCCGCCTGTTAGCAGGTACGCCGGCGGGGTAGCTGGCGTTCCTCGGTGGGTCGGTGACCTGTGTGCTCACCGTCTCACCACCCGGGCTGGCCATCGGGCCTGGGACCGAACTGCCCCCCACCGTCCGGTCCCGGTCATGATCTCGGAGGCGACGGAGATCGCCTCCGAGATTGTGGCCCGGTCAGAAGGGGATGTTGATGAACGGTGAGCTGTAGTCGGGTGCGTGGGCCAGGACCGACTCCGCCTCGGCGCGGCTGCTGTCGGCCAGACGGCGCTCGGCCTCGATGACCAGGGGCAGCAGGCGGACGTCGCCGGGGGTCGCGATGCCGGTCACCTCGGGATGCGACAGCACCCAGGCCACCGCGGCACTGATCCGCTCCTGGTCGTCGAACGGCTCGTACCAGGTCGTGTACCCGTGCTCGACCGGCTCCGGCCAGTTCCGCCGCGACGCCGCCTTGATGATCATCAACCCCACATCCCGGGCCTGGACCTCGGCGACCAGGGCCTGGTAGTCGGCCAGGTACACCGGGTCCTGCCCGAGCACGTAGTTGAGCGGGGTGAGGACCGTGTCGAAGGCGAACCGCGCCAGGGCTTCGAGATGGGTGGCCGGGGCCTGGTGGCCGTGGCCGGTGATCCCGATCGCGCCGGCCAGCCCCTCGTCCCGGGCCCGGACCACCGCCTCCAGCGACCCTCCCGGACCGGTGACCAGGTCCAGCTCGGCCAGGTCGCCGACGGCATGCACCTGGATGAGATCCAGGTGGTCGGTCTGGAGCCGTTCCAGGCTCTGGTTGATCTGCGCCCACGCCTGATCGCGGTCCCGCAGGCCGGTCTTGGACGCCAGGAAGACCCGGTCCCGGATGCGACCCATCCACGGGCCCAGCCGCAACTCGGCCTCGCCGTAGCTGGCCGCGACATCGAAATGGTTGATCCCGGAATCCAGGGCCAGCTGGATCGAGGCATCAGCGGTGTCCTGGTCGACCTCGGCCAGGGCGGCCGCGCCGTAGATCAGGACCGAACTCCGATGGCCAAGGCGACCAAGTCGACGCTGCTGCACGGCACCCACTCCCTGTTCGGGCGGCAATCCCGGACCCCACTCCGGCAATGGTCGGCACCGATCCGGTAGTAGGACAACCCAAGGCTACCCACCTCCACGCTGCCGTTCCAGGGCTCGGCAATCCCCCACCCTGCGGGTGGATGCGCCCGGCTGAAGGCGGCTCGCGAAGCTAGGGGGAAGCGCGCACCGCCGCCGACGCCTGGCGGGCGGCGACCAGGATCGGGTCCCAGACTGGTGAGAACGGCGGCGCGTAGGCCAGGTCCAGGGCGGTCATCTCCTCGACCGTCATGTGGTTCCACAGGGCCGTGGCGGCGGTGTCGATCCGCTTGGCCGAGCCCTGGTTCCCGACGATCTGGGCGCCCAGCAGCCGCCCGGTGTGGCGTTCGGCGGTCATCTTGACCGTCAGACGCTGGGTGCCCGGGAAATACGCCGCCCGGGTGCCCGAGCGGATGGTCACCGTCACATAGCCAAACCCGGCGTGGTGGGCGTCACGTTCGCGGAGCCCGGTCCGGGCGATCTCCAGGTTGAACACCTTGCTGACCGCGGTGCCCACGACCCCCGGGAAGGTGGCATAGGAGCCGCCGACGTTGTGGCCGATCACCCGGCCGTGCTTGTTGGCGTGGGTGCCCAGCGGCACGTGCTGGTATTGGCCGGAGACCAGGTTGAGGACCTCCACACAGTCGCCGCCCGCCCACAGGTGGTCGTGACCCAGCACGCGCATCTGCACGTCGGTGCGGATGCCGCCGTGATCGCCCAGCGGCAGCCCGGCCGCATCGGCCAGGGCCGTGTTGGGGCGGGCCCCGGTGCCCAGGACGACCACGTCGGCCGGGACGCTCCCGTCGGTGGTGACGACCGACCGGACCCGGCCGGCGCCGTCGCTGTCAAAGCCCTTGACGGTCGTGTCGGTGTGGACGTCGATGCCGAGGTCTTCCATCGCCCGATGGACCATCTCGCCCATGTCGGGGTCCAGCGTCGTCATCGGCTGCCGGGCCTGGTCGATGACCGTCACCGCCATGTCCCGGCGCACCAGCGCCTCGGCCATCTCAAGGCCGATGTAGCCTCCGCCCACCACCACCGCATGGCGCGGCCGGCGCCACTCCAGGTGCGTCAGGAGCGCCTCGCCGTCGTCCAGGGTCTGCACCCCGAGCACGCCGAGGGCGTCCACACCCGGCAGCAGTGGCCGCACCGGGACGGCGCCGGTCGCGACGACCAGGTCGTCAAAGCCCTCCCGGTAGCGCCTGCCCGACGCCAGGTCGCGAACCGCGACCTGGCCCGCCTGGACGTCGATCGCCTCCACGTCGGTGAGCATGCGCAGGTCGATGCCGTTGCGCCGGTGCTCCTCGGGGGAGCGGGCGACCAGGTCCTCCTCGTCCCGGACGTCACCGGCCACCCAGTAGGGAATGCCGCAGGCCGAGTAGGAGCTGTGCGCCCCGCGCTCGAACGCGATGACCTCCAGCTTGTCGCCTCGCAGCCGCTTGGCCTGGGAGGCAGCGCTCATCCCGGCGGCGTCCCCGCCGATGACGACCAACCGCTCGGTCATGTCAGCACCGCTTCCCCCGGCCCGGTCGTCGGAAGGCCCATGACGGGCGC
>AR_comb_assmDRAFT_11250310_pt1 | contig 11415 bp, 6 predicted proteins | sample ArasoioldDNA_FD_10543 | JGI IMG/M metagenome (IMG submission 10543) | reverse complement strand
CTTTTATTGTTGGGCATCGCTGTTCTTTTTCTGGTGTCATTCAGAATTCCGCACACCCTCCTGAACAATCAGGCAGGCGGACCCTATGATAATGATACTGCTTACAAGGAAAAAGCGGGTGAACTTTCACTCGGTAAACAATCAGCGTTAAATTCTTCAGCCAAAACTCAGGGTTTCAATGCAATATTTGAAACTACCGGTGCCAACGGTGTCAAACTGAATGCACGAGCTGTAAGCTTTGTAAAAGATTACATGGATGCCGAGGGTAAAAACCTCGAAAAGATGAAGACCTGGGGTCAACCGTATTTCAACACCATCGACAACATCCTGGTGAAATACAACCTTCCCAAGGAACTAAAGTACCTCGCAGTTATTGAGTCTGAACTGAAATCTACAGCAACTTCATGGGTAGGTGCTGTTGGTCCATGGCAGTTAATGCCTGAAACAGCCAGGCTGCTTGGATTAAAAGTCAATCATAAGGTTGACGAAAGACAGAATTACCAGAAGAGCACCCATGCCGCTGCAAAACACCTCAAAGACCTCTACAATGAATTTGGAGACTGGCTTTTGGTGATTGCAGCTTATAACGGAGGTGCCGGAAAAGTATATAGCGCAATCCGCAAGAGCGGTAGCCGTAACTTTTGGAAATTGCAGTACTATCTTCCTGCTGAATCAAGAAACCACGTTAAAAAGTTTATTGCCACACATTATATCTTCGAAGGGCAAGGGGGATTAACTACCCTTACCAAGCAGGAAATGGAAGAGCAATTAGGCGCATCTGCCGGATTGATCCGCAGACTGACTTCAGTAGAAATCGAGAATGTGCAATCACAGAATATTTCCGGAAAATATTATTCTGAGATCGTTGCCAGCAATGTTCTGATGGACATTGACGAGTTCAATCGTTACAATCCTTCGTTTGATAAATTGATGGCCACTAGCAGTGTTTATGAATTGAAGCTGCCTTCAGAAAAGATGTCTTTATTTGTTGCCAACAAATACCAGATCCTGAATGAATCGGTACAGTATTTCTTAACTGCTGCTAACGATTTGAATAATTCCAAAACTGTTGCTTCAAGAAAGTAAATTATTTTTTGCCTATAATCCTCTTAAGCGTGCTGACCTTCCGACCGGGTCAGCACCTTTTTTATGGCTTCTACTTTCAAAAGGCATTCGTCATATTCAACCTGGGCATTACTGTAATAAGTGATGGCTGAGCCGGCCTGGAAAGACAGATATTGAGCAGGCTGGTTATACATAATGCTCCGAATGATCACATTGAAGTCGAAGTCTTTTTCCTGTGTAATATACCCCAGAGCACCTGAAAAGATTCCTCTCCTCGTGCGTTCGTATTCATCAATCAATTGCATTACCCTTTTTTTGGGAGCACCTGTCATAGAACCCATGGGAAAAGTATTCCGAACGGCGTCCACCCAATGAATTGACTCGTCCATTTCACCCGTAATAGTGGAGATCATCTGGTAAACCTGGGGAAATGCATATATGCCGAACAACTCGCTTACTCCAACACTCCCTTCTTTGCAAACCCTTGATAAATCATTTCGCACAAGGTCAACGATCATTACATTTTCGGTTCTTTCTTTGACACTTTCCGATAGAGCAGCACGACTTATTTCATCTGCCTCCAGATCTTCATCTCTTTCAGAAGTACCCTTTATGGGTTGAGAGATTAGCTGCCTGCCCGTTTTTTTGAGGTATCGCTCCGGGCTTGCACACATGAGATAACGGTTGTTCCATTTATAATATCCTGAGAAAGGATTGGGTGATACGTTTACCAAATGGGAGTATACAGTTAAAGGATCAAGGGAAACATTTTCTGCAAAGAATTCCTGGCAGAAATTAATTTCATAGCAATCCCCACGGTGAATATGTTCCTTCAGTTTTTCAATTGTATCAAGGTATTCCTTCTTTGTGAACCTGGAGTGGATTTGGATTGACCTCGAAAGTGGATCTCTTCTTGAAGCTATTGAGGTCTCCTGTATATTTTCAAAAATAGAATCAGCATTCATTGAATGGCTGCCAATGGAAATCTTATCTTTCTCGAGGCGAAGTACGACACTAGGTACAAAGAACAAAAGGTCAGGGAACCCGATTCGGTCAGCGTTTTTTGAATGCAGTTTTTCTATTTCATTTTTCAGATCATATCCGAAATGTCCAAATAACCAATCCGCGTGTTGATCAGAAAAGTTTTGCAGTTGTTGAAAAGCATTTGTGGCACTTGCCTCTAGCAAGTGATCCGCTCCTACGGCCAGTATACATTCGTAGGTATGAGGCGAGATATTATAATGGTGGTTATCCAAAAAACAACAAATGTTGAACTGGTCAGCCCAATTCAACATTTGTTGTTTGATCCTATTAAAGTCAGTTATCGGATAACTAGTAAATGATCTGGTCAAGAGTTGATCTCCTTTTAGAAATCATCGTCTTCATCCTCGGCATCATTAAATAGATCCATGTCTTTAAATTCATCTTCCTCAAATCCAAATTCTTCCTCCTCTTCACCTTTTCCACCTCCCTTCTTAGCGGTACCCGCTTTTTTTACGTTGGATTTAGGTACATCAAATTCATCGAAATCGGGATCCCATTCTTCTTCCTCCTCTACCTTATCCCAATCATCAACTTCATCAGCAGCATCATCATCGTCATCCTCGCCGTCTTCCTCCTTCTTACTCTTGGAAGGAGTCTTAGCTGTTTTCTTAGATGTGCTGGTTTCGTCGATCTCTAATTCATCATCTTCCTCATCATCCTCGTCTTCTCGTTGTTTTGGTTTGGATGAAGTCTTTTTTGTGGATTCGTCTGCAATCTTGGAGGCAGACTTCTTTGGTGTCCCTTTTCCTTTTTCAGATTTTGCTGCCATAAAAAGCTACTTAGTTACTAGTGTAAAATTTCAGCGAAGTTTTTAATCCGCCAAAATTTTTCCAAATATTTTTTAGCATTGAAAATTAAACTTCCACGATCTGTTCACGGCCTGGCCCGTTCGAAATATAGGTTATAGGAGCTCCAACGAATTTATTAATAAAGTCCACATATTCCAGCATTTTTGCGGGTAATTCTTTAACTGTGACTTTATCTGATGTTTTAGTGTACCAGCCGGGTTTAATTACATATTGCGGGTCAATTCCTGCTCTCGTCATTTGGAAGGGAACGGCGTCCACAACAACACCTCCTATTTTATATCCGGTACAAAGTTGAAGTTCCGCGAATTCATCAAGCACGTCAGCCTTGGTCATGACCATACTGGTAACACCGTTGATCATACAAGCGAATTTAAGCGCCACAAGGTCGATCCACCCGCAACGCCGCGGCCGTCCGGTAGTTGCGCCAAATTCATTACCCACTTTTCTCAATTCGTCACCTGTTTCATTTAATAATTCTGTTGGAAACGGTCCTCCTCCTACCCGGGTACAATATGCTTTGGTTACACCAATTACTTCCCTGATCATTTGAGGTGCAACGCCCAATCCTGAACACACGCCCGCAGAAGTAGTATTTGAAGAGGTTACAAATGGGAATGTGCCGAAATCAATATCCAACATGCTTCCTTGCGCTCCCTCTGCCAACACTTTCTTGCCTTCACTCAATTTATCATTGACAAAGTATTCACCATTCACAACATTCAATTGTTTTAAGAACTCTACCGCTTCAAAAAACTCCTCTTCCCACTGGGCTATGTCTTCCTGAAAGCCATAATTATCCAAGAGTTTCTGATGTTTCAAACGAAGCCTGATATAAGAAGTAATAAAACTTTTATCCAACAAATCACCTACTCTCAAGCCATTTCGGCCGGTCTTGTCCATGTAAGCGGGACCAATCCCTTTGAGTGTTGATCCAATTTTATCAAGACCCTTTGACATCTCCGAAGCTTTATCCAACGCCCGATGAGTGGGAAGTATCAAATGCGTGCGATGCGATATAAAAAGATTTTTCTTTACGTCAATTCCAAAATCAGCGACCTTATCACATTCTTTTTTCAATACTACAGGGTCGAGCACTACTCCGTTACCAATAAGGTTGATGGTATTTTCGTGAAAAACGCCTGAAGGAATCTGGTGCAGTACTATTTTCTCCCCGTTGACGTACAGCGTGTGACCTGCATTGGGGCCGCCCTGGAATCTTGCAATGATGTCGTATTCGGGAGCAAAATAATCTACGATCTTTCCTTTCCCTTCATCGCCCCATTGGAGCCCAAGAATAACATCTACCATGAATGATATTTGAGTAAGTCAATAGCCTAGAGAGCGGCAAAAATAGTCGAAGCGGGCAAACAGTAAAAATAAAAAACCTCCTCTGTGGAGAAGAGGTTTGAAGAGAATTGGCGACATGCATTGACAACTGGCAAAAATTTCCTTAACTGTCGAGTGGGTAGGAAATACGAAGAACTTGATTTCGATCACAAATTGCCAAGGATCCACCTCAAAGTTTTTTCATTCCCTCCCAGTCTTTATTTCAGGACCGTCTAGGAGTGATCCTAAAATCTGCAAGTTGGTTGCCTGTTGTCAGTTGCCAGTTCAATCACTGTTCCGTAGCCGGTACCGGGAATTGCACCCATACGTCATCGCCTGCGCGATCTATAGGCAATTGGGCCAAACGATTATATCTTCTCATATCAATCCACCTATGACCTTCGCCATAGAGCGAATACCGCCTTTGTTTCAATATTTCGGTGATCAGGCTATTGAGGTCAGTAGGTCCGGAATAATCCACTAATCCACCGGCCGTACTTCTGATCTTGTTGATGGCGTTTACTGCTTCAGTTGGATTCGATGTTTGTGCTTTTACTTCCGCGTACAGTAAAATCAGTTCCTCGTTCCTGATAATGGGAATCTTGTCAATATTGGAGGCATAAACAAAGAAATCATAATTGCTTTGAAGTCCGTCCTGGAATGCAGTGGCGGTTCTTAAAACTACCTTACTTAATCTATCGTCGCCCGCATCTGCCTCGCTTACAAAGTTCGGTTGGGCAACTCGCGTTTCTCCACTTGAATTAAGCGGAAAGAACATTGGATTCAACAAGTCGCCGCCGGCGGCGGAGAACAAATGGTAGACCCCAAGTGCGAGCGGGGCGTTGATATTAAAAAACGATTCAGACAACGCCGTGTTTGCTGTTGCCCAATCTTGTTTATATACCGCCACTCTTGCAGTTAAGGCGCGATTGAATTTTGAAAATTCTGCTGCATTACTTGAAAAAAGTGTAGTTGTAAATGGAAAATTTACATTGTTACCTTTTAAATCGGTGTTGGCCTGGTTAAGCAAGTTCAGAATTGCGTCAATCGACTGATCTTTTGACAAGAAGGGCCCCAGATGATCCGGATCCTTCACATCAAATCGAATCCCGTTGCCATACAGCAAATTGAACACTAACAAATATTGATATGCCTGCACTGTCTTCGCATAACCAATGCCGGCTTTTCTTTGTGCCTCAGAAATAGCTGCCTTTGTATTGGTCAATGCATCAATCAAAATGTTTGCATTTTTAATCACCCTATATCTCGATGCAAAAGGGTTTGTTAGATAAAAAGTATTATTGTCCAGCACCGCGCTTCCCTTTCCCAGCAGATCTGAAGTAAACCTTGGATCTGAAGTAGAGAATCTATAAAACTCTCTTCCAATTACTCCTACATCATCAAGGTAAAATGATACAGACTCCCGCATCGCGGATTCAGTGCCGGTCACCAGATTTTGCAATTCACCAAGCGAGGCATTGGTAACAATACCGGCTGCACTTGGATTATTCGGATCAACGATGGTTTCAATTTTACATGCAGTGAGCATGATTGCCATCATTAACAAAACAATTAGTTTATTCATTATAGTGGGTTTCATAATTTGTCAAATTAAAATGTTGCTGATATTCTGAAATAAATGCTCTTTGAAGAAGGATATGGTGTTACTTCAACGTTACTTGAAATAGCATTCGATCCAAAGTTTGATACTTCGGGATCATAGCTGCTGTACTTAAACACGTTAATCAGGTTTCTTCCTGAAAATCCCACCTTCACCTGCGCCACATTTTTGAACCATGCCCTTGGCAACATATAGTTTATTCCTATTTCGCGCACGCGGAAATAGCTAGCATCTTCAACCCACGGACGAGCAGTGGTACCCAACGCTGCAAGTCGATAGTCTCCATTCACCTTCTGACCAGTTGGATCCAATCCCTTGTCATCAAAGTCGGGCGAAGTGCCAAATATATCAGACAATAAGGTCGACAGGTTTATGTTTTCACTTCCTTTCTTCCAATGAACAAGCAAATCGAATTCAAAATTCTTGTAAGTCACAACATGATAGCTCGCCAAATTGAAATCGGGTTCCCCATCGCCATAAACAGCCAAGCCAGTTGCGGGATCAACCTTATCATCAGGGCCGCCAATACCCACAATTTGAGATGGGCTCTTTCCCTGTTCAATTCGATATGTTCCTAAGGTTGCACCAAATGCTCCAACATTGAATGCAGGAACATCAAGTCTGGTAACCTTTGCATTATTCTGCCAGAAGCTTGTGGATTGATACCATCTGAAATCCTTATTCACAATTGGAGTTGCGGCTAGCGAAATCTCAATTCCTTTATTCTGCACAGAAGCAACATTTTTCCATGCTGTGGTAAAACCAGAAGACGAAGGAACTACAACGTTCAACAACAAATCATCGACTTCTTTATTATAATAAGTAAACGCAAGAGACACCCGATCATTGAGAACTCCGAGATCGAATCCAGTTTCAAATTCTTTCTGGAGTTCTGGACCCAGATTCTCATTTCCTCTTGTGAGTGTAATTTCTGAACCTGTAGAGCCATTAAAAACAGCAGGCACAAGAGGTGAATATAAAGCAGTAAATGGTGCAAAGTTTCCGGCCTGTCCATAAGCCGCTCTCAATTTCAACTGGCTTATCTTGTCAAAATTCCACGAAGGAAGTTTGTGAATATTGAATGCTAAAGATGCCTTTGGATAATAATACAGTTTATTAGCATCTCCGTTTCTAGAGGATTTATCAGCTCTCAATCCCAAAGTCAACAATAGCATGTCCTCATAATTGACTTCCTCTTGAACAAAATATCCACGGTCTTTTTGAATAGCACGTGCCTGATCAACCTGGATGGAACCGGCTTGGTTTACGTTGGTTTGGGTTCCTATTAATTGTGTTGCCGTGCTTAATGTAGTTGTCTGGTTTACGTTTTCAGCAGTTGCACCTAACTGTGTGGTGAAATTTAAGTTGCTGTTCAATTCAAATTGATGAACGAAAAACGCTGCGATATTTGTTCCCTTACTTAGTGTTGTTCCATAAATAGAGGCACCGTTAGTTCCATTTCCATCTTTTTCAAATTGCAATTCCTGTGGAAAGATAGCAATGGTGTTTAATGTATACTGGTCCAATCCGCCTCTCGCTATTAATTTGAGATTATGTTGTCCTTTGTTCAAAATTTTCAATGTTCCAATACCACCGATCAAGATCCTTTCAACATTTTCTGTATTAGTAATGAGATCTCTTGTTTGAATAAAATTTGATGGCGCCAACGGATTATTGGGATAGTTTCCATTTTGATCAGGATAAAGATTCACCCATGATGGAGTAGACACAAAGGAAACTCCTAACGTTGTGCTTGTATTGTCGTTATTGAAATATCCTCTTGCCGCTTTGGAACTTACGTAATTCGTGTTCAAGGAGAGATCCAGGAAACTGGTCACTTTCTGATCAACGTTCACCCTGAATGATGATTTGCGATACCCGGTTTCTTTGACGATACCTTCATCATCTTTATAGGTATACCCCAAATAATAAAGTGTTTTGTCGTTACCGCCACTCAGGTTCAATCGTGTAGTGCTCAACAAACCTTCATTGCCATACATTTCATTTTCATAGTCGTAAGTAGTTCCGTTAGCGGCAATGAATAGATTCTCTCCCGCAGTTCCAAAGGCTGCCTTAGCTTTTGCCTGATTCCATTGGCGTTGACCAAGCTTTTTCAATTGCATGATTCTACCGATGGATTGAGATACCTCTATCACAGGTTTCCCCTGTTTCCCTCTCTTCGTTGTGATAATCACAACACCAGTTGCAGCGCGTGAGCCGTAAATGGCTCCCGCAGATGCACCTTTCAAAACCTCCACCCTTTCGATGTCTTCAGGATCTAGGTCGGCAATGCGATTGGAGGGATTGTCCTGGTTTGAACTGCTGCCTTGACCCGCAGCTTTGGAGATCACATTCAAACCTGCAGGGATCGAAGAATTATCATAATAAACTCCATCCACAATAAAAAGTGGCTGTGAATTGCCGACGAGGGAAGTAATACCGCGAAACTTCATTGAAATTCCTCCACCCGGCGCACCGGAGTTGGCAGATATATTCGATCCAGGAACCTTTCCATATAATGCTGCATCCAGCGTTGGTTGAACGGTAACTCCAACCAATTCCTTGGAAGAAACCAGTGTCACAGCGTTTGCGAGATTTTTCCGTTTCACAGAAGATGCAAGTCCCGTAACCACTACTTCATCCAATCGACCCACATCTTCCTGCAACTTCACTGTTACGGAAGAAGAAGATTCCGAAACGTCTATAGATTGTGATTTAAAACCAATTGAAGAAATTTCAAGAGTTGCCGATTTTCCTGGAATGACGAGAGAAAATTTTCCGGATTCATTGGTAACAGTTCCCGCATCATTGCCTCTAACTTTCACTGAGGCACCAATTACCGGTCTTCCAGATGGATCTGTTACTGTACCTGAGATTGGCACCTGAGCCATCAAAGAAACGGGAACGGCTATCCCAAAAATAAATAATAGGATTTGCAATCGTTTTCTCATCTGAAATTGTTTTTAGTTTAAGAATGCTAATGGACCATCTATAAGTATTCACTGCACCAAGCAGATAAATAGAAAGTCTTTGCTCTCGCTGCTAATGACAATCGCTTTGTGAAGTGTGCTGCGCGGGCCAGGAAATGAACTAAGCGGGAAGATCAGTTTCGTATCTTTCAACAGCCTGTATGCCGTTCAATTGTTTTAGATTATGCACAAGTTGATCCAGTTCGTCCTTATCGTGCACAAACAATTTTATGTTTCCTTCAAAGATGCCATCCTTTGCTTCGATGGTAATGGCATTGATATTTATTTTCATTTCCCCAGAAATCAGGAAAGTAATTTTACTTACTACGCCAACGTCATCGAGCCCTTTAATTTTCAAACCGGTGAGGAAAGATATCTCTTTGTTCTTTGCCCATTTTGTTTTTACGATCCGGTGTCCATAACTGGCCATAAGTTTAGCCGCATTTGGACAAGTAGTTCTATGTATAGTCAGTCCTTTACCTGTTGTGACGAATCCAAACACGTCATCACCTGGAATGGGTTTGCAACAATTCGCCAATGTATAAACAATACGATCACTGCTTTCTCCGAAGATTATCAATTCTGCATCTTTCTTTTGCAGAGAAGGTGTTGCATCAGTTTTGGGTTCCGGTAGTTTTGGTTTTGGTTGTTCAATTCTGTCACCAAACAACTGAAAGTCTTTAATTTCTTTCAGATCAATATTTTTAACCGCAACCTGGTAATACAGATCTAGAGCAGAAGGAAGTTTATAATAGTTAGTCAGTTCATCAATATTGTGTTGATTGTAAGCCGCGCCATAATTTTCAAGGCGCTTCTGCACAATGTATTTTCCTTCATCGGCAATTTTCCTCTTTTCTTCTTTTAATGCGTCCTTGATCTTACTCTTTGCTTTAGCAGTAACCACAATATTCAGCCAGTCTTCATTTGGCTTCTGCTTGTTAGATGTAATGATCTCTACCTGGTCGCCGCTTCTCAACTTATGACTCAGGGGAACCAGTTTGTGATTCAGTTTTGCTCCAATGCATTTACTGCCGATAGCACTATGAATGGAAAATGCAAAATCCAAAGCAGTTGATCCCACAGGCAACATTTTTACATCACCTCTTGGTGTGTATACATAAATTTCTTCTGCAAGAAAACTCGTCTTAAAGTCCTGGAGAAAATCAATTGAATCAGTATCCTGGTGGTACAATACTTCACGTATCTGGTGAAACCATTTGTCGAACCTGCTTTCATCTGCAGCACCCTCTTTATATTTCCAATGTGCTGCAAGGCCTTTTTCCGCGATTTCATTCATTCGTTTCGTACGAATTTGTACCTCAACCCATTTTCCCTGAGGTCCCATCACTGTAGTGTGCAATGCTTCGTAACCATTGCTTTTCGGATTGCTTAGCCAGTCGCGCAAGCGTTCCGGAGCAGGACTATATTCATCGGTGATCATTGAATATACCTTCCAACATTCCTCTTTTTCTTTTTCAGGAGTGGAATTTAATATCACACGAATCGCAAAAAGGTCGTACACCTCTTCAAATGCAACACCTTTCTTCTTCATCTTATTCCATATGGAGTGAATACTCTTTGGGCGGCCATAAATCTCTGCCTCAAATTCTCCTTTTTCTAATTTCTCTTTGATAGGTTTGATGAACTCATTGATATATCGCGTCCTTTCTCTTTTGGTTTCCGAAAGTTTTCTTGCAATTTCACGGTACTGGTCTGATTCCAGGTATTTCATGGCAAGGTCTTCCATTTCTGTCTTTATGTTGTACAGACCCATGCGATGAGCAAGTGGCGCATATACATATACGGTTTCGGAGGAAATCTTTAATTGCTTCTCCCGTTTCATGCTGTCGAGAGTACGCATATTGTGCAACCTGTCCGCCAGTTTAATCAGGATCACCCGTGGGTCATCAGTTAAAGTCAGCAGGATTTTTTTGAAATTCTCAGCCTGTTGTGACGCGTTTACATCTATGACGTTGGATATTTTGGTTAAGCCGTCAACGATCCTTGCGATCTCAGTTCCGAATTCTCTCTCCACGTCGTCAAGACTGATATCAGTGTCCTCCACGGTATCATGCATTAGAGAGCAAATAGTGGAGCGTATACCCAGGCCAATTTCCTCCACGCAAATCCTGGCCACGGCAAGTGGATGCAAGATGTAAGGCTCGCCGCTTTTCCGGCGCATAGTTTTATGCGCCTCCGCTGCCATTTCAAAGGAATGACGGATGAGTTTCCGGTCGCCCGGTTTTAATTTATTCTTTAATGACCTTAACAATGCCCTATACTCACGGAGAATCAGTTTCTTCTCCTGTTCTTCATTAAGATTGTATTTAGGCGCAGACGCTACAGTATCCATACCTCACGAATTTAGTGAAAAGATTTGGGGCGGCTCAATAGGCAAACTCGCTGACTGTTAACGTCCAATCTCCTATTTCCTTTCCGCTTGTTAAAGAATGGAGACTAAAGCCAATAAGTTGGAAAAAAATACCGTTAAATCTCCTACTTTTGCTCTCCCTTTTTCGGGAAAGGCGGATGTGGCGAAACTGGCAGACGCACTAGACTTAGGATCTAGCGCCGCAAGGCA
>AR_comb_assmDRAFT_10396222_pt1 | contig 11415 bp, 8 predicted proteins | sample ArasoioldDNA_FD_10543 | JGI IMG/M metagenome (IMG submission 10543) | reverse complement strand
TTCGAAGAATTTGAACTATTACCAAACGCGAAAACGTGATTGAGTCCGCGCACAATAAGTAGACCATCTGAAATTGCCGGACTGGCCATCATTACTTCTCCGACGGGATTGGTCGACAATAACTCATATTTGGGACCGGTTTTCACTACGAAAATGTCTCCGTCCTCGCTCAGCAGATATAACTTGCCATCAGACGCAACCGGAGAGGAAGTGAATGCCCCGCCTTTGCCCCCCAGCCGCTCCTGATAGAGTCGTTCACCGCTGTCTGCGTTATAGGCTGTCAAAACTCCCTGATTAGAACAGGTGTAGAGTATTTCTCCGTAAACTACAGGGGTGGGCATATATGGACCACCGCGTTGCTTGCTCCAGGCAATGAAATTGTTCGAGGAGGCGCCCTCCTTTAATGAGATGTCACCGATTGCTCCCGGTCTGATCGCGTAGATGGGCTGAATAGGCGAATAGCCACTCGTGACAAAGATCAGGTCCCGCGCAACAAACGGTGTAGGTGTCGTAATCTCGGAGTTAGGAGTAAGGCGCCACAATTCACGACCGGTCAACGGATCGTAGCCTCGGATTGCCTTGGAACCATTCGTAATAAGTTCTGTCCGCGTTTTGCCTTCGTAGATTGTCGGAGTGCCCCACGAAGAAATCTCTTCACGCGGGGTTTTCCAAACCAGCTTTCCATCCTTCAAACTGTAGGCGGCAATGAACGAGTCTTTCTGAACATCAGCCTGCACTATGACAAGGTCGCGATAGATGATTGGCGAGCTTCCGTGTTCCCACTGGTAGTCAGGATCGTAAAACCAGCCCGAGTCGAGCATTCCAATATCTTGTTTCCAAAGCAGTTTACCGTCGAGGGTGTAGGCGTAAAGACCGAGCGAGCCAAAAAGTACAACAAGGTGTTTTCCGTCAGTTGCAGGTGTCGAATTCGCATGAGTTGATTTTGGATGGCGTTTCACCTTTGGCAGTCCTTCGTAGGCTACTCGCTCCCAGAGTATTTTGCCGGTGAGTTTGTCGAGAGCATAAACTTTCCAAACATGTTTCGGATCGTCTTTAACCGGAGCGACGTCGCCGAAAAGACCATAGCGGGTTTCGTCCTTTCCGGTGGTTACCGCCGTGGTGACGAAAACTCTATTGCCCCAAACAACGGGGCTCGAGTGCGCGAGACCGGGTATTGCCGTCTTCCAAACGGTATTGACAGATTTTTCCGCGTCCCACTTCACAGCGGAGGGGCGGCCTTCAACAACGCCACCGGCACCTGGTCCACGAAACTGAGGCCAGTTCTGAGCTTTTACCGGGAGGAAACCGAGGCACAAACATGAAATCGATACAAGCAGGCGTTTCATCGAAACCCTCCAGATGACAATTATCGTTATGGCTATTTGGTTTCAGCGACTCTGATCAACTGAGTCGAGTTTTGTCCCTGGGTCAACGTCAGGCCGGTGACCTTGCCTGACTCAACTTTGAACCGGACAAAGACCCCGTCAACAAACATCGGTCTAAACGTCGTGTCGTCGAGAGCCATCAATCGCTGGGGACGTTGGCCCACGACAGCGCCAGAAAGGAAGCCGTCATTGAATACGATCGTTACTTCCATTGCCGGGGTTTCGGCCTTGTATTTGCCCGCGTAGGTTTGCAGGACGGCTGCACCGATTTCGGGTGGAGGCACTGCTCCGGCTTTCTTCAAGAGGTCAGCCATTTCGGCTTTATCTTTGTCAGTGCCCGCGATTGCCAAAGCGACGGTCAGCGTTTCCTTGTTCAATCCACCCTTTGCAAGAGCGAGCTTGACGAGTTCTGGCTTGCCGTCACTGATCCCGCTCATCAGTACTTCGTTTACGCTCGAGGATTGCTTATCAAGCAAGGCACTTACGACCTCGAGATGATTCCCATCGAGGGCCCAGGTCATGGCAGTTGCGCCGTAGAATGTGTCTCTCACGCTGACATCTGCACCTCGCGCGAGTAAAATTTTTACGACTTCGATGTGTCCACGTTCGGCCGCCTTAAACAACGCCGTTGTGCCATAGCGAAACTTCGCATTTACGTCCGCACCCTTGTCGAGTAAGGCAGTAACTGACGCGGCATCACCTCGTCGTACAGCCTCCCAGAATTGATCGTTAAGCTCTTGTTTCGAGTTCTGGCCAAGCACTAGAAGTGAAGCGAACAGCGGTGTGAACAGAGTTAGAATAAGGTGTCTGCCCTTCATACAACGCCTCCACGCTTTTAGGACTCAACGGTTGAATGTTAAATTTGGCTACGTTGAAGCCAAGAAAAACTGAATCACTGCAACTCGAATTTACGTATTCTACATCTCTAAGGTTGCGGCGGCTCACGCGTTTTGATTTCTTTTATCATTCGGTACCAACTCCTTCATACAGAGCGTGAGGGAATTCCAAAAATGAAGAAACTTCTTTCCATTTTCTTGAATGCGGGCCTGATACTGCTGCTCCTGATTCCAACACACGCGAGCGATTGGGCGGAATGGCGTGGACCTGCGCGGGACGGAATATCCAATGAGAAGGGGCTACCGACTTCATGGTCACCCTCGGGTCAAAATCTTGCGTGGAAAGCTCCATATGGCGGCCGCTCCGCGCCAATCGTGATGGACGGTCGAGTATTCCTCCAAAACACCGCCGGCAAAGGTGCTGATGAGCAGGAGCGTATCATGTGTTTCAACGCTGATACGGGAAAACTCCTTTGGGAACATCGCTTCAATGTATTTCTAAGTGACGTTCCACCACATCGCGTTGGTTGGGCGTCTCCTGTTGGCGATCCTGCAACCGGCAATGTCTACGCTTTCGGAGTGGGAGGGACGCTGCTCGGACTATCGCGCGATGGGAAAGTGATTTGGGAACGTTCGCTCGGTGAAGACTTTGGGTTACTGACGACCCATGGCGGGCGAACTGTCTCGCCGCTCGTTGATGGCGATCTGGTAATTATCAGCGGTGTCACCTTCCAATGGGGCCAGCACGCGCGTGGCGCCCATCGCTTCATGGCTTTCGATAAACGAACGGGCCAAACCGTTTGGGTTAGTGCTCCGGGAGGCCGGCCTTACGATACAACTTACGCTGCTCCGATCATAACCACTGTGAATGGAACGCGGCTGCTAATCCAGGGCGCCAGCGATGGTGTGGTCCATGCAATCAAACCTCAAACCGGCGAGCCCGTCTGGAAGTATGAGATCAGCAAGCGCGGTCTCAATACTGGTGTCGTGCTTTATGGCAACCTGGCCATACTCACGCACAGCGAGGAGAACTTGAACTCGAGTGAGATGGGTATGATGACTGCCGTCGACGCGGGGGCGAAAGGTGAAATAAAAAAAGAGCAAGTTAAATGGGCCACTTATGGCTGGCAAGGCGGCTTCTCGTCTCCAGTTCTCGATGGTGAGCGCCTTTATCAGATCGACAACAGCGCCAACATAGCGGCGTTTGATGTAAACAACGGCAGGCAGTTGTGGCTTCAAAATCTTGGGACAGTTCAAAAAGCGTCGCCAGTCTTAGCCGACGGCAAACTCTACGTCGGAACTGAGAATGGAAAGTTCTACATCCTTAAACCCGGTGCAACTGGCTGTGAGATTCTCGATCAGGATCAGCTTGGCACCGAGGCCCTGCCTGACAAAATTATCGCCTCAGTCGCAGTATCAAATGGTCGGGTGTATCTGGCCAGTGAATCGAACCTTTACTGCATTGGAAAGAAATCGAATCTATCGAGTCGCCAGGCAGCACCGGTTGAAGACATTAAGGATCCAAATCGGACCGCGACACACGTACAGGTCTATCCTACCGAGTTAATTCTGAAACCGGGTGACAAGGTTAATTTCCACGTTCGGCTTTTTGATGAGCAAGGTCGCTTCATCCGCGAAGAGTCATCAGCCACGTGGTCTCTTCAGCAACTGAAAGGAACTGTGAGTCGCGGGCAGTTAGTTGTCGACAATGAGTCGATAGCTCAGGCGGGGTTGGTTAAAGCTACCGTAGGCAATCTGACTGGTTCGGCGAGCGTGCGAGTATTTCCTCCTTTGCCATGGAGCGAGAACTTTGAGTCGATGGCGCTCAACAGTGTGCCACCAACCTGGGTGAACGCTTCGTTGAAGTACATTGTTCGCGATCTCAACGGCAATAAAGTGTTAGTGAAAACAACTGAAGGCTCGTCGTTGCTGAGTCGGGCGCGTGCTTACTTTGGACCATCTGATTGGTCCAACTATACGGTTGAGGCCGACATCAATGCGACTCAGAAGCGACGCCAGCAGGGTGACGGAGGCGTTATAGCTCAACGTTACGCCCTGGTTCTCTACGGAAACAGTCAAATGCTTCACCTGGAGCCGTGGCAGCCCGAAACCGCGCGCACGGTGTCAATTCCATTTCAATGGAAATCGGATACGTGGTATCGCATGAAACTTGAAGTGGAAAACCTGCCTGACGGAAAGGTTCGCGCACGTGGCAAGGTATGGCCGGCCAGTGAGACTGAACCCGCGGTGTGGATGATCGAGCGCATTGATCCGATTCCAAACCGCCAGGGAGCGCCGGGAATCTTCGGGAGTGCACTCTCAGAACTGTACTTCGATAATCTGAAAGTCTATCGGAACAATTAGCTCCGCGAGAGAGGGAATTTCATAATCATGAGTAGAAACAAAGATTTGGAGTGCGGCGACTCTAGCGCTTTCCTCTCAACAATCCGTAGCAGGGTTTTTTATGTCATCGTCGCGCTAATCGGCGCCGCATTACTTATACCGGTGTACTATCCTGCGCCTTCCGTGTCCGCCGCCGACCCTGGCAATGGCGACTGGCCCATGTGGGGAGGTACACCCGATCGCAACATGGTCTCCAACATGAAGGGACTGCCAATCAGCTGGGATCTAAAAGAGAAGAAGAACGTTAAATGGATCGCCCAGCTTGGTTCGCAGGCCTATGGTAACGCCGTGGTCTCCGGCGGCATGGTTTTTATCGGAACCAATAATGAAGGGTTGCGCGATCCAAAGGTAACCGGCGACAAGGGTGTCCTGATGGCATTTCGAGAGTCGGACGGAGCATTTTTGTGGCAGATGGTCCATGACAAACTGGCCGCCGGCCGTGTAAACGATTGGCCCTATCAGGGTATTGCTTCGTCACCATTGGTTGATGGTGATCGTATTTACTATGTTTCCAATCGGGCGGAACTGATGTGTCTCGACACACAGGGCTTCCGCGACAATGAAAATGACGGCCCGGTTACTGACGAAAAATTAACTGGGCCAAACGACGGTGACGTGGTCTGGCGCTTCGACATGATGGAGGAGGTTGGTTCGCTCCCACACAATCTGGCTAATTCATCACCGGTGATGTATGGCGACTTGATCTATGTCAGCACGTCCAATGGTCAGGATGAAAGTCATGTCAATATCCCGTCGCCCAAGGCTCCCGCTATTATCGCGGTGAATAAGAAGACCGGAAAGCTCGTTTGGGAAGACAACCCCGTCGGTGATCGAATTCTACATGGACAGTGGAGTTCACCAACGGTTGGTACTATTGGCGGCGTCGTCCAATTGATTCATGCTCAGGGTGACGGCTGGATACGTGGATACGAACCACTCACGGGCAAAAAGCTCTGGGAATTTGATACAAATCCCAAGGACTCCGTGTGGCCGAAGACTCGTAATGAACTGATCAGCACGCCCGTTGTTTACGAAGACCGGGTTTACATCGCCAACGGTCAGGATCCGGAACACGGCGAAGGCGTGGGCCACATGTATTGCATCGACGCGACCAAGCGTGGCGATATTACGTCCACTGGTCTCGTGTGGCACTACGATAAGATTCGTCGCTCCATTTCTACGCCGGCCATCAAGGACGGCATTGTGTACGAGGCCGACTTCAGTGGTTTCTTACACGCCCTCGACGCAAAGACAGGTCAAGTCTATTGGACGCACGATCTTTTCGCTGCGGTCTGGGGCTCACCGTTACTCGTCGACGGGAAGATTTATCTTGGCGACGAGGATGGCGACGTAGTGATCATGCAAGAGGGCAAAACTAAGAAAGTCATTGCGGAAATAAATATGGGTAGCTCCGTATATTCAACCCCTGTTCCGGCTCACGGCGTGCTTTTCATTTCAAATCGCAACCAATTGATTGCTCTCGCAGAAAACTCGACCAAGCAGTCCGTCAGCAACACCGTGAAGTAACCCCGGTGCAGTGGCCCGACTGTCAAAGAGGGCTCAGAAAACACTACGAGAGACTGCGGAGCGCCTTGACAGTCGGGTTACCGCACCTCGCAAGTGACTGAAGGACGTAGCGCCAAGTCGTATTAGAAATGATCCCCGCTTTCGACTTTCAACCTCGCACTCGCATTGTCTTCGGTCAAGGAGCAATCGTGCGCCTGGGCGAATTGAGTACTGAGCTGGAGTTCAAGCGCACCTTACTTGTTGCAGATCGTGGCTTAGTTGAATCGGGCCACGTCGCCCAGGCAATCGCGCCGTTGAGAGCCAAGGGAATTGAGGTGTTCGAATTTCATGACTTCGATGTCAATCCCGATACCGCAATGGTTGAAGCCGGTTGCGATTTTGCTAAGCCACTCGGGATCGACTCGTTAATAGCACTTGGGGGTGGTAGTTCACTCGACTGCGCGAAAGGGATCAACTTTCTCGTCACCAATGGTGGTCTAATGCGCAACTACCATGGCTACGGCAAGACTCGAAAGCCGATGCTGCCAATGATCGGAATCCCAACGACTGCTGGTACCGGCAGTGAGGCTCAAACTTACGCGCTAATTTCCGACGCAGCTACTCACGTCAAACTCGCTTGCGGTGATTGCCAGGCTGCGTTTCGTATTGCTCTCCTCGATCCTGCGTTGACCGTTTCTCAACCGCCCACTGTTACTGCGACTTCCGGGTTCGACGCTATCGCACATGCAGTTGAGACATTTGTGACTACCAAACGAAATCCTTTTTCCGAGTCGTTCTCGCGCGAAGCCTGGAGGTTACTGGAACATAACTTCGAACGCGTGCTGACTCATCCGGAAGATCTTGAGGCACGCGGCGCTATGCAGCTGGGCGCATTTTTTGCCGGCATGGCAATCGAGAATTCAATGCTGGGGGCCACGCACGCGTGTGCCAATCCAATAACAGCTCACTACGGAACCAGCCACGGTGCCGCCATCGCCTTACTCTTACCCTCTGTAGTGCGTTGGAATGGAGTGGTTGCCGGAGATCGATATGCGGAGCTGTTGCGCCTTTCTACGGTGCGAGAAGATTCGAACCCCGCTGAGAGACTGGCGTCGAGACTCGAGCAACTTGCCACTGCCGGAGGGCTACGGTGCAGTCTAAGCGAAGCCGGAGTGAGTTCAGACGAGCTTTCGATGCTCGCAGGTGAAGCAGCAGAACAATGGACGGGTCGGTTCAACCCACGACCATTTGATATGCGCGGAGCGTTGGAGGTTTACCAGTGCGCCTTCTGAATTCCATCTGCGTATTTCTCCTCTTACTAGCTCCGGTTAGTCTGCTGGCACAAGAAACTCCGGCGGAGAACTGGTCGCAGTTTCGTGGTAACCCTCGTCTCACCGGAGTCTCAGATTCCAGGGTGCCCGCTGATCTGAAACTGTTATGGACCTATGAAGCGGGCGACTCCATCGAATCATCTGCTGCGATCGTGGGTGGCACGGTCTTTGTCGGGTCACAGAAAGGTGAACTCGTTTCGCTGAACCTCGACAATGGTGCGGTCTACTGGAAATACCAGACCGGTTCGCCGGTGGGTGAATCGTCGCCCGCATACAGCGGAGGGACCGTCTACATCGGCGATCTGGGTGGAGTGCTACATGCCGTTAATGCGGCGGACGGGCGTAGAATCTGGACGTTCAAAACGGGCAGCGAGATAAAGTCTTCGCCGGTGGTGATCGGCGATCGAGTTTTGATTGGCTCATATGATGAAAATCTGTATTGCGTGTCCACGCGCGATGGCTCTTTAGTTTGGAAATTCAAGACAAATGGACCTGTGCACTCAACGCCGAGTATTTCAGCAGGCCTGGCCTTCTTCGCCGGGTGCGATGAGATGTTTCGCGCGATCAGAATCTCCGATAGTCGCGAGATGTTCAGCGTGTCATCTGACGCCTACACGGGAGCCTCGCCGGCATTGAGAGGAGACTCGGCTTTTTACGGAACCTTTAACAATGAAGTCCTGATGGTGAGTTTGACTACTCATCGCGTAGGTTGGCGTTATCAGCACCCGACCCGCAAGTTCCCGTACTATTCATCGGTCGCCGTTACAACCAATCGTATTGTGGTTGGAGGACGCGACAAGTTGGTCCATGGACTAAGTCTGGCGGGCAAGAGCATTTGGAATTTTGCGACACGAGCACGAGTAGAATCTTCGCCGGCAATTGCGGATGGTCGTGTTTTTGTGGGATCCAATGACGGTCGATTTTACGTTCTCAATCTCACGGATGGCGCAAAGGTATGGGAGTTCACTGCTGGTGCTCCACTCTCAGCCTCGCCGGCGATTGCCAAAGGTCGCATCGTCATCGGGTCGCAGGACGGCAGACTCTACTGCTTTGGTTAGCGGCAAGTCATTTATGATTTGAGATGTGAGATTTTCAGATTTGAGATTCACATTCTTTCCTCAACAAGAACGGCTTTTATGGAACCTACCAATCAAAAGTCTCAGATCCCAAATAATCTCAAATCTCAGACTCTCAATCTTAAATCCCATAAAATTTCTCAAATCTCAAATCCATCCTAAATCACAAAATCTCCTATGGTGTCCGTGAGGTTGTCAAAAACAAATCTCACGATATGTCTCTTGGTCTCTTTTAGCCTTAGAAGTACTTCGAAATGGTTGCCTGATTGGGTTTGCGTGTTAACGTTGAGACGATCCACATCAGCAGTGCGGAAATCATCACCATCGGCACCACCGGCATGAACCCAAAGACTGCAGTGCCGCCCGGTGTTCGCGAGAGGGCTTCTATATTGCCGATCGCCCAATAGACCACGGACGGCCCTGGTGCGGGTGCGGGTACGACGTGTTGAAACGCCGCCACAGCGACTACTGCGGCCGCGCTCCATAAAGTAGACGCGAGCGCGCCCCACTTAGTACTGCCCTTCCAGAATAGGGCGGCAACAAGTAACGGTGACAGCGCAGCAAAGCCGGAAAAAGCATACTGAATAGCCAACTCGAAGATTGTTTCCGGGGCACGCAGCGCAACCGCATAAGCAACGATGGTAATGAGGACGATAAAAAGTCTACCTGTGTGTACTTGCACTGCCTCTCCAAAACGCTCCTTATGTCCGTAGAAGGCAAAGACATCTTCTGTGAACATCGTTGAAAGAGCCAGAATCTGTGAGTCGCTTGCCATCACCGCGGCCATGATGCCGGCGCCCAGCACCCCCGCAAGCCAAAGCGGTGCGTAACGTTGCAACAGCAACATGATTACGTCGTCTCCGGCGGACTTTTCGCGCAACTCATCGCGCTCCTCGGGTGCCAGGTTCCTGCCCTGAGTCGCCAGCACACGCCGCGCTTCCTGCTTTGCTCGGATTTCGGGAATATCGGTAACCCGATTCGCCATGACTCCGAGAAAAACACACGGCAACCAGATAGCCAGTATACAAAGGGGGTAGAGAATTACGGTCTTCTTGAAGTGCTTCATCTTCTCGGCGGTCAGGCAAAAGATCAGGATGTGAGGAAACGCAATCGCCGACAAAGGAATGAAGGTGTAGCTAAAAAAGTAGTACGGGGAAATACGTTCTCGGGTCAGCAATGGCGCCAAAGCTGGCGAAGACAACATGGCATTCGCTGCAGATCGGAATCCTCCCATTCCAGTTCCGATAACAACGATAGCGGCAACTCCAAACGAGAGGAACAGAATGGTCTGAAAAGTGTTGACCCAGGCTGTGCCTCGCATCCCACCAAAGAACACGTAACCCATAACCACGAGCGCTACGATCGCACCACCAAACCAGTAAGGAACCGTACCTCCGCTAATCACATTTAGAGTGGTCCCACCACCCATAATTCCGATGATGATGTATGGCACCAGCAAGACCGCCTGGACCACAAAAATAACTGTACCGATGTGTCTGCACTCCCAGCGATCGCGAAACATCTGGACGGGTGTCATGAAGCCGTGCTTCTTGCCCAGCGCCCAAACGCGCGTGCCAATAAAAAAGATTGTCAGAGGAATGACTAGTCCTGACGACGAGGCCATCAGACCAAACGTAACGATACCGTTGGAAAAGGCGTGGCCCGATGAACCAAGGATGGCGAAGGCCGTCATATTGGTCCCAAACAAAGAAAACAGAAATACAAAAGGACCAAGCGAACGACTGGCGAGAAAATAGTCTTCAGCCTCTTCGCGACCTCTTGCCTTGCGAAAGGCAAAAACGCCGATATAAAGAACCGCAGCAAGATAGAGAAAAACGAAGATTGCGGGGATCAATGTGCGACGTCCTCCTCGGACTTTCGTTGTTCGATCTCATGCTCAAGATGAACAGGCCACGCATACTTTACGAGAAGCCACATCAATAAGGAGGCTGCAACGGAGAAACAAGCCTGATAGAAGAGCCCGATGGGGACAAAGCCAAACACGAGTGGATGGGCCGTGCGCCAAAACCAGAAATCCTGATGTAAAGCGTAGAGCGCAATTACTGCTATGACAAGGACGATTCGCTTCATTCAAAGCCTCAGTTCTTGGTAACCACATTTACGTGTTCTTGCTGGAGTATGAGACGGAATATAGGTAGGGGTTCTCCGACTGTCAAGACTTTCAAAATTCAGTAGTCCCTAACAAGAATTCCGGAATCGCTACCATCGCTCAAGCCGGCAATTATTTCTGCCGCAACGAAATGCGACCGGGCGCTTTCTTGCAAGGTCCCTCTTGTTGCTGGCCATAGGTGTACATTAGACACATGAATTCCCAGCACCCACCGCCGTTCTTACGCTTCACAGATCGCAGATAACCACGTTGGTAACTAACCCGCATTTAATGTTCTCCTTTGCTCGGCTGATGGACCACGTAACAGTAGAGAGGAACTCCGGAGGGAAGCCGGGACCGATGCTAGTTAGGCGAAATCCAAAATGTGGCAGGGTCGTTTCATAAGAATTCGAAGCTAAGTTTGATGCCTTTGACGAGGCGACCAGGATGAACTGTTGGCCCATGCAAAATTACTGGAGCACTTTGGACCACAACTCGGGTGGCCACGGGTGGAACACTAAATGGCTCTCGTCATTCGGCAACAGAGGTTGTGCCCAAACATCTGCGTCGTAAGCAGTCGGCACGCCGTCGCTAAACATGATCGCGTAACTATTATGAAGCGTCACGCGAAACGGCTTTCTGCTTCGCGCTAATAACGAAGTTTAGATCTTTCGATTATCAGCTGAAGGTGTTATAAGATTCGGCACACAAATTGGCACACAAAAAGCTGCTGAACATGCAGTTGAAGCAGTGGATGCAGTGCATGCA
>AR_comb_assmDRAFT_10719493_pt1 | contig 11416 bp, 4 predicted proteins | sample ArasoioldDNA_FD_10543 | JGI IMG/M metagenome (IMG submission 10543) | reverse complement strand
CGGAGGAATGAGATGAAACTCGCTTACAGGGCGTATGCTGTTACGCTTTTATTGCTAACGTTGGTTCTTGCGGCCGCAGCGCAGGTGCCAAGGACTTCCGGCACGACTCAGACTTATGACAAAAATGCCAGGTCGGCTAAAGATGACAGGAATACTGCGCCGACCGTGGGAACAGGAGGTGTGGTCGGTGGACCAACTGGCCTGTTCACTGTGTATGACGGACAAACTTTGAGACGGGGGGAGTGGACGCTTAGCGCTGCTTGGAGCAACTATGATCGTGACCCGGGCAACGCGGATATTACAGATATCCCGCTGAGCTTTCAGATCGGTGTTACGAACCATGTTGAGTTGTTCTTTTCAACGACCGCGCTCCGAGGCATAAAGGTCAATTCGCCCCATAACTTATCGAGCTTTTATTTGCCGAATTCCAAGATCAGGGCGCCGTCGTTTATTAGCGGTCCGGCGATCGTGCTTTCGCCGCAGGGACCTGGCACTAGCCAGTTTCCAAACATGGCGGTTTTCCGGCCAGCCGGAACACAACCCTTTTGCTTGTTTCCATATAGTGGTTGCAGCGCTGGAACCTTCGGCTTTAGTCCTCCATTCTTTTCCGGACCGGTCTTTGGATTTGCCGCCGGAACGTCGGCCCTTATTGGCCCGCCGAGAGTTGGAAACGGCGGAGCAGATCTTTTTCCTGGCCTGGGATCGCCATATGGCAGTATCCTTCCGGGCGTAGTTTTGGCTACAACTCCGCTTCTGAATCGAGCGGGTCAACCTTCGGGCACTGGTCCTTCGGTTTTCGCTGTAGCTCCGAGCTATTTGCCTGATGCTCCGTTTATTAATCGCGAATGGGGTACATCGGCCTTCAACGATTACACGTTCGGTGGCAAATGGCGGTGGACGGGTCTTAATAACCCGATCGGCATCGGCCTGGTCGCTTACTATCGCTGGTGGGAGAACCACGCAAGCGATGCGGGCGGCTTTAACATGATGCAGCGTGGGGCTGGTCCGGGCGGCAACAATGGAGACATCAGTGTCATCTTCTTTGCCGACGTCAGGGCTGCCAGATGGGTAAACATTTCAGCTAACGTCGGTTACACATGGATAAGCAAAACGAAGGGCGATTTCCCGACTGGGGAGTTCACTCTGCTCGACCGAGGTAATGAACTTGTTAGCGCCCTCGCAGTAGATTTTCCGATCAACAGGTGGGTACAGCCCATTTTTGAGTTCCGCTCGCTGCGTTATGTCGGCGGACGGACCCCGAATGCGTTCGAGAATCATCCGTTGGATGCTGTCGCTGGTATCCGCATCTTTCCGGCACGCTGGTTCGGCTTTGGCGCTGCATATCGTTATCACGCAAACGAGCAAGACAGCAACGCTTTTGACGAAAACGACACGTTTAGCACGAACGTTTTTGTCGGCTGTTCGCCGACAATTCCGGGAAATTGTACCCCGGCTACGATAACGACGACGTTCTCTGGCATACCGCCGGGCTTCCAGGCTTCGCAGGACCCGCATGGTTTTATCCTGCAGGTTTTCGCAGGTCGACGTCGCCCGCGGGCTGTCGAGGTTACCAACCTTCCGCCAAACGTGACGAACCTGGTGGTCAGCGACAATACGATCACGCTTCCATGCCCTCCGGGTTCGACTTCGACTTCCGGCGGCTGCAACGACAGCACGTCGGTCAATGTAACGACGACTGCCGTCGATCCTGAAGGCGATATTTTGACCTACAACTACACTGCCTCAGCGGGCCGAATTGTCGGGTCTGGGGCGAACGTTTCTTGGGACCTCGCTGGAGTGCCGAAGGGAACATATACGATAACGGCCGGTGTCGACGATGGCTGCGGTGTCTGCGGTAAGACGATGTCGCAAACTGTCAGTATTGTCGATTGCCCGGATTGTGTCGTTAACTGTGCATGCGCAGCCATCTCTGTCAGTGGACCGGGCGGCGTGACTGGTGCGGGACAGACAATGACGTTTACAGCGAATGTGAGCGGTGGCAGCCAGGATGTTCCGCTGACATATAATTGGACCGTTTCGGCTGGTTCGATCGAGTCTGGTCAGGGAACACCCAGCATCGTGGTTCGGGTGCCTGCTGATATGGCCGGTGGAAACATTACCGCGACGGTAGATGTAGGTGGACAACGTGTAGACTGCAAGTGTCCGACACAGGCTAGTGAGACTGCTCCAGTAGCACCACCGGTCCTGCCGGTTAAGGTTGATGAGTTTGGCAAGCTGTCTAACGACGATGTCAAAGCTCGTGTACAGAACTTCTATGTACAGTTGGCCAATGATCCGACGGCGCAGGGTTACATCATCAATTACGGTACGCCGGCAGAGATCGCCGCTCGCAGGAAACAGATCACCAATGCGATCACGTTCCTGAAGCTCGATCCGAGTCGGGTGACATTTGTCGACGGTGGTGACACCGGTGAGGGACAGAAGACCAAGTTCTGGGTCGTCCCGCCGGGTGCTAAGCCTCCGACGCCAGACATGTAAAACTAGCTTCGTGTCATATGCACACGAACATTTGAACGGCAAAGGCTTCTCGAAAGAGAAGCCTTTGCTTTTTATTTTGTTTGGTTTTTATTGCAGTTTTTAAAGTTTTATGTAAAATGGGCTTAGTCGGACGCGTCCCCAAACAGATTTAAGCCCTAGGATCAAGAACTTAGCATTACTTATTTGGTGTAAACGTCCATCCTGAATGCGGCATCCAACCGAAGTGAGCGAACTCACTCTGGTGTTTGTCGGCCCGACCATCCGTTTACCGATCCAACTCAAAATATAAACATGAACTACCGCCCATTTCGTTGGTTGTCCCCCGCTATCATTTTGATACTCACAGCTGTTGCAATGCCCGTGAGAGCCTTGGCGGACAACATTGTGGTTTCCGACAAGGATAAGTTCACGAATTGGACGCTTCTTGGTCCGAGCGGCGGCGATGTGCGAGCAGTTGCGATCGACCCTAAAGACAAGGACCATATTTATATAAGCACGCTCGACGGGCAGATCTATCAATCGACGAACGCAGGCGTATCGTGGCAGCTTTTGGTCAACCTGGACGAGCCGCAGCTGATATTGGATAACTTCATCATCGACGCGAACGACTCAAAGGTACTTTATGCGTCGGGGCATCGGTTCAAAGAGGCTGGTGGGTTCTTTAAATCAAAGGACGGCGGACTTCACTGGAAGGAGGCAAAGGAGCTTCGCGGTGAGTCTATTCACTCAATGGCACAGTCAGATAAGGACCCGAATGTGCTGCTGGTCGGGACGCTAAACGGCATTTGGATATCTAAAAACTCGGGTGACGATTGGGAAAGGATCGAGTCGCCGACAATGCCTGTTAATGTTGATTCACTAGCGATGGATCCGCGGAATACGAATACTTATTACGCGGGAACCTGGTGGCGAGCGTATAAGTCGACCGACAGCGGGAAGAACTGGCGGCTGATCAGAGACGGTATGATCGACGACTCTGACGTGTTCGCCGTAACGGTCGATCCTCGAGACGCAACGCACATAGTCGCATCGGCCTGCAGCGGCATCTACGAATCATTCAACTCAGGCGAGCGTTGGGCTAAGATAAACGGCATCCCCGGCGACTCACGACGAACATATGCGATCTTACAGCATCCGAGCATTCCGGGAACTATTTATGCGGCTACCAATCAAGGCTTCTGGATGACTGCCAATGGTGGCAAATCGTGGCTACTAACAACTTCGCGCGACCTTATGGTGACCTCGGTCGCCGTCAGTAAGGATGCCCCGAATCGTATTTTCATAGGAACAAGCCTGTATGGGGTAATGGTATCGGACGATGGCGGGAAAAATTGGCGCCAGTCAAATTCAAATTTTACCAGCCGCTTTACGTACGCGATCACACCGGATATTGAGCGCTCCAATCGAGTCTATGCGCTGACCAAGAATGTTGGGGCAGGCGGCGGGTTCTTTTTTATCAGCAATGACCTCGGCCAGACCTGGCAGCCGTCGATAAACCTCGATGTGAACAGAGTCTCTCCATACGCCATACTGCAAGACCGTGTCGATCCCAATATCATTTATCTTGGGACAAACGTCGGTGTATTTCGGTCGCCGGACCGCGGCATGACGTGGACGCTCTTCGCGCCGCCAAAACCAAAACCGGTGCCTAAAAAGCGGGTGATGGCTAAGACGACTACGACAAAAGGGAAGGCCGCACCAAAACCGGCTCCGGTTGCTACGCAGCAGATCGTTCCTGTTGGTCCAGTGGTTGTTCCGGCACTGACCGAGGCGGTCAAGGTTCTTGCGTTCTCGGAGGACGGCAAAAACACGATCCTTGCGGGCACTGACAAAGGCCTTTATCGCAGCAATGATATCAGCAAAGGTTGGGAAAAGATCGAACTCGGACCCGGGATCAATGACAATATTTTCGTGATTCACATCTCGCCGAAAGATCCCAGCACGATGTGGGTTGGAACGGCGGCTTCGGGTGTTATTGTCTCGACAGATGACGGCAAGACATGGCAAAAGGTTGCCGGCGTGCCTGAAGATGTTACGATCTCGTCAATTGCGACAGATCCGAAGCATACTGAGCGTATTTATGTGGGCACAACTCAGGCGTTTTGGCTAAGTCGTAACGGTGGCCGAACCTGGATACGTCGCGGTGGAAACCTCCCGCTTGGCGATTTCAGCAGCATTCTGATCAATCCGAACAACACGGACGAGTTATTCATTTCGAGCTCGCTCAGGTCGGACGGCGGAGTATTTTACTCGAGCGATGCGGGAATGAAATGGAAGCGTATCGATTCGAAGGACATGGATCTGCCGAGCCGACGCGTGTGGTCGATGGCTTTTGATCCGCAGGACTCGAATCGGATCTTCGCAGCTTCGCATTCGTCTGGCGTTTATCGTATCGAACGGCGGCCGGAATCGGCAAAATCAGACGAAAAGACCGGAAGTACAACTTCAAACTGAACAACTCTGTACTAAGGAGATCTTTAGCGGGGCTTAATCGAAGCCTCGCTTTTCTTTTCGGTTTGGTAAGATAGAGGACTGACCTCTATAATCGCCTTTCGGGAGCATCACCGGTGGAGCAAAGTATCGCCTGTCCAGGTTCGAATGGAACTGTAACGCTGCAGGCGGAAAGCATTCCTTTTGCTGATATTCCTGGCCAATCGAGGCTCTTTCTTCAATATCAAAGCGATCCTCTTTCCTTAAAAAAGTTCTATCCGTCGGCGGTTTCATCGCATACGCAGATTGCCGATCGCATTCCGGTCGTTCTGGCGAACCACAAGACCGATAGAGGCGCGCTCTGCGATGCTCTTGCCGAGACCAATCGTGGGATCGGGGCCGGCGAAAAGGTATTTGAGAATATCGACTTGCTGCGCGATCCCGGTTGCGTCGCCGTGGTTACAGGTCAGCAGGCCGGGCTGTTTACCGGACCGCTTTACACCCTCTACAAGGCATTGTCAGCTGTGCGAGGCTCCGAGTGTTTACGTGGGCGCGGCTTTCACGCGGTGCCGGTGTTTTGGGTTGCCAGCGAGGACCATGATTTTGAAGAGGTATCGAAAGCCGTTGTTCTTAATGGAGAATCGCATCTCGCAGAGATCGAATCCGAGACCTCACATAAAGATAATGTACCTGTTGGCTTAATAGAGCTTGACGAGTCGGTTGAGAAAACGCTTGATTTGCTGTTCAGTTCTCTAAGGTCCACTGAGTTTTCCGAGTTGGTTAAGTCATTGTTGCGCGACGCGTGGTCGACGGGAACGCCATTCGGAAAAGCGTTCGCGAAGATGTTAACCGCGTTAACGGCCGCTCAGGGACTGATAATTCTTGATCCACTTCAGGGAAAGATCAAAGAACTAGCTAAGCCGATCTATGTTGAAGCCATAAACAAAGCCGATCAGGTCGTTGGTGCACTTTTGCGTCGAAGCAAAGAACTTCTCGACGACGGCTACGAGCCCCAGGTCGCGATCACCGAGGACTATTTTCCTCTCTTTTGGCACGCCGCTGATGGACAGCGGCTGGCGTTAAGAAAGACGTCAAAAGGCACGTATAAGGTGAAAGGTGCAGACGCCGAATTTAGTCGCGAGGAACTCGCCCGCACGGCGTCAGACGAACCCGGCCGGTTTAGTCCGAATGTAGTGCTCCGATCGGTGGTTCAGGACTATCTTTTGCCGACTGTTTGCTATTTTGGCGGCGGTGCCGAGGTGGCATATTTTGCGCAGAATAGTGAGGTCTATCGTGTGCTTGGACGACCGGTGACGCCGATCCTGCATCGACAAAGTTTTTCCGTTGTCGAGACAAAGCACAGAAGGACGATGCAAAAGTACGGGCTCACTTTTACAGATCTTTTCCGAGGTCTTGACGAACTCTTGCCTCGAATAGTCGACGACTTTCTCGACCGCGAAATTGCTGAGACGTTTGCAGACGTGGAGGAGAAGATTAATGCTCAGCTTAGCCGCCTCGATCGCGAGCTGACCGAGATCGATCCTACGTTGGCCGATAATCTTGCAACTCGCCGGCGAAAGATCGCTTATCATATTGCCGCATTGCGGGACAAAGCTCGAAGAGTCGAACTCAACAAAGACAAGGAGATCAGACGGCGTATTGAAGCGTTGTTCGAATCGCTGGTCCCGAATGGCGGCCTTCAGGAACGAACACTGAACATCGCATATTTCCTCAATCAATACGGGACGAAATTCGTCGACTGGATGTATCGGGCTACCGATCTCGACGATAGTTCACACCGAGTCATTTATTTTTGATGCAAACAAAGCTCGCGAATAAGATACGCATACTACCCGACACACTGGCGAATCAGATCGCCGCGGGTGAAGTCGTCGAGCGGCCGGCTTCAGTGATCAAGGAACTGGTTGAGAACGCGATCGATGCGGGTGCAACGCGGATCTATATCGATGTTGAGCTCGGCGGGCGCAGATTGATGCGCGTGTTCGACGATGGCGAGGGCATGCGGCGTGATGACGCTGTGTTGGCGTTTGAGCGTCATGCCACTTCCAAGATCGTTACACTCGAAGATCTGGCTCGCATCGGCACACTCGGTTTTCGCGGCGAGGCGTTACCCTCTATCGCTTCGGTAGCCAAAGTCGAGTTAAAAACTAAAACGGCAGACGGTGACATTGCCACTCTAGTCCAGATCGAGGGTGGCCGGTTGGTCGATGTGAAAGACGCTGCACGCGATTCGGGCACGACCGTCACGGTTCGCGACCTCTTTTTCAATGTGCCGGCTCGACGCAAGTTTATGCGCTCGGAAGCCACAGAGAATTATCACCTCACAAGCATCATTACTCACTATGCTCTCGCACATCCTGAAATAGCAGTTACACTGACGAATAATGGCCGCGAGATCATGCGGGTTGCACCAGCGAGAGATCTTAAGGAGCGAGCGTACCAGATCTTCGGCGCCCAGCTTTTTGAGAGCCTCATTTCAGTCAAAGGCGGAAGGGAATTCATCGCTACTGTTTCCGGGTTTGTGTCAGCACCGCGAGAGCGAAGAACTACTCGTGATGCACAGTACTTTTTCGTTAATCGACGTTTCGTTCGAGACAAAACTATCGCGGGCGGTTTGCTCGAGGGCTATAGATCTATCTTGCCGCACGGCGTTTATCCGGTCGCATTCTTGTTTCTCGAGATCCCGGTCGAGGAGATCGATGTAAATGTGCATCCCGCAAAGACCGAGATACGATTTCGCCGAACCGAGGCAGTAAAGGATGTGATCGCAGAGACAGTTCGTGGAGCGCTTGCCTCAGCAGGTATCGTCGCCGAACGGGAATTACCCGAACCGATCGAAGCGACAACAATAGAACCACCGGTCGAGCCGACGGGGCCGGCCTCGAGCCAGCAACCCATCGAGTTTGCTCTCGAGATGGCGGAGATAGAAGAGGGCTCGGACGCTTCTGTTGCCGAAAACGATACGCGCGGACAGCTTGTTGAAGACCTGGAGCGGATCGAAGCGGGTTCGAACGGCAAATCAATATCCGAACTTTTTGAACTGACAGCAGAATTTCGGTCGCAAGACGGCGAAAGCGGTAGTGAGCTGCCTCCGACCTCACTGACAATTTCCCGATCCACCGCTCATGCTACGCCTGCAACTTTTCCTCCGCTCAATTCCGCTGCTGAGCTGGTTCGGGCCGCCGAGACGGAACAGGTCAGGTCTGCGAGGATACGGCCGATCGCCCAGCTTCACGAGAGTTTTATCATAGCTGTCGATGACGAAGGTCTGTTGCTGGTCGACCAGCATGTTGCACATGAGCGGATACTATTCGACAAATTCCGTCGGGCCGAGGGCGAGCGAACCATCGAATCGCAAAACCTGTTGTTGCCCGAGACGCTGGATCTAACGCCTGCACAAATGACCGCGTTCGCCATGATCGAAGACGAACTCGCTGCCGTCGGATTCAATGTGATGAGGTTGTCAGGGCGTACGATCGCGGTAAAAAGCATCCCGACGGACCTCCCGTCTGGAGAAACGCGCAATTTCCTCGCTGAGATATTGGATACCATCGACTCGGAGAAACGCGGCAGTGCAAAGACAACATTTCGCGACGATATTGCCGCTAGCTTGGCCTGTCGAGCGGCGGTAAAAATAAACATGAAGCTAACGCCCGAGAAAATGCAGTGGCTGATCGATCGCTTGCTGCTGACGTCCTCGCCGACAACGTGTCCACATGGTCGTCCGGTCATACTGCGTCTCACGATGAAAGACATCGAGCGCGGGTTCCATCGAATTTAATTCAATTCACTTCACTTTTTCTAAATCTTGATGCCGAACGACAAGACTCACGAGCCTGAACTGATCAGAGGCGTGGGCACGCTTGGAGCGACGGCGCTGAACATGATCGACATGATCGGTGTTGGGCCTTTTATCACCATGCCTATCATTATCGCGGCGATGGGTGGACCCCAGGCCATGCTCGGCTGGATCGTTGGCGCTGTGCTTGTTATGTGCGACGGTCTTGTGTGGGCGGAGCTAGGAGCGTCGATGCCGCGGTCTGGCGGGCCTTACAACTATCTAAAAGAGATATACGGGCCAAACAAGCTGGGGCGGCTGATGTCGTTCATGTTCATCTGGCAGCTGACTTTTTCGGCGCCGCTCTCGATCGCATCAGGCGGCATCGGACTCGCTCAATACGCTTCGTATATTTTCCCGACGATGGGACGCGAGACGCGAGTGTTTGTGCCGATCTTGGGGGCAGTAGATATCAACGCTTTGCCGGTCGCCTTTGCAGCTATCGGTGCACTGGTGATCGCTGTGTTTTTGCTTTATCGACGGATCACGGCGATCGAAAGGCTGTCGAAATTTCTCTGGGTGGCCGTCATGTTGGCCATAATCTGGGTCATCCTTGCCGGCGTTACACATTTTGACCCGAAACTCGCCTTTGACTTTCCGCCAGACGCATTCACGCTGCGGCCTGAGTTCTTTACCGGACTCGGCGCAGCGTTGCTGATCGCTGTATACGATTACTGGGGTTACTACAATGTCAACTTTTTTGCAGGCGAGATAAAGGAACCCGAACGAACAATTCCGCGAGCGATAATTCTCTCGATTTTGCTGGTAGCAGCGATTTATATCGTAATGAACATCTCGATCCTGGGAGTGATCCCCTGGAAGGAGTTCAGTACGGCCGCCAACACAGACGCGAGCAAATATGTCATCTCGACGTTTATGGAGCGGCTTTATGGAACCACGGCCGGGACGGTTGCAACCGTCCTGATAATGGTCACTGCGTTTGCTTCTGTCTTTTCGCTGCTGCTCGGATACTCAAGGGTTCCTTATGCGGCCGCCCTCGATGGCAACTATTTCAAGATATTTTCAAAGGTGCATCCGAAACACCGGTTTCCCTATGTCTCGTTGCTGACGATGGGCGGAATCGCCTGCATTTTTTGTTGCTTCAGACTAGCGGATGTGATCGCGGCAATGGTGGTCATCCGCCTATTGGTTCAGTTTCTGGCTCAGATCGTCGGACTACTTATCTTAAGGGCTACACGACCTGATATTCCACGACCGTTCAAGATGTGGCTCTATCCAGTGCCGGCTATCATCGCATTGATAGGATTTCTGTATGTGATGTTTATGCGCGATGGTTTTACAAAGCAACTTAAATACGCGGCGGTGTTGATCGTGATCGGTCTTACGATCTATCTCGTTCGTTCTTACCGGCGCGGAGAGTATCCGTTTCAAGCCGCTGACACGACGCCGGTGACCGGTTAGCAAATGATTGTGAGCACACCTAAATCGCCGATGAGATCTCAACCACTTTTACTCCTCTTGACCTCTACTTTCCTGGTCTTATCCAGTCTTGCGCCGTTGACGAGTGCTCAGGTACGGCCGATTTATGACTACGGCGCCAGGGGACTCGGCCAACGGTTGAAGCGTTTGCAAACGACCGCGAGCGTGATGATGATCGGTGCCCATCCCGATGATGAAGATTCGGCGTTGCTCGCGTACCTGGCGCGGGGCGAAAATGCCCGAACTGCATACTTGTCCCTCACCAGGGGCGATGGCGGCCAAAATATCATCGGCCCCGAGCTATTTGAATCACTGGGTGTGATTCGAACAGAAGAGCTGCTGCAGGCACGCCGGCTCGACGGAGCAGAGCAATTTTTCACTCGGGCTTATGATTATGGCTTCTCGAAAACGCTCGACGAAGCCAAACGAAAATGGCCCGAGGAGATCATTAAGTGCGATGTTGTTCGCGCGATAAGGTCATTCAAGCCGCTGGTGGTCATTTCCCTGTGGTCCGGGACTGCGAACGACGGTCACGGCCAGCATCAATACTCGGGTTACATTTCGCCCATCGCGGTTAAAGCCGCGGGTGATTCGGGACAGTGTGCCGACGCAGGTCCGGCATGGCAGGTTCTAAAGTTTTATGGTCGAGGAGGGGATTCTCAAACGGCGTTGCGGATCAACACGGGAAAGTACGATCCGCTTTTCGGGCGCTCCTATTTTGAGATCGCAATGGAAGGCCGCAGCCAGCATCGTTCTCAAGGGGAGGGTCGGGTCGAGCTGCGCGGTGATCAGTTTTCGACTCTGAGACTCGTCGATAGTCGAGTGGCGAAAGTCGAAAAGGAAACAAATGTTTTCGATGGGCTGGACACCAAGCCGAAGAGCCCACCGCCAACGTCGGCATCACTCGACGATCTGGTCGCAGCCTACAAAGAGCGCCCCGCGAATGCCTCCGACCGGGGCGACTTGGCCGAGGCGATCAAGCTTGCTGCGGGCATTCAAATTGATGCGTTAGCAGACCGCGAAACCGTTGTGCCCGATCAACAGTTCGACATCGCTGTCAAGGTTTACTCGCGAAACGCACCTGATTCAAAGGTAAAGGCGATCACGTGGTCATCGGCCGCTTGGCATGTCACCAAAGCCGAACCGCCGGGAACGGCCAATGCCGCTTTTGTAAGCCGAGAGAGCGCG
>AR_comb_assmDRAFT_10511539_pt1 | contig 11417 bp, 27 predicted proteins | sample ArasoioldDNA_FD_10543 | JGI IMG/M metagenome (IMG submission 10543) | reverse complement strand
ATCTTCACAGATGAATCCTGTTCAGGATCATTCGGAGAACACTCCGCTTGATGTTGACGAAGATTTCAGCGAAGCTCAAGACTTCGAAGTAAGCGAAGCTCAGACTGAAGCCTTTGAAGGCATCGGCGAAATCACAGGCGAAAGCAACGGTGACTTCGCAATTGAAAGCAATGTTCCTGCACCAGAGCGAGACGAATCAACCGAAGACGAAAGGGATTTTTATAAGAAGACTGCCGCACAGACTGGACGAAGCGAAAGTTCTGTGAGGGCGGACCATAAGCGCGGTAAAGAGATTGAGCCGGATGTTCTGGCGACGATCAAGGGAACCCACCTTGATAAGGGGACCTATCTGGACACGCTTCGGGGCCTCTCTCCTGGGCGCCAGCGGGCCAAGGTGGAACGGGACCTTGACGCTGATCCGGAGCCCAGGAAGAAGAAGACCAACAATATTCAAAAGATCAATGCAACTCGCAAGATCGCTCAAATTTTGTTCAAGTATGTTCCGGTTGGCGAGCACGGTTCGGTTGAAGCTTTGATAGAGGATTCAGATATTGAATCTCTCCTTATTCAGTGGAATAAGGTTCGGCAGGCTTCGGAGAAGAAGGCTTCTTAAGGCCTCATGCCAAATCAGCTTTGGGTTTACACAGATGGGCAGCTTTCATTTTTGTCATTGCTGCTCATTTGTGCCATCATAGTTACTTTCGTAGAAATAGCCAATAGGATGGGGAAGTAATGCTCAATCTATCCCTTGCCTTCCTTGCCGGGCTCTTGATGGGAGCCGGCCGCATCTTGCCCAGTCTTTTTGTGTTGCTTGCGGTTATTTTCTTTTCGGGGCCAGATATCCTTAGTTGGATGCGGAGGAACGGACTATGACAACGACAAATAATCATCATGTATTATTAGATACAGATAGCGAAGATGGTTGTGAAGAAGTTCATGTTAAACGAGACGATGGGTTTGAAGTAATTGTTCTTAGACAAGAAGGCTTAAACCCTTTATCAAAGGATACTGTTGTGATGTCTTATAGTCAAGCAAAAGACCTTTGCAACGCAATCTTTAGCCTCTTAGAGGACGCTAAAAATGTCGTTCCTTCTAGTGACGATTGATCCCCAAACCGGAAGCATTCGTTCCTTTCATGCGGCTGCGCTGCACCAAGGGAATGTCGAGTACATCACGGAAGTAATCGCGCGACAACTTGAGAAGGTTCGCACGCTTGAGAACAAAGTTCCAACTAATGAGACTCTTAAGTCAACAGTAGCTACGCTAACGCAAGGCGAGATCGCAAAGCAAAAGGGCTTTACGGGCAATGCTTGTGAGCAGTGCGGCAGTCTCAATATGCGCCGGACTGGCACTTGTGAGACTTGCGAAGATTGCAGTTGGAACAAGGGCTGCGGGTAACGCTCTATTATCAGGAGACAATAATGAAAGAAGACGAAAAGTTTACACTTCCGATCTACATTGATGAAGACTTGGAAGCGGAGCCCGATCCTGAATCAGAATTTCAATTCGAGTATTTGGAGGTAGAGCCAATTGGAAATGACGATGGAAATATGACTGGTATGTCGATTGGTCAGGGAAGTAAAGAGATTTACATTTCCATAAGACAATTCGAAGACCTTAAGAGGCAGTGGAAATACTATTGTTCTTTGAGGAACAGAGGTTTAACTTCTTAAGAAGGGAACAAAAATGGGCATTTACTGTAATCCCCAAAATGTTGGTGACCTCAAGCAAGCTTTCTTTCGTCTAGCATCTGAAAACGGACAAATAATCAAGGTCCGCGGCATTACAGACATGAAGGGCTTCCTTGAGAAATTTGACACTTCTCGCACCGAAAAGTATTATGGCGTTTGTGTTGTTTCGAATGCTGGATTTGACGCGGCTGGCATTGCTTATCCGCGTGATGAAGAGCTTGCTAGATGGAATGTGCCAGACAACCGCCCACAATTCTTCTATGTCTGTTCTCGGGCTTGGCTAGTTCAACAGGACCCTTCACTTGAGGAGTTGTTGCCATGAAGCTTGATAGGTATTCCACTGGTATTCCCAAATTTAAAGTTTCTCGTCTTGAAATTGACGAGAATGGAAATCAACATTATGTTGAAGTTGATCCTTGGGAATGTTTCGTTTTGAAGCGTAGAGACTGCAATACACATGATGCTTTAGTTGCTTACGCTGCTAGTGCTAAGAGAACTGGACAGCAAGAAACGGCCGAAGAAGTCGAAAGGCTAATTAGGGATTGGCGGTCTCTTTCAGGAGCCTTGAACGACACCAAAGAGCCCGATTAATATAGGACAGAATAATGCCTAGAACTCTTGCAACAATTGATCCAGAAAAGTTCAAAGAACTGTTGAATGCTGGCGGTATAACAGCAAACAGATTTGCAAATCTGACAGGATACCACGCCTCGAACGTGTATAATTACACTACGGGCAGAACAAATGTTCCAAGTAGAGCGGCAAACTTTGCCTTGTTGTTGGCTTATCTTGGGGCTGACAATTATGAGAAGATCATCGCTCAGATGAAGAAGAAGTTCGGTGTATATTTCGATACGGAATACACTAATCGCTATGAGTGATCATTGATTATATAGTGATCATTGATGATATCAAGCCCTAGTAGCCCAACCGGCAGAGGCAAAGGACTTAAAATCCTTCAAGTGTCGGTTCGAACCCGACCTAGGGCACCAATATGACGAAGTCTTACAAAAATATGACGAAGTCTTACAAAAAGTCTTACACAATGAGATATAACCTAATAGCAGTAGCAATTGGTGTTGTGCTTGGAGTCCTTTCGATTTTTATCGTTGTAAAGACAAGACCACAATGTCGAGAGAATGAAATAGCTATTCTATCGCGAGGATTCGAAGGCTGGGTTTGCGCCAGAAGACCGTAAGCACTTGCTTTGTAAGCAAAAAGGGAGCACGATATAGACCATGGCCGGTAACGCTAGAGAAGCTTCCACCTATCGCGGCGCAAACCGCAACTATGCTCGCTTGCTTCGTAAAACGAAGCGCGTCTTGTCTGAGCCATCCCGCGAGGTTGTTACTGGCACAACAACGCGTGCTGTTCCTGCAAAACCAACCCGCAGAATTACTTGGCGCGAGGCAGTGCATCTTGCCAGACAAGAGCTATATGGAAATATGGCACTTAAGCGGAGCAAGAAATGAGCTTTGCTCAGAAAATAGAAAGTTTTAGCGTTGTCATAGCCTATATGGTACAAATTGCGCTCGTTTTGTCTAAGGGATATGCTACATTTTGGAATGTAGTTGTAATGGCTTTTATAGCCTTTTGGATGATGGAACCTAGAAACACGGAGAAATCAAAATGAACGTCGGCTGGCTTCTTTTCATTCTACTGATCATCATCTTGATCGGTGCGCTTCCGGTTTATCCTTACTCTGCCGGTTGGGGCTATGGCCCAAGTGGCGGGGCTGGACTAGTCGTATTGGTTCTCTTGATCTTGCTTTTGACGGGCAGAATATGAGGTTCACTCAGAAATGAACATTGTGTTTCTCGTAGAGCAATACAAGCTTAAGGCAATAAAGTGCAGATTCAAATGCGAAAATGCTCCGGTTGGCATCTTCCACACTCCCATGGGGTGCGTTTGCTTTACTGATGAAGTTCAGGCACTATGCGCACAACATGCCGAAACGGTTCAGTCTACTGGACCAATAACCTGTCTTCTAAACTTTTATCCAGAAGGATGGCAATATGAAAAAGCAACCGCCTAAAGACGATCCTGAAAAGGATATCGATGCATGTGATCATGTTCATGCGGACGACACCGTTACTGAAGATGAAGATTTGCCAGAGACGAATTTGATTCCAGGCTTGAATAAGCCCTTAGAGAAGCCTAAAACGAAGAAGCGCGAAAGACTAGTTGGTAGTTCTTATAGAACTATCTAGCGTTATTAATAACTACTACAGCAACCACTACAGCAACAGCGAGAACTACCATGAACTTAGAGAAAATCACCGTTGGCCAGTTAATGACCATCTTCCACGGACTTCTGTATAATAGACATCGTCAGCCTCTTGTTGATAAATTCGGCGAGTTGACCGAAACTGACGACTATACTAACAGAATGTCTATTGAAGATCTTAGGAAGCTTTTTGAAGCTTTACTTACAGCAAAAGCTCCTATGCCTCATGAATTGAAGGAAGATTTGCCAAGTAGTGCTGAAAGACCCAAAAGGTCAGAACCTTCTAAAAACAACAAGATGGTTTTGCGCTTTCCTAGTTGGTTCCTTCGTGAACTTGATTGGAAGCCTAATGACGCTTTGGAGCGTTGGCGAACCGCCGGAGTAATCTTAGAGAGCGATTGGGATTACAACGGAACTAAAAACGGGCCAAAGGATGTCAGAGGGTTTCTTCAGAGACTATGGGACGAAGAAAAGGAATGGGTTGATTATGGCGAAGACGATGGAGAGCATAAGTTCTTCATTGTAATCGTCAAAGCTTACAATGCTTGGGTTAGGAAGGAAAATAGAAGACTTGCTTCTAGCAAGTAACCAAGTTGATCGCCTGTCGTCTAATGGTAGGACAGAAGATTTTGAATCTTCTAATCTTGGTTCGAATCCAAGCGGGCGATCCATATACTAACGAAGTTCACATTCGATATGGAGTAACCACATGTCCTTCGCAAACAACTTCGACTTACCGCAAGTTCTCTTACGGGCTGGCGTAAAGGTTTCAGAGCATCCTGGTTGGAAGACTCGCGGCCGTGGCGTCTTAAACATTAAGGGTATTATATGCCATCATACCGCTTCACAGCCGGGAAAGAACGCTCCGTCACTTGGCACTGTGGTAAATGGGCGGTCGGATTTGCCCGGTCCATTGTGTCAAATACTTCTAGGGAGAGATGGTACCGCATATATTGTATCCGCGGGACGGGCGAATCATGCAGGTCGTGGTATTTGGCATGGCATTACAAATGGTAATGGCGAAATGCTCGGTATTGAGGCCGAGAATAGCGGAGTTGGCGAACCTTGGCCCGAAAAACAAGTTGAAGCGTATGTCCGCATTTGTGCTGCAATTTGCGTCTGGAAGAAATTTGGCGCAGAAATGGTTGCAGGACACAAAGAATATGCCTTACCGAAAGGAAGGAAGCCAGACCCAAATCATGGTTTCAACATGGTTGATTTCAGGCTCAGGGTTGCGCAGGTTATTGGCGGCAATGCTCCAAAACCTGAACCAATTGAGCCGAAAGATGATCAGGGACGCAGAACCTTACGTCGAGGAGACGAAGGCGAAGATGTTGAGACCATGCAAAAGGCAATTGGTGCTGAACCCGTTGATGGAAAGTTTGGCGCAAAGACTGGCGCAAAGCTTAGAGAATTTCAACGTCAACATGGTTTAGTTCCTGACGAAGTTTGCGGACCGCGTACATGGTCGATTATTGTGGACGTTTTACATCTAGGAGATTAAATGAACAAGCTTTCATGGTTTCTTTATTCAGTAGACCTTCTCTATAGCATTGGACAGGTCTGCGTAGTAATGTTTTCGCTTTCTATGTTATTTCTATTCTTCTCTTTATTTTCAGAGTTATTTCTAACGCTATTTGGAGACGAAGAAGAAAAAGTGGCAATTGTTTTTATCAAAAGAGTTCGAAAGATTTTGTTAATCTCTTGTTTTGTGTGTTTTCTTCCTGCGCTTCTGATTCCAGATAAGAAAACTATGTATTTAATTCTGGCATCTGAAGTTGGTCAGAAAGCATACGAAAGTCCAGAGAATAAAGAGTTGCTTGACAATATGCGAAGTGTCATTACTCGTGAGCTTAAGAAGCTAGGTGAATAATGATTATTCATGGCGATTGCGTTGATGTAATGGAAGACCTAATCAAAAAGAAGGTTAGGTTTGAATCCATCGTTACTGATCCTCCCTATGAACTTGGCTTCATGGGGAAGGATTGGGACAAGTCTGGCATTGCAAACAGTAAGTATATGTGGAGTCTTGCTTTCAAGCTTCTTCAGCCGGGCGGACACTTGCTTGCGTTTTCTAGCACTCGCACTTACCATCGAATGGTCGTTGCAATAGAAGATGCAGGCTTTGAAATTCGAGATATGATTTCTTGGCTTTATGGTCAAGGATTTCCTAAAAGCTGGGATGTTGCAAAAGGAATTGATGGATTAGCTTTGACTGGTAATTCAAATAGTAGAGCTATGAAAAAGGCTAACGAAAGTAGACCCGGAGAAGGAAAGATTAGAAACCAAACTCAAAATGGAACTAATCGATTTGTTGGTGGCGAAGACACCGGCGCTTCGATTAAGAACGACAATCCTATAACAGACGAAGCGAAACAATGGCAAGGCTGGGGCACTGCGCTTAAGCCAGCTTGCGAGCCAATTGTTGTTGCTCGAAAGCCTTTAATCAAAGGATATACTGTCGTTGAAAACGTTTTGACTACTGGAACTGGTGGATTGAATATTGATGATTGCCGAATTGGTGCAGATGGGCCTAGCCCATCACTTGGCCGATGGCCTGCAAACGTTGTTCACGATGGCAGTGACGAAGTAGAAGAAGTTTTTGCAGCGTTTGGCAATAAAGGTGGAGGGTTCGGTAAGTCTGGAGGTTCGCCAGATGGTAAGGGCATTTATGGCAAGCAATTTCCTAGAGGAGATATGCAAGTTGTTGGTTTTGGTGATTCTGGTAGCGCTTCCCGTTTTTTCTATTGCGCAAAAAGTTCTAAGCGCGAACGTGCTGGCAGTAAACATCCAACAGTGAAGCCACTTGCTCTTATGAAATGGCTTGTTACACTTGTAACGCCGCCGGATGGGACCGTCCTTGATCCTTTCTGTGGTACAGGAACAACCTGCGTTGCTGCAAAAGAGCTTGGATTTGATTTTGTTGGAATTGAGCTTGACGAAGAGACGGCAGAGTTTGCTCGGAGTCGAGTAAATCGACAACCGACTGTTTCTGAAGAAAGTGAAGACTTCAGAATTGAAGGCGATCTATTCGAAACCATAGGAGAGTAAAATGGGACGCATGGGACTTCTTTGGCTTTTGGGTGTTCCGATTCCAATTCTTCTGTTGCTATGGTTATTTGGATTCTTCCATTAAAATATTTTAATGGAATAATTCAATAAATCATATCAACAATATAACCCCTGTGTAGCTCAAAGGGTAGAGCAACTAGTTTACACTAGGAAGACGCGCGTTCGATTCGCGCCATAGGGGCCATTATCACATAGTATTAGAAGGTTTAAATAATGGCAATTGAAATGAATAATAAAGAGCAACTTCAGTATGGTGCGCAATGGAAGTCAGAAGTTTCCGGAACCTTTGTTCTGTTCTCTCTAAAGGATCAAAACAATAACCTTCTTATGGATGGAATGCTGACTCCTGTTGAGGCTAAAAAGATTGGCGAGTCTTTACTTGCTGCGTCTGTTGTTGCTGAAGATAACAGAAAGAAGACATCTTAAATGTCAATGTATGCGAATAAAAACAACCACGAAATGATAGAGGAGCTTAGAAAATATCTAAATGGAGATGTATTTATTAATAGTTTTCACGTTGAATACGATCCTTATTACCCTAATGCGACAAAGATCGCAGTAAACTTTGTTGTATTCGACAACAAAAAGAGCGCCCCGTTTGGGGCGCCCAAGTCTCAGGGGGAAACGACAACCGAGTCGGAGCCGACAGGCTCAAATCCGAGGATAGGAAACCAAAGGCTATTAGTCAAGGGAACCGACAATGAATGATCAGGCTAAAATCCATATCGCTCAGATTATGCAAACTCAACTTCGTGCTGGACAGGGTTTCGATTCAGTATTGAAGATGACGGAGCTTGTTGTTACTGGAATTATTCTAGTGGCCTGCAAGTCTCCTGTTAGTGAGCTTAAGGGAGTTAAACCTATTGAAATGCTCGATCAATTTCATGACAACGTTGAAACCTTGCTGAAGCAATTCGACGTTCCCGAAGATGTGGTTGAAGTTGCTGTTGCGAATGCTAGGAGAAATGGCAATGTCTGAAGCTTATAATCTTGCGCAACAATATAGTCAAATTGCCGATGAAGTCGGCGAGCTAGAAGCTTACAGACTATTTACGAAAACTACGGGATTATATCCGGAGGGCGGCACTGGCTCCCTCATTGCCATAACATATTGCGCCCTTGGACTTGGCGAAGCTGGCGAGGTTCAAGGTAAGGTAAAGAAGATTTGGCGTGATGCCGGCGGTAAAATCTCTGATGAAATCAAGAAAGAGCTTGTGTTAGAACTTGGCGATCTTCTTTGGTATACTGTCCGAATGGCCGATGAACTCGGTTATACATTCGAAGAAATTATAGAAGAGAGCGTTCGAAAGCTGTCGGATAGAAAAGAGCGTGGCAAAATCTCAGGAAGCGGTGATCATCGATGATGAATCCTCCAGATGACAATCCTAAAACAAAGTTCGGCATTCAAAAGCCATCAATGTTTAACGTGCCAGTAACGGCCTTATTGCATCTAATGGGAGCAATGGCAGATGGCGCTAGGAAATACGGTCCTTACAATTGGCGTAGCAAAAGCGTTTCTGCTAGCGTTTATTACGATGCCGCTATGCGCCATTTTATGTCTTGGATTGATGGCGAAGATTTCGCTGAAGACAGTGGCGTGCATCACCTTGCTGGCGCTATGGCTTGTTGTGCTATTATTTTAGATGCCGAAGCACAAGGCACGTTGAACGATAATAGACCAACCAAGGGTAAGTTTTCTGAGCTTGTGAAGAAGTTGACCCGTAAAATCAACACAGACAAAGAAGCGTTATACAAAAGTAAACATTTTGATGAATTCGGTCTTCCGCTCAATCCCCCTTTATGAAAAACAACATGATTCTTCTCTGTGATATCGACCATACTGTTGCTGATGCAGCTTGGCGTGATCCTTGGCTTGGTCAATGGGATGTTTACCATCCCAAATCTGTTGATGACAAGCCAATTGTGCCAGTAATCAAAGCTGTGAATTCTATGGCTTTGCTCGGCTGGCAAGTTGTAATGTTTACAAGTCGCAATGAACGCTGGCGTCAGATTACTCTTGATTGGCTAATGAGGCATAAGGTTCTTGCATCTGGACTTCTTATGCGACCAGAAGACGACTTTCAACAATGCGGTGACACAAAGTACCAGATGGCTATTCGCGCATTTGGAGAAGAATTAAAAGATGTTCAGATTGTGTGGGACAACACGGAGAGTGTGTTGGAGCCATTTAGAGCAAGGGGAATTGTGACAATGCTAGTAGGAGCGGGATCATGAGTCGAAAATATATTTGTCTCTCAAAAGACCAAGAGGAGGAAATCTGTCAATTGTATGATGATTTAAGTATAAAGCAAATTGCTCAACAATTTAATGTCTGCTCTCAAACTGTAAGTAATATTTTAGAACGGAATAATGTTCCTCGTAGAGTGTCAGGAAATCCCTCTTGGAGCCGTGATGAATATTATTGCAATCCTTGGGCTAGTCTTAAAATTAAGAGGGGATGAATGTGATCGCAACAATATTCGACACCGAAACAAGCGGCCTCATTGGCACAAGACTTGTACGTGATCAATATCTCCCGGAGTTGACGGAGTTCTACGGATGCAAAGTCGATTTGTCTAATGAAGAACCTCCCCAGGAAGAACTTCATTTTCTTGCCAAGCCGTCTTTTGGTCCTGTGGCAGAAGAAATTGAAAAGAAGACGCACATCACGAACGAAATGCTTAAAAACGAAAAGCCGTTTAAAGAATATGCAGAACGAACAAGAAGATTTCTTCAAAGATCGGAAGCGGTGATCGCTCACAACTGCGCTTTCGATAAAGAAATGATCGAGATTGAATTGTATAGAAACAACGTGCTTATAGCTTGGCCAAGACTAATCTGCACAGTAGAGCAAACTTTGCATTTGCAAGGCAAGCGCCTATCACTGAGCGCTTTACATGAGCATCTTTTTGGTATAAAGCATAAGGATGCACATAGGGCAAAGCCCGACGTGGAAGCTTTGGTGCGCTGTTGTCGGAAGCTTTATAGAAATGGAGACTTAGAATGACAAAATATGAATACAAAACTAAGTTAATCGGTTCCATGAAGGCAAGTGATTTAGAAGAGGTTCTAAATTACTTTGGTAAAGAGGGTTGGTATTTGATCCAGCTTCATAGCCAAGCAGCAACTTTTATAGTAGTTTTTGTTCGTGAAATTAAAGAAATTAAGAAATATAATATAAATACTATATGATCGCTAAACTCATAGCGCAATCTATACTACGTGGCGGTTGGGCCTCTAAAATAAGATGGCCCAAAGCCTTCGAAGATTACTGTTTCGATCAATTGGATAAAGCACAATGATTCTGCCGGCTCAAACTATTCGCAAGCTTTGCATAAATGAACCATACATGATTAAACCTTTCTCTGAAAGAAAGAAGGGGCATGGAATGTCTTATGGTTTGTCTTTTGCTGGCTATGATATTAGACTTGGAGAAGACGCCTATCTTGTGCAGAATTATACGACAGTTGTTGCTTCTTTAGAAGAATTCAACATGCCGTATGATCTTGTGGCAGAAGTAAAGGACAAGAGCACACTTGCGCGTTCTGGCATTCAAGTTCAGAATACAATTATAGAATGTGGTTGGCGTGGCAGACTTGCAATTGAAATTACATATTCTCCTGTAATAAGTAAAGATACAGCGAAAAGTATTGCAGATTGTTATGGTCAATCATTTCCATTTGGTTACTCTTCATCAAAATATTTAGCTGCTGGCACTCCAATTGCTCAAGTAGTCTTTTATAGGCTTGAGGAACTTCCAGAAGTAAGTTATTATGGAAAGTATCAGGGGCAAACAGCAGATGATATAGGAGCTAAATTCGATGATGATCGTTGACATTTGTGACGAAGATGACAATCGACTTGGATGGTCAATCGAGAATTTTATGAAAATGCTTGAGGTAGCTATTGCCAAAGTTCCACTAGAGCATCGGGAAAACGCAAGATTTGTACTAGATACTGATTGGGGCGATGCTGCACTTTCTATTCGATACAATGACGAAAGCTTGCAACCATGAAACTTAAAGACCTAGTAAGAAGCCTTGAAATATTCTACACTCACTTCAACGACAAAGAAGTGGACCCATTTGCTATAGACTATGATCGTTCATTCACTATTGATGAACCTGATATTCCATTAAGTGAAGATAGAATAAAAGAGCTTAAAGAGCTTGGTTGGAAGCGAGAACTCTTTGGATGGTGGACCATTTTATAGAAAGGATTACTAAAGCATGATCAAGTTTAAAGCTAAACTCGGAAGTTGGTCCTCTATAGTCGGAATGCCGATCTTGCTTCTAGATGAAAAGGACGCTGTTATTGGACAATTAAGCTTATTAGGATATAACGTTCCATCAGAAACAGGCTGGGTTTCTGCTGAACAATTTAAGAAAGCTCACATTGAACTTTGTCAACAGATTGTTGATCAACTT
>AR_comb_assmDRAFT_10314415_pt1 | contig 11419 bp, 11 predicted proteins | sample ArasoioldDNA_FD_10543 | JGI IMG/M metagenome (IMG submission 10543) | reverse complement strand
CGCCGCCCAGTCGGGGTTGTGCAGCGAGGTGTGCCAGACCGGGAAGTCGCCCGCGATCTGCTCCTTCTCGATCTTGCCGAGCGCGTTGTTGTTGAGCAGCACGTGCTTGATGCCGATGCCGTACTTCACCGCGGTGGTGAGCTCCATCGCGTACTGGCCGAAACCACCGTCGCCGGTGACTGCGACCACCGGCCGTGACGGGTCCGCGGCCCACGCGCCCATCGCCGCCGGGTACCCGAACCCGATCGATCCCAGGTAGCCCGACATCAGCACCGGCTGACCCTTCGACTCCAGGTAGCGGCCGAGCGAGTAGGCGTGGTTGCCGACGTCGACGGCGACCACCGCCTCCGCGGGCAGGTGCTCCGAGAGCGCTGCGAACACGGCCGCCGCCGAGACCCCGCGACCCCGGTCGTCCTGGCTGCGCCGGGCCTTCTCCGCCCGCCACAACGCCCAGCGCGCCGCGACGTCGGAGCGCTGGTCGACCGGCCGCGCGTCACCAGTGGCGGCGTCCAACCCGGCGAGGCCGGCGCCGGCATCGGCGACCACCGGGACCGCCACCGGGTGGAACCGCCCGATCGAGGTGACCCGGTCGTCGATCTGCACGATCGGCTTGTACGCCGCGATGCCGGTGTGATTGGAGAACGAAGCGCCGACCACGACCAGCAGGTCGGACTCGTTCATCAGCCAGCTCGCGACCGGGGTGCCGCTGCGCCCGAGGACGCCCGCCCCCAAAGGGTGGTCGTCGGGGACGAGTCCCTTGGCGCGGAAGGTGGTCAGCACCGGCGCACCCAGCCGTTCGGCCAGCGCGAGCAGCTCGGGACCCGCGCCGCGAGCACCCTGACCGACGACGAAGACCGGACGCTTGGCGGTGTTCACCAGCCGCGCGGCCGCAGCGAGGTCGTCAGCCGCCGGCATCGTGCGCTGCGAGCCGAACCGGCCGTCGGGACCGGTCGACTGCGCGTCCGAGGGCAGCTCCTGCACCTCGTCGGGCAGCACCAGGTGCGCCACGCCCCGTCCGTCGACCGCATGCTTCACCGCGAGCGCGGCCAGCTCCGCGTGGTCGGAGCCGGCCTCGATGGTGGCCGTCGAGACCGCGACGTCGCGGAAGACCGCGGCGAGGTCGAGGTCCTGGAACGCGCCGCGTCCGCGGACCTTCGAGGGCACCTGGCCGGAGATCGCGAGCACCGGCGACCCGTCGAGCTTGGCGTCGTACAGGCCGGTGAGGAGGTTCGTCGAACCGGGCCCGGCGATGGCGAAGCACGCCGCCGGACGCCCGGTGAGCTTGCCGTACGCGCTCGCCGCGAACGCGGCCGCACCCTCGTGGCGGATGCCGATGAACCGGAGCTCGCCGCGCTCCTCGGCACGACGCAGTGCGTCAGCGAAGCCGAGATTGGAGTGACCGACCATGCCGAAGACCACCTCGACGCCGTGCGCCACCAGGGTCTCGACGAGCACGTCGGACACCGTCCGCGGTTTCTCGCCCTGGTCGGGCAGGCGGACGTAGGCCCCGTCGTCCCGTTCCTCGACCTCGTACGCCGCCACCGCGTCGGTGAACCCGGCCGGTGGTTGACCGGTGCCCGGGTCGTAGTCGTAGCCGTGCCACGGGCAGCGCAGCCAGCCGTTCTCGATCGAGCCCTCGCCGACCGGACCGCCCTGGTGCGGGCACCGGTTCTCCAGCGCACCGAGCCGGCCGGCGCAGCGGGTCAGCGCGACCGAGCGGCCGTCGACGACCGAGGTCGACACGCGCCCTTCCTCGGGAACGTCGGAGGGCGCGACTCGGTGCCAGGTGTTCTCGTCCATGCCGCCCAGACTCGTGGGTGCGGCGGCCGCACGGGAAGGGCTCGCGGCGACGCGTCCTGAACACGTAAGCATTTGCCGCCCGGTCGGACCGCCCGGTCGGACTAGCCTCCGAGGCATGCCCGAACTGGTCACCACCCGCCGTTCCCTGCACGCGGTTGCCGAGCTCCTGCTCGCCGGCCCGCAGCACTCCGTCCACGGCACCATCAAGCTCACCGTGACGCGGGACGGCTTCGCCACCGTCCGCGAGCCCGTCGTCGCCGTCGCGGGCACACGTCTTCGTGTCGGCGGCGCCGAGGTCGAGCTGGACGGCCGCACCATCGTCGAGGTGGGTCGCGAGGCCGGCATCGAGGTGCACGCGCTGACCGACGTGTACACCGACGGCTGCGGACTCGACGCCTCCCACCTGCTCCAGGTCGACGCCGCTGCAGCCGAGACGGTGCTCGATGCCTTCCGACGGGGGGACGGCGCGCTGGCGGCCTTCGCCCCGGAGGTCGAGCGGGTGCTCTGGCCGGAGCACTTCGACCTGGGGATCACCAAGGACGAGGTCAACTTCGGCGTCTCTCCGGGCGACTCGTTCCTGCCGGTCCCCTACGCGTACGTCGGACCGTGGTCGCGCGACGGCCTCGAGGGCGCGTTCTGGAACGCGCCGTTCGGAGCAGCCCTCCCCGTCAGCGAGCTCGACGACCTGGTCGCCTTCTTCGCCGAGGGCGCCGCTTCCGCGCGGGAACGGTAGCGGCGCCCCGGGGATCAGCCGGCCAACATCCGTTCGAGCTCGAGCGGGTCAGCGAGGTAGACCGCGCCCGCGCCGGCGGACGCGTCGTCGGGAAACACCAGGTTCTCGCCGGCTCCGAGCGCCGCGACGATCCGCTGCGCGACCACGGCAGGGTCCGCCTTGTCCGCCTCGACGCCGGCCAGCATGTCGGTGTCGATACCGCCGGGATAGGCGCCCAGGACCGCAATGCCACGCGGCTTGAGCTCGGCCCGCAGCGCCTGGGTGAGACTGTGCGCCGCGGCCTTCGATGCGCTGTAGCCAGCCATCGGCGAGACCGGGGCGAGCGCGATCAGCGTCAGCACGTTCACGAGCGCGGCCGGCCCGTTGGCCTCAAGGACGGGGACGAACGCGCGGGTGGCCCGGAGCGCCCCGAAGTAGTTGGTCGCCAGGTCGCGCTCGAGGCCGTCGATCTCGGCCTCAAGCGCTGTCCCGAAGCTCAGCACACCGGCGTTGTTGACCAGCACGTTGACGTCGGTGGCGACGCTGGCCGCCGCGTCGACGCTGGCTTGGTCGGTCACGTCCAGCCTGAGTACCCGGACCCGGGGATCGGCAGCGATCGCAGCTGACACGCTCGCTTCGTCGCGGGCCGTCGCGTACACCTTGGCCACCCCCTGGGCCAACAGCTCGTCGACGAGGCGCGCACCCAGACCGCGGTTGGCTCCGGTGACCAGGACGGTCGATTCTGAGAGGTTCATGGTTCCTTCGTTCCGTTGGGAGAACTGACGCTCTCCACCTTGTCGCGCCGCGAAGCCTGTCACGATGCCTGTTCGTGCCAGTTCCTTGTCCGTTTCACTCACGCGAGCACCTGATAAGAGCCAATCGATACGATGACGCCATGGACATCCTCGGCTCGGTGCTCAGCAACGCGGCCGTCCAGGGCAGCGTCGCCGCAACTGTGCGCGCCGGTGGCACCTGGGGTCTGGAGATGGATCAGATCCCTGGCGCCGCGTTCCACGCGATCACCTCGGGCTCGGCCCACCTCTCGGTCAAGGGGCACGACCCGGTCCGGCTCACGGCCGGCGACGTGGTCCTGCTTCCCTCGGGCCTGACTCACGTGCTGCGCAGCGCGCCCCGGGTCCGCGCCGTCGCGTTCGACCACGTTCGCGCCGAGAACGCTCTCGACGACGGAGGCGAGCTCGTGGTCGGGGACGCGCCGGTGACCACCCAGATCCTGTGCGCGTCGTACGGGCAGGATCCGGCCGCCGGGGTGACGCCGTTCAGCGCCCTGCCCGACGTGGTGCACGTGCCGGCACTCGCCTCGACAGCAGGCCTTCGCGCCTCACTCGCGCTGATCAGCGACGAGCTGACCGGATCCGCGCCCGGACTCCGTCCGGTGCTGGACCACGCGGTGAACATCGTGCTCATCCAGGTCCTGCGGTCGTGGCTCGCGAGCGAGGCGGGGCTCCGCGCCGCGCCGTCCTGGTTGCGCGGTCTGGGCGATCCGACGACGCGCTCGGCGCTGACCGTGCTGCACCGCGAACCGGCGTACCCGTGGACGATCGAGACCCTCGCCGGACGGGTCGGGGTGTCACGAGCCACCCTGGTCCGGCGCTTCGAGTCCGAGGTCGGAACGTCCCCGGGGAGCTACATCGCCGCCTGGCGCATGGAGCTCGCGGCCCGCAGCCTGCGGGCGGGCAACGAGACCGTCGGCGCCGTTGCCCGTGGGGTCGGGTACCAGTCCGAGTACGCGTTCAACCGCGCGTTCGCGCGCCACCACGGCATGCCTCCAGGGCGCTACCGCACCGCTCATCAGCGCTAGGCGGCCTCGGCCACGAGGTCGTCGGGCGGAGCCGGCGCCGGCACGTCCGCGTCCTCGTTCACAAGACGGACCAGGACCGCGACGCCGAGCAGCACCAGGGCCCCACCGATGTACTGGACCGACGACGGTGTCTCCCGCAGGAACACGACCGCCGCGAGCAGCCCGACCACCGGGGTGAGGTTGAGCAGCTGCGAGGCGCGCACCCCGGGCACCCGGCTGATGCCCCAGTTGAAGGCCACGCTGCCGACGGCAGTGCTCACCAGGACGCCGAGCGCGAAGGCCCAGCCGACCCATCCGGACGAGACGAGCTGACTGCCGCCGTGGGACCAGCCGAGGACGACGACCGGTGAGGTGCAGGTCGCGGCGCCGACGGTCTGCCAGGTCGAGGCACCGAGCCCGTCGGAGGTGTTGAAGGTTCGGGTCAGCACCAGGAAGATCGCCGATGCCGAGACCGACGCCACCACCAGCAGGTTGCCCAGCGTCGTCGCCATCCCGGCGCTGTCACCGCCCAGGGCCACGACCGTGCTGCCGAGCAGGCCCAGGGCGAGCGCCCCGAGGCCCCACCCACGGAGCCGCTCGCGCAGGAACAGGATCGCCAGCAGGACCGACACCGGGAGCTCCGCGGCGAGCAGCAGACTTCCCGCAGTCGCACTGGTCCGGCTGAGCCCGTAGTCGCCGAGCACGAACGCCAGCCCCGGCATCAGTGCACCGATCGCGAAATTGCGGCCGGCGCCCTCGCGGGTGAGGGTGCCGCGGACCAGGCCCACCACGAGGAGCGCCACCGCAGCCCCACTCAGCTCGACGGCGATCAGGTCCACCGGTCGGATCCGGTCCAAGGCTGCGACGGAGACCGTCGTGCTCAGTCCGTAGGCGACAGCCGACAGCAGCATCGCCGCCTCCCCGGCCCGCGTTGCGCTCTGCTCGTTCATGGTCCACTCGTTTCTCTGTGCTAACCACCTAATGATGTACGCTGGTTAGCATGACGGTCAATCGAGATTCCTCCCGACTCGAGGACGAAGACCTCCTGGTCGCGTTCGCCAACACCGGCCACGCCGGCGACGACGACCTCGACGACATCGCCGGGCTGCGGTCATGGGCCGCGTCCGTCGGGCTCTCCGAAGACCGCCCTGCGACCGGGACCGGCGAGGACCTGGTGCTGCTGCGGCACATCCGGGAGACGGTCCGGGCGCTGCTCCTCGCCCACAACGGCGTGGCTGTCGAGGTGGACCTGACGCCGCTCGAGTCGATCCCGCTGCGGCTGATCGGCGCCGACCGTCTGGGGGTCCGAGCGGCTGACGCGTCGAGCACCACCGCCCAGGTCGCGGGGGCACTCGCGTCGGCGGTGCTGCTGTCCTCGGCCCGGCCGACCTGGTCGCGGCTGAAGGCCTGCCCCGGTCCGGACTGCGCGTGGGTGTTCTACGACCGGACCCGGAACGGATCCCGGCGCTGGTGCCAGATGAGCGAGTGCGGGAACCGCGCTAAGGGCGCTGCCTTCCGCGCACGAGCAGGACACCGAGGCTGACGACAGCGGTGAGCACGACCAGCACCAGCCACCCGACCAGGTAGTTCCGGTCCAGCAAGGTCGCGTTGTCCGAGCGCGCGCCGAACCGGCCGAGCACCGGGATCGCCGCGATCGTGACGGTGCCGACGACCAGTCCCCCGACAACGAGCGGACCGATCCGGACGCCACCGCGGGACAGCCGCACGAGGCCGGCGCCGACAAGAACGGTCAGTGGCGCCAGCAACGCGTCGTGCAGCACGATGCCGCCGACCAGCCACTCGAGGGTGGCGCGCAGGTTGCCGAGGCCGAGGTCGAGCAACAGCTTCACGCCGTACGCCGCCACCGCGACCCCGACTCCCCCGAGCAGCATTCGTGAAGCTCTCATCACAGCACCTCGATCGCGGCGAGCCACTTGGTCTGGAAGACACCGGGTCGGTCGGGCGCGATCAGCCGGCACGGGTAACCGTGGTCGATCGCCAGCTTCTCGCCGTTCAGGCCCAGGGCGAGCAGGGTCAGCGGATCGTCCGCGAACTGGCTCGGCAAGGTGGTGACCTTGTACGGGCCGCGCTGCTGGAGCGAGGTGAACCGCACATCGCGTCCGCGCGGAGCGCCGACCAGGTCCAGCAGGTCGCGCAGCCGCACCCCGGTCCAGGTGCCGCTCGCGCTCCAGCCCTCGACGCAGGCGATCGGGAGCTTCCCCGAGCGCTGGCGCAACGCCTCGAGGTCGGCCACCGAGAACGACCGCTCTTGCGCACCGTGCCGCAGGATCAACCGGTACTCGGGACTCAACGCCGTGGCGATCACACCCGCTGCGTGGGCACTCTTGTTGATCGGGATGCCACCCGGGCCGTCCCCCGAGCGGACCCCGAAGACCGACACCCGCCGGAGAAGCGGAACGGTCGCGCCCGCCGTCGCCAGCACCGCCACGCCGGAAGCGAGCAGGCTCCCGCGCACCAGCGTGCGGCGACCCAGCGGCGCGACGCCACTGATGCCGGGACGGTCGTGCTCCTCGTTCTCGATCGGGGCGCCCAGCACCGCCCGGATCAGTGGGAGCTTGACGGCCACGTGCACAGCGAGTGCACCGATCGCGATCCAAGCCATCGCGTAGTGGGTGGCCCGGAAGTGGAAGCCCCACGGGTACCACTGCGCCGTGTTCGCGACCCCCGACGCGAGCTCGAAGATCGCGGCACCGACGAGGACCGCGATCGAACCACGCTCCAGCGACTCCACCGCGAGCTCTGTGACGCGTCGCGGCGGCCGGGCGAACAGCTTGGGGAACACCGACCAGAGCTTGACCAGCAGCAACGGGATCGCCGCGGTGCCCGAGGCCACGTGCAGGCCCTGGGTCACCCGGTAGAGCCATACCGGCCGGGTCGGGAACGCGACGAACGGGTGCGTCACATGGGCCTCGTGGCTGATGAACCCGGTGACGAAGGCGATCACGAAGCAGGTACCGAGCCAGACGCCGACCCGAGCAGCGACCGCCGGACCGCGCAACCGCGAGGTGAAGTCCTCCTCGCGGGGCGACGCCGGGAGCCTCACCACAGGTCCTTGACCAGGACGGCGAACCAGCGGCCGTCGTACTCGTCGAGAACGCTCACCGACAGCCTCGTCCCGCTGCTCAGCATGCCGATCCGGTCGGCCGCCACCGTGGTCCAGTCGAACGACCGGCTCTGGGCGGCGGCGGTCCGGAGCCGCAGCCGGCGCGTCTCGATCCCGTTGCCCGGCGGCGCCAGGTCGACGACGACGCGCCCGCCCGGAGCCAGCAGCGACGCGGTCCGGGACAGCAGCCGTCGCGGATCGCCGCCGATCCCGATGTTGCCGTCGGCCAGCAGCACGCTGGACCACCGCCCCTCGCCGGGCAGGTGGTCGTAGACGTCGCGGACCAGGGCTGCGACGCCACGTGCCCGGGTCTGCCGGACCGCCTCGGCAACCACGTCGATGCCGAGGACGGCCCGTCCCGAACGCATCAGGTGCTCGGCCATCCGACCAGGCCCGCAGCCGACGTCCAGGGTGGGACCGTCGCAGTGGGCGAGCAGCGCGCGGTCCGCATGGTCGGCCGACCCTCGCCAGGTGGACACCGGCAGCGGCGCCGCACCGAGGGCGTCGACCACGTGGCAGTGCTCGCCGCGCAGCGCGGCGCCGTAGACCTCGGCGAGCGAGCCGAGCTGGACCACGCTCATGCTGCCCCCTGCGCACGGCGCCAGGCTGCTGCGAACCTGGTGCCCGGGGCGGCCGCGGCCACGGCGACGGCGTCCGCGAGGGTGTCGACGTCGCGCAGCGTCCAGGTGCCGTGCACCCGAAGCCCGGCACCGGCGAGCGCGTCCCTGGTCAGAACGTGGGTCCGTGCGGTCGACATCGGTACGCCGACCAGCGCACGTGCGCCCCGCCCGTCAGCCAGACCGAGCACCCACCAGCCGCCGTCGCGCGCCGGACCGAGAACCGCCGCGCCGGCGCATGTCTGGTCTGCCACCGCACGGAGCACGGCCGGGGTGACCTGCGGGGTGTCCATCCCGACCTGCACGACCGGCCCGGTCCCGGACGCGGCGACGTGCTCGTGGGCGTGGGCCAACCGAGCGCCGAGAGACCCGTCGCGCTGGGCGAAGACGTGCCACCCGGTCGTGGCGTCGAGCAGCGCCCGGCCCTCGACCGCCTCGGCGAGGTCGCCGTCGAGGGCGAGGTGACACTCGCCGAAGGCCGCCGCGCAGGTGGCCACCGTGTCCAGCAACGCGGCCGCGGCCAGCCTGGCGGCGACCTCGACGCCGACCTCCGCCGCGAGCCTGGTCTTCACCCGGCCCGGCACCGGCGCCTTCGCCAGCACCAGTGCGCGTCCGCCCTGCTTCACCGCAGCACCGCCAGGAAGTCCCGAGCGGTTCGGACGGTCCCGCGGACCGAGCCGCCGACCTTCGACCGCGTTCCCTTGGCTCGCGGGTAGTAGGGCAGGTCCCGCTCGAGGACCACCCACCCGGCTCCGGACGCGCGGTGCAGCAGCTCCAACGGGTAACCGAACCGCCGGTCCTGGACGTCGAGGGCGAGCAGGTCGTCGCGCCGGCAGACCCGCGCGGGCGCGAGATCGTGGAGCCGAAAACCTCCGCGCGAGCGCAGCACCCCGATCGCGATCCGGTTGCCGACCCGGGCGTGCCAGGGCCAGATGCCACGGCGCACCGGACGGCGCCGGCCGACCGCCATGGTGGCCCGTCCGTGCAGCACGTCCTCGATCAGCGGCACCAGGTCGGACGCCCGGACCGAGCCGTCGCCGTCCATCACCGCCACCAGCTCGGTCTCCGCCGCCCTGACGCCAGCGTGCACCGCTGCTCCGTAGCCCGGGTCCAGCTCCTCGACGACCTCGGCACCGAGCGACCGGGCGACGGCCGCAGTGCCGTCTGTGGAACCGTTGTCCACCACGAGCACGCGCAGGCCGCTGGGGACCCTGGCGATCACCTCCGGTAGCGCGGCCGCTTCGTCGAGACACGGGAGGATCAACGTGCAGGTCGCTTCCATCTCGCCAAGTTAGGCAGGCAGCTCGCCGTACCGGGGCGCAGAAGCCTTACGGAAGGCTGACGTCCGCCCCGACGACCTCGGCACGACGTCACGACCTGCCTAGGTTGGAGACATGGCTGGCCCGTCGGCGACCGAGCGGTCGCGCGCTGCCGGCGTCGGCCTGGCGGTAGCGGTCGCGCTGGTCGCCCTGGCGATGGCGCTGCCGGCTGTCACCGAGTGGCAGGTGCACGTGCGCTCGTTCCCTCCCCTGCACGCCGAGTGGGACCCGCGGGTCGGGCCAGGAACGGTGCCGGCGGTATTGATCGCGCTGCTCGGCCTCCGGTACGCGGCCTCCCTCGCGACGACGCTGGCCTGGCGGCGACTGCTGGTGGTTTCCTGGATCGCAGGACTGGCCTGGATGCTGGCGCTGGCGCTGGTCGACGGTCGCGACGGCATCGGCGAGATTCTGCAGACACCGTACGAGTACCTGCGCACCGCCCGGGCGACGACGGACCTGCCGCACACGCTGCACGAGTACGTCGACCGGATCCCGTACAGCGCCAGCCCCGACAACTGGCCGGTACACATCGCGGGCCATCCACCTGGGGCACTGACCTTCTTCGTGGTGCTGGTCAGGATCGGCCTGGGTGGCGGACTCGCGGCCGGTCTGGTGGTGGCGATCATCGCTGCGACAACGGCGCCGGCGACCCTGGTCGCGGTGCGGGCGCTCGGCGCCGAGGACCTGGCTCGCCGCGCGGCGCCGTTCCTGGTGCTCGGACCAGCGGCGGTGTGGCAGTGCGTCTCCGCCGACGCGATGTTCGCAGCGGTCTCCGCCTGGGGGTTGGCAGCGCTGGCCGTCGCCGCCGTTGCCCAGGAGCGAGCAAGATCCCTGGCGTGCTCGCTCGTCGCAGGCCTGCTGCTCGGATACGCGGTGATGCTGTCCTACGGCCTACCGCTGCTCGGCATCCTCGCGCTCGCGGTGCTCTACCTCGCCAGGTCGTGGCGACCGCTGCTGCCCGCCGCGGCGGCGGCCGCCGCGGTGGTGCTCACCTACGCCGCCCTGGGCTTCAATTACCTGGCCGCGCTGCACGCGCTGCACGGCCGGTACTGGGACGGCGTCGCCCACGTCCGACCGCCGACGTACTGGATGTGGGCCAACCTCGCCGCCCTGGCCTGCAGCGCAGGTCCGCTGGCCGGCTCCGCGATCGCCGTGTCCTGGGCGCGACGCGGCGAGCTCGCAGCCGGCGCCGAACGGGTGGTGCTGGTGCTGGTGGCCGCCGGCGCCACCGCGGTGCTGGCAGCCGATCTCTCGCAGATGAGCCGGGCCGAGGTCGAACGGATCTGGCTGCCGTTCGAGCCGTGGCTGCTGCTCGGATGCGCGCTGCTGCCGACCCGCTGGCGCAGGCCGGGTCTCGCGCTCCAGGTGCTCGTGGCGCTGGTCCTCCAGCACCTGCTGCGGACCGGTTGGTAGCTAGGCGCGCAACGGTGCGGTCGCGAACTCCGGCAGTCCCTGCTCGGGCGGGATGCGTGCCACGAAGCCGAGGTGCTCGGCAGCGCGGTCGCCGGACGCGACCACGTGCCGCACGTCGCCGGCGCGGAACTGCCCGGTCACCCTCGGCGCCACGACCGAGCCGGTTCCACGAGTGACCAGGGCGGCGACGTCACCGATGCTGATCGGGGTTCCCGAGCAGACGTTGAAGGCGGCCAGGGTCCCGTCCGGCGCTGCGCCGGCGAGCTGCTCGATCGCCGCCAGATTCGCCCGAGCCACGTCCTCGACGTGCACGAAGTCGCGCACCTGTCGTCCGTCCTCGTAGACCTGCGGCGCCTCGCCCCGCTCGAGCGAGGACCGGAACATCGCGGCCACTCCGGCGTAGGGGGTGTCGCGCGGCATCCCGGGTCCGTAGACGTTGTGGTACCGCAGTGCCACCGCGGCGCCTCCCGTCTGTCGGGCCCACGACGCCGCGTAGTGCTCCTGGGCGACCTTGCTCGCCGCGTAGCCGCTGCGCGGGTCGAGCCGGGCGTCCTCGCTCACGCCTGCCCAATCCAGCTCACGGTCGCAGAGCTGGCAACGGTGGTCGAAGACACCGGCCTCGAGAGCACTGATCGG
>AR_comb_assmDRAFT_10122600_pt1 | contig 11419 bp, 9 predicted proteins | sample ArasoioldDNA_FD_10543 | JGI IMG/M metagenome (IMG submission 10543) | reverse complement strand
AGATGCCGAATGGTCTCCGCCAGCTCGTCGGGCCGATCGGGAGCGACGAGCACGCCGACTCCCTCCTCCCGGATGACGCGGGCGAGCTCGGAGTCCTCGTCGGCCACGCCGAGCACGGGCTTCCCGGCCGCGAGCACGTTGTAGAGGCGGCTCGGAACGGAGACACCCGCCATCCCGGGGACGAAAGAGATCACGGCCACGTCACAGCCGTTCAGAAACGCCAGCTGCTCGGAGCGGGGAAGCGTCTCGAGCACGCGCACGCCGGCGAGGCCGCGGTCGCGCGCCTGGCTCCGCAGCCACTCGCGCTTGCCGCCCGATCCGATGAAGAGGAAAACGATGTCGTCCCGCTCCCGCAGCCGCGTGGACGCTTCCAGAACGGACTCGAGGCCGTGCGTCCGGCCCATGTTCCCGGCGTACTGCAGGACGAACTTGCCTTCGAGACCATGCCGCGAGCGGAACTCCCGCCCGCTTTCCGGCGACGGCCGCACGAGCTCGAGGTCGGCCCAGTTGGGGATGACTCGGATCTTCGGACGAACCCCCGGAGACTTGCGCTCGACGAGGCGGCCCATGTCCTCCCCGAGCACGCAGATCCGGTCGGAGCGGCGGTAGAGCTCCCTCGTGGAGCGGGAGATCGCACGTTCGAGCCAGCCGCCGTGCCGGACGACTCCCGCCGCGACCATGGCCTCGGGATAGACGTCATGGATGAGGAGCACCGTCTTCGCCCCGCGCCACCGCGCGGCTCGCTGGATGACGAGCGGCAGAAGGGGCGGGTTCGTCACCACGAACACGACGTCGCCGCGCCGGAACAGGCGAAGGCCGTTCCAGAACATCGCGGCGGACACGGTCAGGAGATTGAGGAACCTCAACGGCAGCACGTCCTTGTCGAAGGTCGTCGTCCAGGAGCGCCGGATGCGCACGCGTTCGTGGACTTCCTCCTTCGGGGCCCGGCGGCCGCGGGCGGAGTAGGTGGGCTGCGCCGCGAGCGCGCGGACGGGAGCCTGCGTTTCCGCGGCGAGCCCCTCCGCGATCTTGGTGACGATGTAGCCGGTCGAGGTCTCCTCCGGGTAGTACAACTCGGAGGCGACCCAGACGGTGCGTCTCAAGCGGGAACGAGCGACTCGGCGATTTGCCGGCAGATCTCGTCGAGCGGCACCGTGATCCGCCAGCCCGGGTAGTCCTTCTGGAACGCCCGCAGGTCGCTGATGTAACAGATGTGATCGCCTTTGCGCGCCACGTCGACGTACTCCCAGTCCAGGCGCTTGCCGAGGTGGCGCTGCACGAGCTCGATCGTCTCCAGAACGGACGCGCTGTTCTCGCGCCCGCCGCCCAGGTTGTAGACCGCGCCGGGTCGCGGGTTCTTCGCGAACTCCTCGAATGCGCGGCAGACGTCGTAGCTGTGGATCTGGTCGCGGACCTGCTTCCCCTTGTAGCCGAAGATCCGGTACTTCCGGTGGATGGAGGCGGCCTTGAAGATATAGGAGAGGAATCCGTGCAGCTCGACGCCGGCGTGGCGCGGGCCGGTCAGGCAACCGCCCCGGAACGCCGCCGTTTTCATCCCGAAGTAGCGGCCGTACTCCTGCGTGAGAACGTCGGCCGCCACCTTGCTCGCCCCGAAGACGCTGTGGAGGCTCCGGTCGATGCGGCAATCCTCCCGCACGCCGTGCCAGTCCTCGGGATTCTTGTAATCCCACCGGGTGTCGGTCTCGACGAGCGGGATCTCGTTGGGGGCGTCGCCGTAGACCTTGTTCGTGCTCATGAGGATGAAGACGGCATCCGGCGAATGGCGGCGGCACGCCTCGAGAAGGTTCAACGTGCCGACGGCGTTCACGTCGAAGTCGTCGAGCGGCCGCTGGGCCGCCAGGTCGTGCGAGGGCTGCGCGGCGCAGTGGATGACGAGGTCCGGCCGCCAGTCCTGGAACAGCTCGAACATCGCCGCCCGGTCGCGGATGTCCGAATCACTGGAGCGGAACCCCGGGCACTCGTGCTTCAGGCGTCGGAGGCTTCCCGACGTGTCCCCCTCGGGCCCGAAGAAGTCGCGCCGCATGTTGTTGTCCACGCCGCGGACTTCGTCCCCCTTCGCGCAGAAGAACGATACGGCCTCCGAGCCGATCAGACCGCTCGATCCGGTGACGAGGACCTTCATTTCTGGCTACGAAAGCCGGTCGGCAACGCGCCGGATCGTTTCTCCCAGGCGCGTATCCCGCACTTTCGACCAGAACGGGAGAGACGCGAGCTTCTGCCGGATTCCCCTCACGAAGAACCGGTACGTCACGACGTCGTACCCGAACAGGCTCGTCACTTTCCAATGCATTCCATAGCGGGAGCCGAGCGCCGCGCGCGGAGCGGTCCGAAGAAGATGCTGGACATAGGCGTCCGCGTGGGCGCGATCGGTCGTGAAGAGCAGCTTGTTTCCTCCGATCGCGAATGGTATCAGCGGGCTCCCATTGACAGTCGCCTTCGCATTCGCGCGCCGGTTCGCGAAGAAGCGGTTCGTTCCCTCGGAGACTCCGGGCCACTCTTCGTTGAAGTAGTCGTCGAGAACGAGCACTCCTCCATCCGCGAGAACGCCGCTCACGAGAGCCAGGTCGCTTTCGGCGATCTGCGCGGTATGCCCGCCGTCCACCGAAAAGAGCCGGAACCGCCCGGCGCCGGCCGTGAGGAGCTGCACCGGAGTGAGCGCGGTCGAGTCGCCGGCGATCAAGGTCAGGCGCCTGTCGTCCCCCGCATGGGACGCGAGATTGCGGCGGAACTTCTCTTCGTCTCCCAGCCCGGACCGATCCAGATTTTTTTCCTGCTGCTCGAAAAGGTCTATGGCAACCGCACGCTCGTCTCCGCGACAGAGGAGATACAGAAGGATGAAGAGCTTCCCGTGGTGGATGCCGATTTCACCGACGGAACCCTTCACTCCCGACTCGACCTGGATCGTGTCGATCCGGCTCAACAGAGCAACCGCTCCTGGCAGGAGCCACCCCTCCACGGTCTTGTGGCCGCTGCGAAGGTACACCTCGAGGCGCGCTTCGGTCGAGCTCATCGGACCAGCTTCGAGAGCTTCGGGCCCATCCATCGAGACGAGAGCATCCGGTCGATTTCTCCCGCCTCGAGAACCCTCGATGCCGCAATCGCTTTTCTCTTCGCGATCACCGATCGCAGGTTCTTCATCACCGTGAATTTCGCCCGGAGAGCCGACCCGAGCCTTCCGAGGCGCGCGAAGTAGAGCAGGCTGCCGGCCGTATAGACGAGGTGAAGGGGAAGGTATTTCCACACGAGAGGCCCGGGCATGTTCTTCAGAAACGTGTAGAGCACGTTCTTCTGGCCGTGAAACACGTAGAAATCGCTGTCCTTGCGCGCCGTGGCCGAGACGTGATGGTACACGACCGAGTCGGGGACATTGACGACGCGGTACCCCGCCGCGTGGAGGCGGAAGCTCAGGTCCACGTCCTCGTAACCGCTGAAGAAGTCCTCGTCGAAAAGACCCACCTTGTCGAGCGCGCTGCGCCGGTACACGATCCCGCACGCGACGGCGACGAATACGTCTGTTTCGTTTGCGTAACGTCCCTGGTCGTCCCTCTCGAGATACCCGCGATGCGTCACCGATCCGGCGATCGAGTAGTCGCACCCGGCCGACCAGATCACGTTGCGTGCGTCGTAGAAATAGACCTTGGAATCCGCGGCGCCGATCCGGGGGTCGCGATCCATCGCGTCGCAGAGCGCCTGGAGCCAGCGGGGCTCGACTTCGGTGTCGTTGTTGAGCAAAGCGACGAGCTCTCCGCCGGCCGCCCGGATTCCCACGTTGCATCCGCCGCTGAATCCGAGGTTTTCGGGAAGGCGGATCACCCTGACTTCCGGCCTCTCCGCCTCGAGCCATTCGGCGGTGCCGTCCGTGGAACCGTTGTCGACGACGATCAGCTCGAAGGCCTTCAACGTCTGGGCCTTCAGCGAATCGAGGCAGGCGGCGAGCAGGTGGCGCCCGTTCCAGTTCGGAATCACGACGCTGCAGCGAAGGCCGCTCATCGAGCCGCCTCCGCGTCCAGAATTCTCCGAAGACCCGACCGGAGGGCAGAGTTGCCGAACCTCTCCTCGACGAGGCCGCGCGCCGAATCGGCGATCTTCGCGCGAAGCGCCGCGTCCCGGAGCAGAGTGACCACCGCCTCCGCGAATTCCTGCGGCGAGTCGCGGATGAGCGCGTGTTCGCCGTCGGCCGCCGGGATTCCCTCCAGCGCGGACGCGGATCCGACCACCGGAAGTCCGAAGGCCATCGCTTCGACGATCTTCGTCTTCATGCCGCCTCCGAACCGGATCGGGGCGACGAAGACCTCCGCTTGCCGGTAGCACTCCGTGAGGTCCTCGACGTGGCCGGTCACCACGATCGAGGGATCGGCGGCGGCGAGCTCACGGATCGCGGCCGCCGGACGGCTGCCCGCGATGATGAGCCGGACGGCCGGCATCCGGCGGCGCACGAGAGGGTAGATCTCGCGGCAGAAGTGCGTCATGGCTTCGATGTTGGGCTGATAGAACATCGCGCCGAGGAAGAGAAGCCGCTGCTCGGCCGTGACCGCGGGCGTCCGGTATGCGAAGCGATCCGTGTCGACGGTGATCGGAAGGACGTGGACCGGGGTGGAGACGCCCGCGTCGACGTAGCGCCTTCGATCTTCCTCGGTCACGGTGATGACGGCCTGCACCGCGGCGACGATCCCGAGCTCGTAACGGCGAACGCTGCGCCAGTGCCGCCGGCGCAGGACCCGCAGGATGGGGTTCGATTCCGAGGCTGCCCGCCTGGCGTAATGGTCGAAATCGACGTTGGGCGCGCTCAGGATCGTGACGGAGCCCGGAATCGCCGCCAGGTACTGCCCCATCCAGGACGTCTCCGCGAGAACGAACGCCGGCGGGCGGGACGAGATCACGGCGGAGAGCGCGGCCCGCATTCGCGCGTCGCGCGTGATCCACGAGTTGTAGGGGCTCCGCGCGATCGCTGCGGCAAGGCGTGGAACCACCTGCTCGAGGCGCGACCGGTCGTGGATCGACCGGGCGACAAACGTCGCGCGCACGCCGGCGGCCGCGAGCGCTTCGACGGAGCGTGGAATCTCCGCGTCGCGGTCGGCGAACGAGAGAAGCTCCGTTTCGTACCCTTCCGCGACGAGCGCCTTCAGGATCGCGAGCACCCGCGCCCGGCCTCCGATGTCGGGCGGAAAAGGGTTCCACCAGGACAGAAAGAGGACGCGTTTCATCGGGCGCGCGCCGCCGCATGACGGAGCCCCTCGACGGACGCGAGGAGGACGCCCGCGAGCAGGTTCGCTTTCGGCGTCGAGAGATTGTGGATGCCGACCTGGTACGCGATCACGAGCCAGGCGGATTGCACGTAGGCCCGCGTCGACGGGTCGACGGGAGCGGTGCGGATGAATCGCAGCGACGCGCGGAAGCGCCACGCAAGAAATGCGAGGAGCAGCAACAGGCCCGGGAGGCCGAAGTCGTACGCGATCCTGGCGAACGGAATGTGCACGCCGAAGTGCCAGGGCAGATCCCATTCGCTTTCGGGAAAAGCCGCGTAGTCCGGCGGCTGGTCGTAATACTCGTACCACTTCGTGCCGAGGCCGATCCCCTGGAGCCAGGCATAGCGTCTCGACATGTTGGCTTCGAAGTTCTTCACCTGGGTTCGGCGCGTGGAGACCGAGACGTCCTCTGAGGTGAACGTCGTGTACACGTAGAGAGGCGACGTCGGCTCGATGTCCGGCCGCGCGATCTCCATGTACGCCACGAGCCCGAGGATCGCGAGAATACCGGCTCCGGTCACGAGCACGAACCAGAGCCGTCGGTAGAGCCGGTATCGCCACGCGAAAAACGCGAACACGACGGGATAGATGAGGAGGATCGCCTTTCCCGTGCCCGTGAAGCTGTCATACACGCTGTAGGCGATGGCGGCGAGCAGAAGCGCCCTCAGGGACCATCGCTTCGGAAATTTCTCGAGCGCGACCCCGATCAGCCAGAACTGCACGAAGAGCAGAAAGACGATGTCCTGGACGTCACGGAGGGCCGCGAAACGGCCGTACTTGTACGCCCGGAGCGACTGGTCGAGGTAGCGGGTTTCGGCGAACGAAAGCAGGACGGTCAGAAGCGCGAGGGCGACGATCAGCCGCATGCACGAGCGAAACCGCGCTTCCGTCCAGGGCACGAGGATGGCGACGAGGTACATGCCGGCGAAATACGCGTAATTGCGCAGCTGGTAGAAGAAATCCTGGGTGCTGTCCTGGGGACCGGCGGTGAAATATCGGACGACGGCCGACCCGGCGACGAGAACGGCGAGGAGAGGGAGAAGAATCTCCCGCCGCCGGGGTTCCCGCAGACGAGACCGAGACACTGCCGAGCCGATGAACGCAACGGCGAGCAAGGCGGCGAGCGAGAAATCGAAAAACGAGAACAGCCCCGCCCAGCGTTTGCGCCAGAACCAGTTGAAGAAGTCGATGGTGTCCGTGCCCCGGAAGACGAACGACGTGGCCTCGTAGCGGGAAAGGGCGAGGAAGACGAGGAACACCTGGATGAGCAGAAAAAGAAGCGGTGCGCCGTCGCTCCGGCGAGAACCGGCAGGAGTGATCTCCGCGGGGGCGGCATACGAGAGTCGGGGCTCGGGCTCGCTCACCGCGAAATTTCCGTACCGGCGTTTTCCCGTCCGAGGCGCGCCGCGAGCTCCGCGATGTCGTCGGGGCAGTCGGCCAGCGCGGGTTCGAACGAGCGTCTCCCGAGACGTTTCCGGGCGGCGATGCGCAGCTCGGAGGCTTCGTGCGCGGCGACGAACGCCAGAAATCGGGCGACGTGGAACGGATGGAACGCCCGGATCCGCTTTCGATTCGCGACGATCCCCGGAATGGAGTCGAAGCGCCAGTAGCGCCACATGAACGCCCACATGGCGTCGAAATCGAACGGAATCCCGGCGTAGTACTGCGGAAACAGGTCTCTCGCCGTCAGCATGGCATCGGGAATCATGTTGACCCAGAACGGAGTGGCGGGGTCGAGCTCCCGATGGAGCGGGTAGTCCCCGTATTCCTGGATGAAGCGTTCGAGCTTCGCCGCAAACGCCGAGTCCTTGCGCCCGACGGTCCGCGTGTCGTCCCGGTTCTCCGCGGCTCCGTAGATGGACAGGCCGGGGCCCACCCGCACCGCCTCATCGCGAAAGACCGGAATCGCGAAGGCCATGAACACGTCCGGTTGCGTCGAATGGAAGAGGCGGCCCGTCCTGTTCCGGATGGCCTCGAGAATGCCGCGATCGACGAGCGAGTGGTACAGCATGGGAAGCCGCTGGTAGCGCAACCCTCCCCAGCGAAACGAAAACCGGACCATTTCGCGGAGAGAGGTACGCCGGGTCGTCTCGGGAGGCGCCCGGTATACGAGCGCCGCCGGGAAGCCGTCCCCGGGCCATCGATAGATGTCCGAGTCCCAGAAGTAGATCAGCGAGGGCAGGGTGTCCACGAGGTCCCGGATGCGCGCGATCGCGCCGGCGGCCAGGGCGTCGTCGTCGCCGATGTAGATGAGATATCTCCCGCTCGTCTTTCCGTACGCGAATTCCCAGTTGTCGCACATCGAGAGCCGGGACGGAGTGCGGTAGGCGCGGAGGCGAGGATCGGCGATGCTCCGGAGGACGTCCTGGGTCCCGTCGGTGCTCACGTTGTCACTGACCACGACCTCGTAGTCGTCTCCCGGCTGATCGAGGACGGTCCGCAGCGTGTACGAGAGCTTGCTCGCGCGCTCGCGCGTCGGGATGACGATGGATACGAGGGGGGCGGAAGCCGTCACGCCGGCGTTCCCCCGGCGATCTCGCGGCGGCGGAGCATTCCGCGGAGGACCCCGCGCAGCTCAGGCACGGTGAGGAGCGCGGCCCCGGACGCGAGCCCCCACGCGATCGCGATCCGGAACAGGTCCGCGGGCGCGTCGGCCGGGGCGCCCCGGGACACGAGGAGGAGCGGCAGGGAGGCCCCCGCGAGCGCCGCCGCGAGGGGAGCGCCCACGTCCCGCAGGTACCAGCGCGCGGTCTCCCCGGGCAGCAGGCGCCGGTGGATGGGATGCGGAAGGAAGATGACGTAGCCGACGTTCAGCACGAGCCAGACCGATGCTGCGCCGGGAGAGCCGAAGCGCCGCGTCGCCTCGAAGAGGAGCGGGATCATCAGCGCGACCCCGATCGCGTTGGCGGCCAGCGTCAGGCGCGTCCAGCCGTGCGCGAGCTGGAGAGCGAAGGGAAGGGCCATCAGCCCGTTGAGCGCCGTCCCGCACACGAGGATCGGAACGAGACTGCGCGTCTGCGCGACGATCGCCGGGTCGCGCGTCCACAGCAGGAGCACCCGGTCCGCCCACAGGGCGAGCACCGCGGCGATGGGAAGGATGAGCACGGACATGAGCTGGCATGCCCGGTGGTACACGCGGCGGAGAGCATCCGGATCGTGAAGTGCGACGAGCGCGGAGAACCGGGGGAAGAACGCGTCGAAAACGGGCAGGATGAGCGTGTACAGACCCAGAGAGACGACGCTCGCGAGCGCGTAGTAGCCGAACTCCTTCAGGGGAAGAATGCGCGACAGCACGATCTTGTCGATCTGCGTCAGCACGAGCGCCAGCACGGAGATGCCGCTCATTCCTGCCGCGAACCGCCAGATCGGGGAGAGGAGCTCCGCGCGGAATCGCGGCCGCCGGCCCGCGGGAAGCCTCCACCAGAGCGCCGCCACGACGAGAGCGATCTGAATGGCGCTTGCGGCGAGCTGCCACACGAAGAACGCGACGATGGTGTTGGAGACGCGCGAGAGCACGAAGAGGGCGCCGAGAGCGCGGAGGGTCGCTCCGCCCGCGACGAGGCCGTTCCAGAGCGCCTGCCGCTGGAGGCCCAGCAGCCCGCCCCCGTAAAAGGAGAGCGGCCACTGGAGCGCGAGCACTCCCGCCATGAGGGCGATCGACGTGCGAATCACGGGCACGGGAAGAGAGCCCGCGCGCACCCAGTGCGACGCGAGCAGTCCCGCGCCCGCGAGCACGGCGACGGCGAGCGCCGCCCCGATGGACCAGTAGATGACCTCGAGCGTGCGGACGAGATCCCGGGTCTCGTCCGTTCCCGCGTTCTGCGCCGTCCGGCGGGCGAGCTCGCGGTTGACGGTGGCGGAGAGTCCGAAGTCGAACAGGTTCACGAGCGCGGTCAGAATCGAGAAGACGCCCACGAGCCCGTACGCCTCGATCCCGAGATAGCTCGTATAGACCGGCACGAAGGCGATCGCGACCGCCGCCGACCAGCCCTTGCCCAGAAAATTCGCGAGGAGATTCTTCTGGACCGTAGTCATTCAGTCATGCAGTCATACGGTCATGCGGAACCGGAAGGGGGGAGCGGCCGGCCGGGTGTTAACCGTTGCGCTCTCTTCGCCGGAGCCATGCGCCCGGCCAATGCGTCACGTTTTCCGACAGGGCGCTCTCGTTGAAGTCCCATGCCGGCTGCGCGAGCTCGAACTCGGGATGCTCGCGCGCGAAGTCCGCGGCCGCGGACGTGGGGTTGTCCGTCGTCCACTCGGGCTTTCCGCGAGGGACGTCGGCCACGAGAGACATGACTCCGTCCGTGGCGACGATGTAGGAGCCGGGCGTCACGAGCGGCGCGTAGAGGTCGAGCTCCTTGCGCACGTGCCGCCGGTCGTGCGCGGAGTCGAGCACGACGAGGACGGTCTCACCCGGCCGGATCGCGCGGCGGACGCGCTCGACCGTAGCGGGCTCGATCGAGCTGCCCTCGACGAGCTCGAGCATCGGAAAGAGGGGATGCGCTTCGATCGCCCGGCGGTTGTGCGGGCGGATCTCGATGTCGACCCCGACGACGAGACGCCCTGCGCCCATGGCCTTGAAGAGGCTCGCGTAATAGATGAGCGATCCGCCGTGGGCCACCCCCGTCTCCACGACGACGTCCGGCCGCACGCGGTGGATCACTTCCTGGATCCGGAGCATGTCCTCGGGCAGCTGTATGACCGGGCGCCCCATCCAGGAAAAGGTGTACGTGTACTTCTGGTTCCAGCCGACCTTCACCCAGAGGTCGGAGATCGCCCGGAAGGCTTCCGTCGAATAGAGGGGCAGCGGAGGACCGCCGTCGGCGGTCAGGGATTGCGACTCGGTGTCGATGACGAGCTTCATTCGCGCCCCAGAGCCCTCTTCCACCAGGCGATCGTTTGGTCGATTCCCGAGTCTAGCCCAAAGCGCGGCCGCCACCCGGTCGCGAGAAGCCGTTCGTTGCGGCCCTCGATGACGGCTGGTTCCCCGGCGCGAGTGGGAAGAGCGCCGACGTCGAGGAGATCCTCGCGTCCGATCGCCCGGGCGATCTTCGACACGACCTCGCGGACGGGCACCGCCTCTCCGGAGGCGATGTTGACGGGGCCGCGCGCGTCCGAGAGAAGGATGGCGGCCATCGCGGAGCCCACGTCGTCGACGTGCAGGAAGTCTCGGCGCTGCGAGCCCTCCGTGGACGCGGCGCGCTCTCCGCTCAGGAGCGCGCGCGTGACGGAGGCGACGAGGCGCCTCGCATGCTCACGCGGACCGTAGAGAAAGAAGACCCGGCCCCACGCCGCGGAGACGCCTGCCTCGCCCGCGAGGGATTCGAGACCGCGCCAGGCGGCCAGCTTCGCTTCGCCATAGAGAGAACCGGGCAGCTCGGGCGTGTCGGCCTCGTCGAGCGGAGCGTCCTGCCACGCGTACTCGCTGCAGCTGCCGGCGCCGACGATTCGCTCGCCGCCCGCGGATGCGAACGCGCGGAAGAGGGATGCGCTGGCCTGCGCCCACGCGCCGTTTTCGGGAGACGTCCAGAACACACCCGGCTCGACGGCCCATGCGAGATGGAGCAGGTGGGTTGGACGGATGGAAGCGAGGAGCGAGGCCATCGCGGCCCGGTCGAAGACGTCTCCCGGGGACCAGCGGACGGCGGCCGGGAAGAGTCCCGCGGGCTCGCGGCGCGAGAGGGCGTGCACCTCGACGTCCGGCAGCGCGGCGAGCGCCGCGACGGCGGGGGCGCCGATGAATCCCGACGCGCCCGTGACGAGCACGCGCTTCATCGAACGAAGTCCGGATACTCCCTGTCGCGGTCGGAAAGGATTGGATCGGGCAGCGGCCACCGGATTCCGAACGCTCGATCGTTCCAGCGCACGCCGCGCGCCGAACCGGGCGCCTGGAACTGGGAGATCTGGTAGAGCACCTCCGTGTCGTCGGCGAGCGTCTGGAAGCCGTGCGCCACGCCTTTGGGAACGTAGAGCGCGGACCGGTTTTCCGCGTTGAGCTCGAACGCTTCCCAGCGCAGGTATGCCGCGGAGCCGCGGCGGAGATCCAGCAGCACGTCCTGGAGCGCTCCTCGAATGCAGCGGACGATCTTCGTCTCCTCATCCGGGGCCGCCTGAAAATGCATGCCGCGCAGAGTTCCGCGCAGCCGGTTCGA
>AR_comb_assmDRAFT_10251198_pt1 | contig 11430 bp, 5 predicted proteins | sample ArasoioldDNA_FD_10543 | JGI IMG/M metagenome (IMG submission 10543) | reverse complement strand
GGGAGCCGTTATGGCTCGCCCTTTTGCTTTGGTGTCGGTGGAACTGCGGAAGACCCTTTTGAACCACAGAGGGCACGGAGACACAGAGGAATCACAGAGGCCTGTGTTCCTCGTTTAAGGCTCCGCTTGCAACTACTCGGGAGGCTTCTGCTGGCCCTTCGTGATCCTCCGCGGATACGGCAAATGCAATTGAACCACAGAGGACACAGAGAACACGGAGGAACTGCCCTTGGAGAAACCATTCCGAGGCGGTTCCGGGGAAATGATCTCAGGAGTCGTCGCGCGAAGAAGGATCACGCCAATGAAGACCTCTGTGCAACCTCCGTGTTCTCTGTGTTCTCTGTGGTTCGAAAGCCGTTCCGCAGTTTCCTGTCAACGGAAGTAAGGAAATTCGTTCACCCAGTGAAAGCCTCGACTCACGAGCAGGTACGAGCTCTCCGGCCGCCGCCGCAATTTCATCTCGACGGAATCGCCGCCGATGCGACCGGCGAGATTGAGGTGCGTTGAGTCCGGAAAGACGTACGCGAGGCGCATCCACTTTGTGCTGTCAGGACCACTCGCAAACGTCGCTACGTGCCTGACGCTGTCGGTCCTGAGGCCGAATCGCACCAATGAATCCGTTGCCAGACGAATCGACGCGGAAAACTTGTTGGTGGCGAATCGGCGCCATCGCGTCGAATCCGTGAGGAGCGGCGGCTGTACCGCCCCGTTCTTCAGGACTTCCTCGACCTCGAAGATTCCGTACAGCGGCCCGCGCGGCGAGAGACGGCCAAACTCGTAGAGGCCCCGGTACTCACTGTAGAAGATGCCACCGATCATCCACACCGAGACCGCGACGCCGGCGACCCACGCTCCAATCCTCGCCCGCCGTGTCGTGAAGAGCTCGACGTGCCGCGGCGGTGCCGTAGCGCGGCCGCGCAAAAACAGGTTGATGAGCCGGTCGCGATCGAGCGCAGCCAGGAAGACGCACATCAGCAACAAATGGAACGAGTACTGTTTGACCGGAATGTCGAAGCTCATGTTGAGCATGAACACGTTCGCCAGCACGACGGTGCCGATCAGCGCCCCGAGTGTTCGCGTGCGACGGAACAGGAGGAGCGTGGCCGCCGTCGTTTCAGCCACGCCGGCGAAGACCTCGTACCCGATCGAGAATCCGAGGAACGTCCAGGCGAAACCACCGGGTGAAGCTTCGCCGATGTATTGCGTCAATCGCGCCGGGTCCATCGGCGAGAATTGATTCGGGATTATCTTGTCGAAGCCGTAACTGAACATCGTTCGCGCCATCGTCAGGCTGAGATACAGCGCGAACGCGGCCAAGAGCTTCGGATGCGATCGCCGCCGGCGATCGATGAGGCTCCACGCCGCCGCGGCGATCACCGCCACGGCGAGATATGTGGCGACCGTCACCCAGTCGAAGAGCTTGTCGCCGCTGCCCGAGGGATGGACGGTGACCGCGTTGGCGAGTCGCAAAACGTGCGCGCCGAACCACGGCACGACAGCGTGCCAAATCGCGTTGTACGGCTCGGAGATGAAATCGGTTCCCTGCAGCTCGTTGATCGGCCCCGGGAACGTGTAGAGCACGACGTACACCAACAGAAACCGGAATCCGAATCGCTCGGCCAGCGTCCACTCTCGCGTCGTTTCCCGCGCCGCCGGTTCGGCGTCGCGGTCGGAGAACGGATGGTAGGGCGGGGTGGATGCGATCGACGACGCCTGGACCTGAGTCATATGGGTTTCCCGCGGGAGCGTGGGTACGGCGACGTTACGCCGCTCGGGGCGGCGGAGGCAAGAGATCACCGCAGTTGTGGCCTGACCTCGTGAAACGCGCGCTCGCCGCGGATTTTCTCGCCTCTAACCCCAGATTCAGCGGCCGTTTCGCGACCAGCACGATCGCATTTCTAATCGATCGTCGCGCTCACGCCCGTCGTCGCACTCCTCGCGCTCGGCAACGCGAACTTCTGGTCGTTCGCGGCGGAAGGGTACCGCCTCCGCAATGGCCACGTCAGCAATCGGGCATTTCTCATCCCGGTGGTTACGCACGGCTGGATCGCGTACACCACCGTCCTCACCATCTGCGCCGGCGCGGCGACCCGGTTCTACCGCACCCCGCTCACCGGCGGACGGCGGCCCATGTTCAGCAAGCCGCCGTCACGCGCCTCCAAAAAGTCTTCCGCTCAGCGTACGCGGATTGGGACAACCGTTCGCTGCTTCAATTCCGGCGGGAACGGCGCGACGAGCTCATACGCGAGGGACAATGATTGACCCGACGACGGCGTTACCTCGAAGTCGTAGGTCTCGCCCGCGCCGAGGGCGACAACCGCTGGACGAGGCTGCGCCTGCGACGCCGGTCGAGTGAAGCCGTCCTTGGCGATATTGCGCCACATCGCCGGCTTGTCGCCGTCCATCAACATCACCAGCATCCCGACGTCGGACCGGATGTTGATGAGACGCAACCGCGTCGCGACGCCGCCGCGTAGGTTGATCGGATCGGGCGTCAGTTTGCCGTTGAGGAGCGGTTTCGCGAGCTGCGACGGGTCAAGGAGATTGATCGTCGGACCGTTGTCGCTGATGATGAGCACCTTGTCGACGGTCGTATCGCGCGGTGGACCCGGGTCGCGCACGAGCAGGGCGCCGTAGAGGCCGGACGAGATCTGCTGGAACTCGTTCGAGTGGGAGTGATAGAGAAACGTTCCGGATCGCGGTGGCGTGTAGTGCACCATGATCGAATCGCCCGGCTTGATGATCGGCAACACATGCCCCGGATCGCCGCTGACGTCCGGTACGCCGTCGGCGTAGCTCTCCAGCTCGATGCCGTGCCAGTGGATCGCAGCGCCCTCGTGGCTCTGGTTTACGATTGTGAACGCAACGCGCTCGCCGCGCGTGAGCTCCAGCACCGGCCCCGGCACCGGCATCGCCTGCGCGTCTCGTTCGGCGGGGGTTCCGCCGAGCACGAACGAGTAGCCGACGTACTTGCCGCCGTAGATGTTCGTCTTGGAGCGAATGAGCATTCTCATATTGCGGCTGGCATCGCCGGCCTGCATGACGGCTCCCTTGGGCTTGACGCGGATGCCCATCACGAGGTTCGACATGTGTGGCATCGCGGCCGCCGCCATTGCCCCGGTGTGGGGCATCGTCCACGCCGCGGGTTTGAGCGTCGTGCGATCCGCGTCCCAGGCGTCACGCGGCGCCATATGGCCCGCGAAATGACAGTGGAATATCCAGTTGCCGGGACGGTCGGGAGACCAGCTCAGAGACATCGTTTGCATCGGCGCCATGTATTCCACGTTGCCCATGCGCCGATCCGACGCCGAGTATACCGTGTCACGCAGTCCGTCGCCGTGCGAGTCGACCCGGAAATAGTAGCCGTGCAGGTGCAGCGGGTGGTCGATGAACGTGAGGTTCACGAAGCGCCAGTGCGCCGAGTCACCCTGCGTCAGCTCGAAGTGTTCATTGTTCGGGAATGTGCGGCCGTTGAAGGCCATCGTGCCGTTTTTGCCGAGGAAGCTCGGTCTGGTCGGATCGATCGTGAACCAGCTCGTGACGGCGAATACGCGGTCGTTCGGCTTCGCGCCCGGCGGATCGACGACGATGACACCACCAAGCTGAGTGTCTTCGGTGAGACGCGCGAAGACCGGAAAAGTGTCCGTCCGCGCTACATAGTAGTAGCTGCCCACGTCGTTCGCGACGAACTGGAAATTGCCCGTCGCACCCGCGGCGACTTGCGTACTATCGGCGATTCCGCGCTTCGCGCCGAGGCCGTACACCCACATCGGCTTGGCGAGCGCGTTGTGAATGCTCGCGCGGACGGTCGTGCCCGCAGGCACGCGAATGATCGGCCCCGGCGTCTGCAGAGACTTTCCCACCTCGCCGAATGCCGCCGTCGTGATCGTCGGTCCGCTCGGCCCGTCCGGTTGCCATGTTCCAACGCGCGCCTCGAGCCGCACTGTGAGCACATTCTTGGCGAGGGTGCCCGCGGCGATGCGATTGTCGTTTGCCTGAATTGATCCAGCCGCGATACCTGTCGTCGAGTGGGCAGCGATCACGCCGGTGAGTCCGGCGGATCCGAGCAAAGCAACTACAGCGTTGCGCATGGGGGTCCCTGCCTGGTAGGTGTACGCCTGCGGCGGCGAAACTCTCGAAGCGGATAATGCGGCTTTTGGCCCGCCCACGCCAGCTAAGATCCTTCGCTCTGTACACCGCCCGGCCGACGGTCTAGTATCGAACCGCCGTCCACCGGCACACATCAGGAGGCCGCTTCAAATGGATCGTCGTGAGTTCGTTCATGGTGCAGCCGCCGGGGCGGCCGCACTGGCGATTGGAAGCCGGGCGGCGCTTTTCGAGATCTCCCCCAAGGACGACGTCATCGCCAAGATCGCCGGTCAGCACGACCAGACCGTGAAGATGCTTCAGGACTGGATCGCGCTTCCCTCGATCGCCGCCGAGAACCGCGGCTATCCTCAGGGAGCCGAGTACATGGCGAAGCTCGCCCGCGATGCCGGCTTCCAACGGGTCGATCTGATTCAAACGAAAGGGAAGCCCGGCGTATTCGCGACGCTCGATACCGGCGCGCCGAATTGGATCGGCATCTATTTCATGTACGATGTCAAGCAGTTCGACCCCGCCGAGTGGAGCTCGCCGCCACTCGAGGCGAAGCTCGTCGACAAGCCGGGGCTCGGCAAAGTGATCGTGGGGCGGGGCGCGACGAATACGAAGGGACCGCAGGTCTCCTGTCTCGCCGCGCTGCACGCGTTCAAGGCGGCCGGGGTCAAGACGCCGGTGAACATCGCCCTCGTTTGCGAGGGCGAAGAGGAGATCGGCTCGCCGAATTTCCCGCAGATCGTGTTCAAGCCGGAGGTCGAAGCGGCGCTCAAGAAATGTCTCGGCGTGATCATTCCGCTCGGCAGCCAGGCGCTCGACGGTTCGGTCGAGATCAACCTCGGCGCAAAGGGGGTCGTCGAGCTGGAGCTCGTGTCGAGCGGCGAGAAGTGGGGACGTGGCCCGAAGCACGACGTGCATTCGAGCCTCGAGGCGCAGCTCGACAGCCCCTCGTGGCATCTCATCCAGGCGCTCAACACCCTGGTCAAGGCGGACGGCCACACGCCCGCGGTTCCCGGATTCTTCGACAAGGTGCGTCCGCTCTCGTCACGACAGAAGCAGATTCTCGAAGCGGCGATCCCCAAACGCAACGAAGCGCAGACGAAGAAAGCTCTCGGTGTGGATCACTGGTTCAAGGACGAGTCCTTCCACGACTCGCTCGTTCGTCTCGTGACACAGCCGACCATCAACATCGAAGGCCTCGTCGGCGGCTACACCGGCCCCGGCGGTAAGACGATCCTCCCCCATCGCGCCGTCGCGAAGATCGACATGCGTCTGGTGCCGGACATGACGGCAAAGGGCACCCTCGAGCTGCTCAAGCAGCACCTCGCGAAGCATGGCTTCGCCGACATCGAGGTCAACATGAGCGGCGGCTACGACCCGACGGAAACCGACCCGGATTCCAAGCTGATCAAGGCGCAGACCGCGGCGTATCGGGCGCAGGGCGTGGATCCGTTGCTGTGGCCGCGCCTCGCCGGATCATGGCCCGGCGTCACCTTCACTGGTGCGCCGCTCAAGCTCCCCGCCGGCCAGTTCGGTATGGGTCACGGCGACGGCGCGCACGCGCCGGACGAATACTGGATCATCGAATCGGCGAATCCGAAAGTCGCCGGCATGGACGGGGCGGTTCGATCGTACGTCGAGTTCTTTTATGCCTGCGCGTCATGACGAATCCTTCACCGCCGTCGTCAGGATGACAGTCGACTACGGCGGTGAAAAATGCACCAGGCTGATCGGCGCCTTCGTTGCGGATTGAGTGTCCGGCGGAAAAGTTAGGTGATGGGATCGGCCGAATCGACTTCGACGCTGCGTTTGGACATCGAGGGCCTCCGGGCCGTCGCGATTCTCCTCGTCGTCGCGTTCCACGCAGGCGTGCCCGGCCTTGGCGGCGGCTTCATCGGCGTCGACGTGTTCTTTGTCCTCTCCGGGTACCTGATCACCGGGTTGCTGTGCCGGGAGTACGCGCAGCGCGGAAAGATCCGCCTCGCCGACTTCTACGCGCGGCGAATTCGAAGGCTCCTGCCGGCGTCGTGCGCGGTGCTCATCGTCACCATCATCGCCGCGCGCGTCTTCTATTCGCCGCTCGAGCAGGTCGGATACGCGTCCACGTCGACGATGACGGCCCTCTATTCGAGCAACCTGTGGTTCGCGAAGTCGGGAGTCGACTATCTGGCTCCGTCGGCCGACGAGAATCCGCTGCTTCATACATGGTCGCTGGCCGTGGAAGAGCAGTTCTACGTCGTCTGGCCCTTTCTCATGTTATTCGCGCTGCGGTTGGAACGCGGTCGGCGTCGTATTTCGCCGGCCGTCGTTCTCGGTGTGGCCGGGTTGCTCTCGTTGAGCCTCTCTTTGTGGCTGACGCGAAGAATCCAACCGTGGGCGTTCTTCGGGATGCCGACACGCGGCTGGGAGTTTGCCATCGGCGGCCTCGGCGCGCTCGTGCCCGCGTCCTTCCTGGCGAGTCGGCAGCGCACGAGCCGCGCGCTGATGGCCGTCGGTTTGATCGGCACGCTGATCTCCGCGTTGCTGATCACCCAGAGCACCCCCTTTCCCGGCGTCGCGGCGCTAGGGCCCACGATCGCCACGGGATTGGTGCTGGTTAGCGGTGTCGCGGTAACCGGAGGCTGGGCAAACGCGCTCCTCGCCTCAGCGCCCATGCGATGGATCGGACAGCGGTCGTACTCATGGTACTTGTGGCATTGGCCGGTGCTGGTCATCGGCGCCGCAGCCATCGGGGCACCGTCACTCCCGACGCGCGTTGGGCTCGCTCTGGCGTCGCTCGCCGCCGCCGCCATCACATACGTCCTGATCGAGAACCCGATCCGCTACTACCGTAAGTCGGCGCAGCATCCTCGCTTGACGATCGCCGCCGCCGGCGCTGCCACGGCCTTCGTTGCGGCGGCCGCGGTGACATGGCACGCCGATGCGAAGCAGGCGCATGGGGACCCGGAGCAGCGACGATTCGTCGCAGCCGCGGCGGACACTGTGCTCGGCCTCGGCGGTTGTCATTTGACCTTCACGGCGACGCGGGCGGGCAAGTGTGATTTCGCGAACGTTGCGGCAGACTCGACGGTCGTGCTTTTCGGCGACTCACATGCGTTGCAGTGGTTTCCAGCGGTCGAGGCGATCGCGGCGACGCGAGGCTGGCGACTCGTTTCCTTGACGAAGACCGGGTGCCCGTCGGTGGACGTCGGCGTATTCATCCAACGTCTCGCTCGGATGTACACGGAATGCAGCGAGTGGCGCCAAGAGGCGATCCGGCGCATCGTCGCGATGCGACCGACGATGGTTCTCATCGCGAACTCCTCGGCGTACGTCTCGCCGCTCGACGGTTCGAGCGCCGACACCAAAACGCCGATCGGCGAGTGGGGCGAAGGATTGGCGAGAACGATCGCCGCGTTCACGGGCGCAGGCGCGCGAGTCACCCTCATTCACGACACGCCTTGGCCGGGCAAGAACATCCCGACGTGTCTGGCGCGCGCGGCGTGGCGCGGGCAGAGTCCCGAGAGTACGTGCACCTTCTATCGGGCCGCTTCGATCGACACGCTGGCGGCGACGGAAGAACGGCGAATCGCGCTGGCGAATCCGCGCGTGTCGGTTGTCGATCTATCCGATGCCGTCTGCGCGACACCGGTATGTGAGCCGATGAGGGATTCGGTGGTGTTGTACTCCGATCGCGATCATCTAACGGCGCACTTCAGCCGCAATCTCGCCGCGACGCTCGGAGCTCGGCTCAAGATGTCCGACGCGAGCGCCGCGTCGGGCTCCCATGTTCCGACGTCGATCGCGACTCCCGAGATCCGACCGCGGTAGCAACCGCCGGGAACCGTTGGACCGAAGCCGATATTCGTTTGATGGTCGCGGTTCGTGGATGCGAACCCTTGACCGATGAACGACTGGGCCGCATAGTCTCGCCGTATCCAAAAACTGATTTGCCCGAATCACTCGCGCGGGCGACCGCGTGAGCGACTCACATCTCTGCTGGGCCGTAGTCAGACCACGGCACCCACCCCTGCTAGAGGAGTCGAGTATGATGAGCGCATCCTTCGCTCGGTCTGTCCCGCGCGCGGTGTTTACCGCGTCGGTGTGGATCGCGGGCGCAGCCGCGTCCCTGCACGCTCAGGGGACGATCGCCGGCCGCGTCACGGCCACCGGATCGAACGAACCGCTACCGGACGCCCGAGTCATCGTCGTCGGCGCGAATGCCGCAGCGACGACGGGTGGGGACGGCAAGTACCGGTTGAGCAATGTTCGCGCGGGCACGCTGGACGTTCAGGTGCTCCGCGTGGGATACGTATCGCAAAAAAAATCCGTTGCGGTTACCGCCGGCCGCGAAACGACCCTCGACTTCGTGCTCTCGGTCGCCGTCGTTCAGCTGCAGGAAGTCGTAACCACCGCGACGGGCCAGCAGCGAAAGGTCGAACTGGGGAACGCGCTGGCGACGATCGACGCGAGCAAGCTCGCCGAAACGGCACCGATCCGCGACATGAGCGACCTCTTGACCGCGCGCGCGCCGAGCGTGTCCGTCGTGGCGGGCAATTACACCGGTGCGGCGGCGCAGATTCGCATTCGAGGTCTCTCGTCGATCAGCAACTCCGGACCGCCGATCTATATCGTCGACGGCGTCCGTATCGACGCGAGCACCGGCATCGGTCTCACCGGCGGCGGCGCGTCGACGAGCCGTCTGAATGACATCCTGCCGCAGGATATCGAAGACATCGAGATCGTGAAGGGGCCGTCGGCGGCGACATTATACGGGACGAATGCGGCGAATGGCGTCGTCGTGATCACGACGAAGCGCGGTCGGCCCGGACGAACCAACTGGGTCGTGCAATCCGAGGTCGGGACCCTCGACGATCGCAACGCCTACCCGAACTCGTACGCGAACTGGGGCCATTGCGTCGGCACCGGTTGCACGGCGGACGAACTGGTGAATCCAACGCGCTGCACGCTCATTACCATGTCCGCCGGGATTCGCCCAAACGCGGCGTGCGTGAGCGACAGTCTGACCTCGGCGAACCTGCTGCAAACAACTGGCCTGTCGCCGATCGCGCTCGGCAAGCGAAACCTGAACAGCGTCCAGGTTTCGGGCGGTGCGGACGTCGTCCGCTTCTTTGCGAGCGGTACGCTGGAAAACGAGAACGGACCGCTCCAGATGCCGGAGTTCTCGCGCGACCGCCTCGAGAGTCTCAAGATTCCCATCCGTGGCGAGTGGATCCGGCCGTCGCTGTCGCAGCGCATGTCGGCGCGCGCCAACATCAACACGACGATCTCACCGAAATTCGAGCTCAACACCACGACGCTGTTCTTCAAGACCAACCAGCGCGGTGCGCCGTCGGATAACAACGTCAACAGCTACTACTACAACGCGCTCACTGGCCCGGGCTTCATCCCCAAAGACGCGAAGCTCTGTCAGACGACGCCGCTCAAATGCCTGGGTTACCAAGGCTACGGATCGCTCGGTCAGGACCTGCACGGGTACGGCGGCTTCACCCCGGCGGAAATCTTCCAGCAGTACACGAACGAAGATGTCACGCGCTTCGGCGGGTCCGTCAACACCGTGTGGCGTCCCTTCACGTGGCTGATGAACGACGGGACCGTCGGCGTCGACATCACCAGCGCCAACAATCTTTCGCACTGCTTCCTCAGCGAGTGCGCCGATTTCTCGACGACCCGCCAGGGGACGATCAGCGACGAGCACGCGAACGATCGGCGCCTGACCGCGAAGCTGATGTCGACCGCGACCTGGCAGGCGTTGAGTTGGATCAACCTCAAGACGTCGTTCGGCGGCGACTATTTCAACTCCGAGTCGGAAGGGACAACCGTTACCGCCAACACGCTTGGCCCCGGTGTGCGCACCGTTCAACAGGGGCAGAATCGCAGCGGCAGCAACGCCGCTCCCACGGCGACAAAGACCCTCGGCGTGTTCGTGCAAGAGCAGTTCGAAATTCGCGACCGGCTGTTCGTGACCGGCGCGGTGCGCACCGATCAGAACAGCGCATTCGGTGCCAAGTTCCAGCGCGTCTACTATCCGAAGGTCAGCGTGTCGTGGGTCACGTCCGACGAGCCATTCTTCCCGAAGCTGGGTGGATTGGTCAACCAACTGCGGCTTCGGACGGCGTATGGCGAGTCGGGTATTCAGCCGGGTTCGACGACGGCGTTGCAAACGTTCTCGTCGTCGACCGTGCGAATTGCCAACACGGATGAATCGGCACTCGCGGCGAACAACATCGGCAACGCGAAGTTGCGTCCGGAGCGGACGCTGGAGTGGGAAACGGGCTTCGATCTGCGGACGCTGAGCAACCGCGTCAATATCGAATTCACCTACTACAGCAAGGAAACCAGGGACGCGCTCGAGAGTTACAGTTTCGCGCCGTCCGCTGCGGCATCGAGCAGCGTCACACGCAATCTCGGTGGCATGAAGAACGCCGGCGTCGAAGCATCGATCACCACGACCCTCATCGACCGCCCGGCCTTCAGTTGGGACGTGACGGTTGGCGGGTCGCACAACAAGAACAAGGTGACCTACCTCGGCTTCGACGACGCCGGCGTCGAGCTGCCGGCCACGCCGCGTACGTCGACCAGCCGAACCATCGCCGGGTATCCCCTGAACAGTGTGTGGTACCGTCCGTTCACGTACAACGACGACAACGGCGACGGCATCATCACGCCCAACGAAGTGCACCCCTGGGACCTCAGCAAGGGCGACTCGGCGGAATACGTCGGACCCGCGTTCCCGACCGATCTCATGAACGTCAGCACCGGCTTCGATCTCCTGCGCCGAAAACTGCGGGTGAACGTGACCGCGAACTACTCCGGTGGCTTCAACAAATTCAACAACACGCAGTCGTTCCTCTGCGCGCAAACGCCGACCTGCTACTCGACCCAGAATCCCAACGCGCCGCTCTGGGATCAAGCGCGCCAAGTCGCCGCGAACGCGGTTCTTCCGGCGACGTTGCGTACGAGTCGCGGCTATTCAGAGAATTTGAATTTCTGGCGCCTCCGCGAGGTGTCCGCGAGCTATACGCTCCCCGATGGCATTGCTCGGCGCGTGCGATCGCCAGGCGCGAGCATCGTGCTCGGCGCGCGCAACCTGTACGTCTGGTCGAAGTACTCCGGCGAAGATCCGGAGGCGAACTACAGCACCGGCAACACGCAAAGCGACCTGCTCACCGCCGGCCCGCCGACCATCTTCACCGCCCGCCTCAACCTCAGATACTGACCGCGACGGAGACGATCACTCATGAGGAGACGTATGACTCGACCCGATCGCGCTTTGGCAATCGTGGCCGGCGCGGTCGCCGCGCTCGTCGTCGGCGGCTGCGACGTGAAGAA
>AR_comb_assmDRAFT_10298078_pt1 | contig 11431 bp, 8 predicted proteins | sample ArasoioldDNA_FD_10543 | JGI IMG/M metagenome (IMG submission 10543) | reverse complement strand
GCGGACTCCACGAATGCCTCGGCGGCGGGGCTGCGGTGGCGGTCCGCGTGCCAGACGAGCCCGATGACGCGCGGTGGGATGCGGCCCTGGAGGTCGACGACCTCGACGCGGTCGTCGTCGGCGTCGACGGTGAGGAGCGGTGCGACGCTGATCCCGACGCCGGCGCCCACGAGGCCCTGGACGGTGCCGTTGTTGTCGGAGCGGAACACGAAGGTCGGCGCGCGCCCGCTCGAGCTGAGCTGGGCCTCGACCTGGTCCATCGCGGTGCAGTGGTTGAACCCGATCAGCGGCTGCAGCGCGATCTCCTTCAGCGAGGGCGGGCGTCGCAGGGCGGCCAGCGGCGACCCGGTCGGCACGACCAGGACGTACGGGTCGTGGAGGAGCTCCACCGACTCGTAGGGGCCGGCGGGGACCGGCAGCGTCCAGAACGTGACGTCGAGCTCGCCGCGCTCGATGAGCTCGAGCAGCTCGCGCTCGTCGGACGTCTCGCTGAGGACGATCTCCACGGACGGTCGAGCCTCGGAGAACCGGCGGAGGAGCGAGGGGAGCACGCGGGCTCCCACGCTCTGGAAGGTGCCGACCCGCAGCCGGCCGGCGTCTCCTGCCTCGAGCGCGCTCATGTCGGCCTTCGCCGCGAGGAGACGTGCGTGGATCGCGTCCGCGTGCCGGAGCAGGATCCGGCCCGCCTCGGTGAGGGAGATCGGACGTGGCCCACCGGGGCGCTCGACGAGCCGGAGCCCGACGATGCGCTCGAGCGTCGCGATCTGCTGGGAGATCGCGGACTGCGTGTATCCGAGACGCTCCGCCGCTCGGCCGAACGAGCCCTCGTCGGCGATCGCCTTCAGCGCGACGAGGTGCCGGAGGTCGAGCCCGTGCCAGCGATCAGGTTCCATGATCGAAAGCGTAGCAAGGCCCACTTCGTCTAATCGAGGAGGCGATAGGCTCCGGGTGTGACGACCATCGACCTGCGTCGGCTCCGGCTCCGGCCGGGTGAGGTGCGCCACGAGCGCCTCGACGTCGAGGTCGAGCCGTTCCTCCTCGGCGGGCAGCGCTACGAGACCACGCCGCCCGAGGTCCCGGTCGAGCTCGAGATCACCCAGGCCTCGGGAGCCACCGTCTTCGACCTGAGGCTGCACGCCCGGCTCTCCGGGCCCTGCATGCGCTGCCTCGGCCACGCGGAGCTCGAGGTCGACGTCCGCGCGCGCGAGCTGCACGATCCACAGGCGCCCAGAGCGGACGAGCTGCGCTCCGACTACGTCCTCGACGACCGCCTCCAGGTCTCCGCCTGGGCACGGGACGCGATCGCCCTCGCGCTGCCGGACCAGATCCTCTGCAGGCCCGAGTGCGCGGGGCTCTGCCCCGTCTGCGGCAAGGACCTGAACGTCGAGCCGCACGAGCACGCGGAGGCCGACCTCGACCCACGCTGGTCGGCCCTCGAAGAGCTTCGCGATCGACTCTGAGCCCCCGCTACGCGGGCGCGGTACGCACCTGCACGAGCCGGTATCCGGCCACGCCGCCGAGCGCGGGATCGCCGGACCGGTACGCCTTCACGAAGAACTGGACGTGACCGTGACGCGAGAGCGGGAACGTCCTCAGGGGCAAGAGCCGCGTCGTCATCCAGCCGTCCGTGGTCGTCAGCAGCCGGGTACCCGTCGTCACGCGCGGTGTCGAGCGGACGAACACGACGGCGTCCCGGACGACATACCCGCGCGTGTCCACGACGCGCACGCGCACGGTGACCTGGCCGCGTCGGCTCGCGACCGGATTCGGTGAGAAGACGACCCTCGACACCACGAGCCGCTGGTCGGCCGGCACGCTTGCTGCCGGGATGGAGACCTCGCCGCTCGGAAGCCGGATCGCTCCCGGCGGCAGGGGCACGCTCACGACGCCCGACTCGGACGAGAGCACGGTCGTCGAGCCGACCGCGTTTCGGGCCGTGACATTGCACCGCAGCTTGTGGTTCACGTCGCCCGCGGTGAGCCGGTAGCTGCGGGCGGTCGCCCCGCCGATCGCGACGCAGTCACCGCCTGCGGTGTTACAGCGCAGCCAGGCGTAGGCGTACGAGATGGGCTGCCGCCCGCTCCAGCTTCCCGCCTGCACGGTCAGGACCGAGTCCACGAGCGGCGTTCCCACGACGAGTGGGAGCGACGTGTTCACGGGCGGGCCGACCACGACCGCAGTCGGGTTCGAGGCAACGGTCTGCGACCCTTCCGCGTTCGTCGCCGTCACGCGCACCCGCATGCGGAAGCCGACGTCGGCGACGGCGAGCCGGTACCCCGAGCGTGTCGCGCCCTGGACGAAGACGCAGTCCGCGCCGTCGGGCCGTCCGCCATCCTGCGGGCAGCGCACCCAGCGGTAGGCGTACGTGATCGGACCCGTGCCGGTCCAGGACCCGCGAGTCGCCGACAGCGTCCGGCCCTGCTCGGCCCGCCCGCTGACGACGGGCTCGGCGGTCGAGCGCGGGGGTGCCGCCGGCGCCGCGATGCTCTGGGCCGAGGGCAGGACGAGGAGCGCCACGGCAGCGCTCACCACGATCGCCCCGAGCCTCGGGTGTGCTGTCCGGCCGCGTCGGATCCTGGACGGGAACATGACCCCTCCTTCCATCGATGCCTGCACCGGTTATGACGCCGGAGCGCGATCCGCGCCACCAACTCTTGCGCACTCCTTACAGGCCCTTACAGGCTCCGAACGCTTCGCCCGGACGCGAAAGGCGGCCCGGAGGCCGCCTGTTCGCGCTTCGTTTCCGGTGCTCTGCTCAGCCCGCGAGCCGAACCTGCACGAGGCGGTAACCAGCAACCCCGCCGAGCTCCGGGTCACCCTGGCGGTACGCCTTCACGAAGAACTGCACGTTGAAGCCCGACCGCGGCTGCGGGAACTGCGCGTTCGGGACCAGCGTGAGCCTCGCCACACCGTCCGACTGCGTTTCGACGGTCTGGCCCTGGACGACGCGCGGCGTCGCCCGCATGAAGACGAGCGCGCCGCTCACCGGGCGGCCGCCCCTGGCCGTCACCCTGACCCGGACCGTGATCGGGTCGGTCCGGCTCGTCACGGGGTTCGGGCTGAAGCTGACCGAGGCGACGACGAGACGGTCGCCCGCCGCCTTCAGGTCCCCCGCGGGGATCGTGCCCGTGGGTGGCGGCTGCTGCCCGCCGACGACCGCGGTCTGGGCGGAGCGCTTCGAACTTCTCCCGCGGGAGTTCTCGGCCGTGACGTTCACGCGCAGCGTCCGGCCGACGTCCGCCTCGGCAACCGTGTACGAGTTGTCCGTCGCGCCGCTGATCTGCGCGCAGCTCTCGCCCTGCGCGTTGCAGCGCAGCCACTGGAAGGCGTACGTGATCGGCCTGGTGCCGACCCAGTCGCCCGAGCTCGCGGTCAGCCGGTTGCCGACCGCCGCGGTCCCGGAGATGACCGGTGGCTCCACGTTGGCGGGAACCGCGGACGTGATCTCGGCCGTCGGGTTCGACGTCGCGGTGTCCTGGCCCTCGTCGTTCCGTGCCACGACCTGCGAGCGGATCCGGAACCCGACGTCAGCGCCGCGCAGCTCGTAGGTGTTGTCGTCCGCGTTCGTGATGCGGCGGCAGTCCGAGGCGTCGGCAGCGCCGCGTCCCTCGCACCGGAACCAGCGGAACTCGTAACGGATCGGCTGGGTTCCGGTCCAGGTTCCACGGGTGGTCCGCAGGACCTGTCCCACCCTCGTCGTGCCGGTGACCTGTGGCTCCCCCGTGTTGTTCGGCGCGACGGCGGGTGCGGCGGCGGACGTGCCCGCGAGCGTCGCCGCGAAGGTTGCGGCGATCGCCGCGACGAGCGTGGCGCCGCCGAGGATCGCGAGGTAGGTCCGATGGATGCCCCGCGAAGGTGTCGTCGATCTCATGTTCGCCTTCCTTTCCGCGTAGGTACTCGACTGCAGTACCCGAGCCGACGGGCTCGGAATCTCCGGACCCCGATGCCTTACGGGACGCTTACTTCCCGTCCGGGCACTCACCCGGAAGGGGGATGAGCCCACGCACGACGATGCTCACCGATGCTGCCGAAGGCGCTCGCGCCACGCCCGCTATACTCCGCAGCCGCTCATGGCCGTCCCGAAGCGAAAGACGTCGAGGTCGAGGCGCGACAAGCGCAGGGCGCAGCACGCGCTTTCGACGCCGCGCGTCCAGGTCTGCCCGAACTGCCGGCAGCCGAAGCGCGCGCACCACGTCTGCCCGAACTGCAAGACGTACAGGGGCCGGGACGTGGAGCCTCTGCGGATCCAGGCACCCTAGCCTCTGCGATCCATGGCGATCCGGGTCGCGGTCGATGCCCTCGGGGGCGATCGCGGTCCAGAGGAAATCGTCGAGGGCGCGCTCGGGGCCGCCTCCGACGACATCGAGCCCATCGTGTTCGGCCCTCGCGGCCTCGATACGAAGGGCCTCGCGCTGGTCGAGACCGAGGGCGCGGTGGGCATGGACGAGCCGCCCGTCGAGGGCGTGCGTGCGAAGCCCGACTCCTCCCTCGTCCGCGCCGTGCGCGCGGTGGCCGACGGAGGGGCGCAGGCTGTCGTCTCTGCGGGGAGCACGGGGGCCATGCTCGCGGCGTCGCTGTTCCACATCCGCCGCTTGCCAGGGGTGCTCAGACCGGGGATCGCAGTCGTGCTCCCCGCACGGCGCGGGCCGAGCGTCCTCATCGACGCCGGCGCGAACGCCGACGCGCGTGCCGAGCATCTGCTCCAGTTCGCGCACATGGGCGCGACCTTCGCGGAGGAGATCCTCGGAGTCGCCGAGCCCGAGGTCCGGCTGCTCTCCATCGGCGAGGAGGCGGAGAAGGGAAGCCAGCTCGCGCTCGAGGCGCACGAGCTCCTCCGCGAGAGCTCTCTCCGGTTCGCCGGCAACACGGAGAGCCGGCGGCTGCTCGAAGGTGACGCCGACGTTGTCGTCACCGACGGCTTCACCGGCAACGTGGCGTTGAAGGCGCTCGAGGGGACGATCCTCACGCTGCTCGACTCGCTGCACGTGGAGCTGGGCGCATCGGTACGGGGACGCCTCGGTGGCCTGCTCATCCGTGGCGCGGCGAGGCAGGTCCGGACTCGCCTCGACCCGGAGACCTATGGCGGCGCCTATCTTCTCGGGCTCCGCGGCCTCGTCGTCATCGCGCACGGCTCAAGCTCGCGCGTCGCGATCGGGAACGCAGTCCGGCTCGCCGCACGGGGGGTCGAGCATCGCGTCGTCGAGCGCCTGCAGGAGCGTCTGGGCTGAGATCGCCGCGATTGCTGTTAGCATCGCGCGCCAAGACGACCCGACGGCAAAGAGGTGAGGTTTTCAGGTGGCACACTCGCGTGAGGAGATCCTCGAGCAGATGAAGACGGCGCTGAGCGAGAAGCTCGGCATCGACGAGAGCGAGGTCACGGAGGCTGCGTCCTTCGAGGAGGACCTCGGCGCGGACTCGCTCGACCTGGTGGAGGTCGTGATGGACCTCGAGGACCAGTTCGGGCTGAAGATCCCGGATGACGACGCTCGCGAGCTCACGACCGTCGGCAAGGCGATCGACTACGTCATCGCGCACCAGGAGTAGGGACGACGACGGCGGGCCGGGCGCGCTCGGACGACTGATCGCCGAGCTCCCGGACGACCGTCTCGAGCAGGTCTTCACCCACGCCTCGTGGGCGGAGGACCGGGCGGCGTCGTACGAGCGCCTCGAGTTCCTCGGGGACAGCGTCCTCGAGCTCGCGATCGCGCACGCCGTCTACGACCGCTTCGCCGACGCGGCGGAGGGCAGGCTCGCGAAGGTGCGCGCGCACGTCGTCTCGCGCCACACCTGCGCAGTCGTCGCGAAGGAGCTCGACCTCGGGGACCGCCTGCTCGAGTACGCGGACGGCATCTCTCCGGACGAGCTGCAGCGCATCTCGCGGAGCCGCAACGTTCTGGCGGCGGTGCTCGAGGCGGCGATTGCGGCTCTCTACCTCGAGCACGGGTTCGAGGCGATCGAGCCCGCCATCGTCGAGGCGTTCGCGGACAAGATCGAGTTCGCGCGCTCGAGCCACGTCGACTACAAGACGGAGCTCCAGGAGGCCCTCGCGCGCTCGGGGCGCCAGGTCCACTACACCGTGCTCGAGATCGAGGGGCCGCCGCACGACCGCCGCTTCGTCTGCGCCGCGCACGTCGCCGGCGCGCAGCTCGGCATCGGCCGGGGCTCGACGAAGAAGGCCGCCGAGCAGGAGGCCGCCGCCCAGGCGCTCGACGCGCTGGGCGTCGTGCCCGAGCGCATCTAGCGAGCTCGTCTCGCGAGCCCGACCGCACCAGGGAGATCCCTGGGTTTCCGCACGGGGATCAATCAGGATTGGAACGTGCTGATCGGTCGCAAGGGTGAGCGTGCGGCGCTCCAGGCGCTCGTCGACGGAGCCGTGCGTGGCCAGGGGGCGGCGCTGCTCGTTACCGGAGAGCCCGGGATGGGCAAGACGACGCTCCTGCTCGACGTTGCCGAGCGCGCCCAGGAGGGCTTGACGACACTGCGTGCCTCCGGTCGCGAGCCCGAGGCGGACCTCCCCTTCGCGACGCTGGCCGAGCTCCTGCGGCCTGCGGTCGGGGTGCTCGAGTCACTCCCTGCGCCGCAGGCCCGCGCGCTTCGGCGCGCACTCGCGCTCGAGCAGGCAGTTGCTGTCGTGGACGGGCTCGCGGTGGGGGTGGCGGCGCTCGGCGTCATCGCCACGCTCGCGGCTCGCCACCCGGTGCTCGTGGTCGTCGACGACCTGCAGTGGGTGGACGGGCCGTCCCGAACGGCGATCCTGTTCGTCGCGCGCCACGTCTCGACGATCCATGTCGCCCTCTTGTGCGCTGCTCGAGAGGGTGAGCTGCCCGAGGAGCACACACTGCCGCGGCTGGAGCTGGCCGGACTACGCGCCCGGGAGGCGGGCGAGCTGCTGGCCGGCGCGACCCGTGTCCCGCTCGATGGCGCGGTCAGGCGGCGGCTCCTGGAGCTCTCACAGGGCAACCCGCTCGCGCTCGTGGAGCTGCCGACGGCGCTCTCGGACGCGCAGCTGTCCGGCGACGATCCGCTCGGTGAGCCGATCCAGGTCAACGGAGGGATCGAGCGCACCTTCGGGGCGCGCGTCGCGCGTCTCCCCGACCGGACCAGGCGGGCGCTCCTCGTGGTGGCAGCGGCTGGGTCGGGGGCGGGTGTGTCGATCGCGGAGGCGCTCCGCGCCGACGGGCTCGACCTCGTCGACCTGAAGCCGGCCGAGCTGGACAGGCTCGTGGTCGCCGCGGACGGGGACGTCGCCTTTCGGCACCCGCTGATCCGCTCCGTCGTCTACCACCACGAGCCCGTCGAGGTGCGTCGAGGCGTGCACGCATTGCTTGCTGACGTCGAGCAGGACGCCGATCGCCGAGCGTGGCATCTCGCGGCTGGTGCGGTTGCGCCCGACGAGCTCGCGGCAGGCGAGCTCGATGCGGCCGCGGGCCGCGCGCTCGCCCGTGGCGCGCCTGCGTCTGCGGCTCGTGCCTTTGGCGGCGCCGCGGGCTTCTCCGGAGACGACGAAGGGCGCGGACGGCGCCTCGCGCGGGCCGCACGCGCGGCGCATCGGGCGGGAGACGTCCCCGGGGCGAGTCGCTTCGTGATCGCAGCCCGGAACGTCGCCTCGGATCCGATCACGCTCGCCGACCTGGTGCTCGTCGAATCGGACCTGCGCATGCGGTCGGGCGACCTCGAAGGAGCCCATCGGGCACTCGTCGCACAGGCCGAGTCGGTGATCGCAGTCGATCGTCGACGTGCCGCGACGATGCTGCTCCTGGCGGCAAAGCTCCGGATCTACCGCCTGGAGGCTACGGAGGCGGCGCAGGAGGTCGAGCGAGCGCTCGCGATCCTCGAGCACGACGAGCGCGACCTCATCCACCTCGTCGCGCTGAGCATGAGCCACGCGGTCGCAGGAGAGAGCGACGCTCGCGAGCTCGCTCTCTCGGCCGCGGACGCAGCGGCGCGGTCGCCGCACGGACATGCGCACACGCTCGGGATCGCCTGGCCGCTCATCTGGTTCGAGGAGTACGACCTCGCCCGCGGGGTGACCGATCGCGCGATCGTCGTGCAGCGGGAGTCCGGATTCCTGCTGTACCTCCCGCAGGCGCTCATGCCCCGGGCAGAGCTCGACTTCCGCACCGGGCGCTGGGACTCCGGGCTGCAGTCCTGCAGCGAGGCGCTCGCCCTGTTCGAGGAGACGCAGCAGCCGAGCGAGGCAGCTGCCGCCGCGGCGCTGCTCGCCCGTATGCACGCCGCCCGTGGAAGCGCCGACGAGTGTCGGGCGCTGGCGCAGCGGGCGCTGGCGAGCGACGTCGAGTTCGGCCTGCGCAGCTCCGCCTCCTACGCGCTCGCAGCTCTCGGTCTGCTCGCCCTCGGCCTGCGCAGGCCCGAGGAGGCGATCGGGCCGCTCGAGACGGCCGAGCGGATCATGGCGTCCGGCTCCGTCGGGGAGCCGTGGCTGCTGCTGTCCGCACCCGACCTCGTCGAGGCGCTCGCGCATGCGGGCCACACCGCTCGCGCCCTCCTTGCGCTGCGCGACTTCGAGGCTCGCGTGGAGGGTCGTGGGCGTGTCTCCGCGTCGGCAGCCGCCGCACGGTGTGCGGGGATCCTGGCCGACAAGGGTTGGGAGGACGCGTTCGAGAGGGCGCTCGCACTCCATGACGTCGTTCCGACCCCGTTCGAGCGCGCGCGCACCGAGCTGTGCTTCGGCGAGCGTCTCCGCCGTGCACGGAAGCGAACCGAAGCGCGTGTGCGACTCAGGGATGCGCTCGAGATCTTCGAGGAGCTGGGCGCCGCTCCCTGGTCCGAGCGTGCCCGAGCAGAGCTCCGCGCGAGTGGACAGACCGCGCGCCGCAGGTCGACGCCGGTCGAAGGCCTCACGCCGCAGGAGCTCTCGGTCGCGAAGCTGGTCGCCCACGGCGCCACGAATCGCGAAGCAGCAGCGGCGCTCTTCGTCAGCCCGAAGACCATCGAGTTCCACCTCGGCAACGTCTACCGCAAGCTCGAGGTGCGGTCACGTATTGAGCTCGTCCGGTCGTTCTCCGACCAGCTGAGCTGACATGCAGGCCTAGGGAATTCCCCAGTGCGATCGCGGTGCTCGCCTCCCTACCCTCGTCGGATCAGTCATCAGACGAGGAAGGAGCGACCGTGAGCGGTGCACGCAAGATCATGGTCATCACGATGCTCGCCGCCGCTGCAACCCTGGTCGCGGGTGCGACCGCGGCGGAGCAGGCGGCAACGGCGGGCAGCTACAAAGTCGTGGGCAAGTGGGGCAAGGTCGGCACGGGCAACGGTCAGTTCGGCGGTAACGCCTACGGGCTGGCGACGGATGGGAGCGGCAGGGTGTACGTCGCGGACACCGACAACCGCCGGATCCAGGTCTTCTCGGCGGCCGGGGCCTTCCAGGGGAAGATCCCGTTCGGCGATGACGTCGTCCCCGACGTCGCCGTTGACGCGGACGGAAACGTCTGGGGCACGACCGACACGGCATTCGAGGTACGCCGCTACACGCGTGACGGCCGGCTGCTCGGGTTGGTCACGACGCCCAAGCAGGCCGTGGGAGTCGGGGCCGACCCCGGCGGGAACATCTACGTCGCGACCTATGGCGACAACATCGCGCTGGTTGTGCGGTTCGACAAGAGCGGCAACCAGAACAAGAGTTGGGGCGGGTTCCAGACGCCGAACGACGTGGAGGTCTCGCCCGACGGAACGATCTGGGTCTCGGACAACAGGGCGCTCAACGTGAAACGGTTCGACGCGAACGGCAAGCTGTTGACGACGATCAAGGCGGGGCCCAGCGCGCCGCTTGGCGTCGGCGTCGACCTCGACTGCAACGTCTGGATCAACAACATCGCGCAGCGGCGCCTCGACAGGTACTCGCCGTCCGGCAGGCTGCTCGGAACCGCCGCGTCGTCCGACCTGATCGCGCAGGACGTCGCGGTCGGCCCGAATGGTGACGTGTACGCCTACGACGGCGGCTCGCACGCGGTGATCCGTTTTGCCGAGGACAGGGCGAAGCCGGCGACGGCGAACGTGCCCGGGAGCATCTCGGTCAAGGGCGGGAAGGCGACGATCAAGTACACGGCCTCGGGCTTCGCCTGCCCCGCCGAGGTGGCCGCGGTAGCCACCCTGTCGGGTGGCGGCGTCTCGGGCAAGGCCGCGGTGAAAGTCTCCGCCGGGAAGGTCACCGCGATCCCCATGAACGTCAAGGGGCCTGCGGGCTCCGCGAAGGTGACGTTCAAGATCGTGCTCAAGACGAACGGGCGCACCACCACGCAGACGAAGTCCGTGAAGGTGAGCATCGCCCGGTAGGAGCGTGCGGCCGAGCGAGGGCCGCGCCCAAGAGCAACGGAGGCCCCGCACCGCGGGCCTCCGTTGCATCCCCAGGTCGCCCGGGTGCCGAGGCGTCACAGTCCAGACAAGGAGGCATGTGATGGAGGACAGGAGGAAGCGGTTTGCGGGGGCCATCGTTGCGGGCATGTCGGCGGTGGCGTTCTCGGTCGTCACCACGGTCGTCGCCTCGGCTCACCCTGCAGCCGCGCCGAACCTGATCAAGAACGGGGGCGCGGAGGCGGGCCCTGGCGTGATGGATGCGAGCACCGTCGGCGCATCGATGCCGGGCTGGACGAGGACGCCGAGCTTCACCGTCGTGAAGTACGCGGCAGGCGGTGGCTTCCCGGACGCGACGGTCGCCGGCCCGATCGGCGGGAAGGCGAACTTCTTCGCCGGGGGCCCGAACGTCGCGACCTCGAGCGCGACCCAGGTGGTGAAGGTGACGAGGTTCAAGGCCCCGATCGACGCCGGCCAGCGGGTTGCGACGCTCAGCGCCTTCCTGGGCGGCTACGCCACGCACGGCGACTCGATGTCGGTGACGGCGAGCTTCCTCAGCGAGTCGGGGAAGAAGCTCGGCGTGCTCAAGATCGGTCCGGTGACCGTGGTCGAACGAAATAGCGTGACCACGCTGATCCAGAAGTCGGCGAGCAAGCTCGTGCCCAAGAGGACGCGGGCGATCCAAGTGAAGCTCGCAGCCAAGCGGGTGAATCCGAGCTACAACGACGGGTACGCGGACAACGTCTCGCTGACGCTGGCCGCGCCCTAGATTCGTCCACGACCGTCCCGGGGCTGCTCTCCTCGAGCGGCTCCGGGTGGTCGTCCGGGACGACGGCGAGAATGGCGCCTCGGTGCACCTGAAGTCGATTCGGATCAGGGGGTTCAAGTCGTTCGCGGACCCGCTCGAGCTCTCGCTCGAGCCGGGCGTCGCCGTCGTCGTCGGCCCGAACGGCTCAGGCAAGTCGAACATCGCCGACGCGATCGTCTGGGCCGCGGGGTCGCTGACGCCGTCCGAGCTGCGCGCGGAGAAGCCCGACGACGTCCTGTTCGCGGGTGGCGGCGATCGCAAGCGCGCGGAGCACTGCGAGGTCGAGCTCGTCTTCGACAACGAGGACGGCGG
>AR_comb_assmDRAFT_10173398_pt1 | contig 11431 bp, 11 predicted proteins | sample ArasoioldDNA_FD_10543 | JGI IMG/M metagenome (IMG submission 10543) | reverse complement strand
TAGTGAGCACATAAGGCATGCAACTCTTCAAGAGAAATATTCTTTTCACCTCGCATGCGTCGGTATACGCTATCAACACTGACATCGAGCACCCTGGCAATCTCCTCCGTAGCCGATACGTGGGCTGGTATATTGCTTTTGATTACCTGGAAGAGTTTCTGTTGAATTTCAGCCGCATCCATATTTAAGTCCTATAATTTTTTTTGACGATCTTCAATTTTTGCAAGCAGGATTCCAAAAAAAATGTTTCTTTGCTTTTCACTGCTCTGGCTAATAATGGTAGCCCTCCGCATCAGGTTACTAATATCTTCATCGCATTGGTTGCAAAAATTTACATCACGTGTTACCATGTAATTTAGTACGTCATAATTCAGATATACTGTCTTGGTCTCACCGGTTTTTACCAAAACGGTAGTGTCACCAAGAACCACGCGATTGTAAAAAAAGTTGAAATTAGTTTTTTTAGTATGCGGTTTTTCGCCAGGTAGAAACTTACAACCATGTTCTACTTGCACCTTCAAATGCAGGATAGTTTCTTTCACTGAATCATAAACCATCCGTATATCTTCCGCAGACGAAAAAACTCCAGTCTCTTTTAAAAATTCAATTTGCGAAATGACACTGTTGATACTCTCAGTGTTTAAAATTTCCGTCGAAGGAATTTTTTGGTAGTATATCAAGAGCTCCCGGCTCATTGCTTCAATTTCGGGTGGTATGACATTAAGGTCAATGGTCTTTGTCACATAATCGGGATGTTTCAAAATGGTCTTCATCCAGAAATAATATCGGAAAGCAATCAATGGTTTAAAATAGAAATTATGAAATATGGGTATGTCCTTAGTCAGGTAAATGATCTCTTTCTCATTAAAGCTATTTATATGGTGCACTAAGCCGGTGAGATCAGTCAGGTATTGCTCATAGGTGTACTGCTGATTATTAATACGAATATTTTCAAACAGAACCGAATTATTTTTCGTGCTGAGCACCTGGTCAAGGGAAAGCTGGAAATGTTCGCAAAGGAGTTTCGCTTCTTCCAGCACAAGCGGTGTTTCATTTCTTATCCGCCGGTAAGCGCTATCGTTACTTACATGCAAAATCTCCGATATGGCGTCCGTCAGAGAGGTCGACGGCGGCAAAATTTCTCTGATCCGCTGAAATAAAAACTCCTGGGAATGGTTGGTGGACATTTTAATACTTCGCTGCAGGGCAATTTAGAATCCTTCTTTTGCAAAATCTACAAATACTCAGCCTTACTCGGTCAAATTAAGGGTTTTTTTTAAGAATCCTATGCCTGCTAACCTTTCAGTCGCAAAAATTGCCAACCGGGAAACAGCAACCGCAAAATTCAGTTATAAAAGGGCTCTGTGGGTGAGTAGCTTGGTATCAGAATTTAAAACTACAAGTTATGAAACCGAATTCCACCAACCACGAAGTTCTCCTCCTTACAGGGACCCGCTTCTCAAAAAAGCAATTATGTGAAAAAGACTCCCAGCAACCCGAAGTTTCCTTGACTGGCCAGTTACAAAAGGCCTGCTGGAATGGGTTGATCTTTGAAATTCTACCGGACATTCTTGAGTACGCAGCCGATAAAAATGGTATGTATACCTGGGAAGTAACGGCAGCCGAACACTTCATTGATGTGAAGATAGGCGCTGCGCCTTATTCTGTTGAATATGGCATGTCGGTCAACCCATATTTCTTCCTGCTGGAAAAAAATTTCAACTAACTCTTGATAACTATTTTCATGATCCCCGCGATTATTGTTTGGCTTATACGCCAGTATTGGCTTAACCGGCATAACCAGGCTGGCGTTGGAATATCGGCAGCAACGTTGACAAATAAAGTATGGCGCATTGCTGCAATTGTGTTACTTATTCTGCTATTGGTTTCTTTGACCGGCCAGGCACAGACCCGCTCACTTAATTATAAGATTCTTCGAAATGGTAATAAGGTGGGAGCTCTTCATTTTACTGAATCGATCTCTGGAAATACAAATTATCTACAACTGGAGTCTGAAGTGAAAACCAGGTTTATTTTCAGTTTTACCGCCGAGGCCAAAGAGAAAGCTGCTTACTCAAATGGAATCCTGACAAGCTCCTCCATTTATAGGAAATTAAACGGTAGTGAAAAAGCAAATAAGCAACACCGCATCGAAAACAACCGCTACGTAATCCAGGTCGGTAAAAATGCAGCCCTTTCAAAAATCTACCCTATTACCTATAGTATGCTTAGCCTGTATACTAAGGAACCCCTGAATATACCTTCTGTTTACTCAGACAATTTCGAAACTTCCCTGGAAATACAAAAGGCAGGTGCTCACAAATACAGAATCAATTTCCCCGACGGAAACTATAACTATTACGCGTATAGAGATGGGATACTAAATGAAATTGAAATTCATCACCGTCTTTATTCCGCAAGCATTGTCTTAACGCAGTAAATCTTAACCGTAAGCAAAAACAAGTCATCCATCACCTTAAATTACTTTTTATGAAAAGATCTTTTACTGTTCCCACCCAATTTAGATGTTTTGGAGTATTCATCTTCCTCACGTTACCCATTTTATTTGCTACATCGCTATTTGGCGCGAGCCCGAAGATATTCTTCGCTCTTAATTTGATAATTGGCTTACTCGCCTGGACTTATCTCGAATACCATCTTCACCGGTTCTGGACGCATACCAAAAATGGTTCTTCGAGAGAAGGGGACTTTCTGAGGCACATGCATCACCATAAGCATCCAACTGAAATAACAGTGAGTTGGTTACAACGGTTGATATTATTCTCTATAAGTTCGGTGTTGCTTATTACTTCAATGGCATGGAATACCTATTTCACCATTTTTGCTGGCTTCGCCATTGGCTTTTCTTACTCTTTTTTCAGTCATTGGATCCTGCATCAGACCTGGTCAAAGAAATTATGCCCCCGCCTTCATCATTTTCATATCCATCACCATTGCAAATATCCGAACCGTTGCTTTGGCTTCAGTACCATACTCTGGGACGTAGTGTTCAAGACGACGCCGCCAAAGAATGCAAGTATCAGTCAAAGAGTCACTCAGTTTTATTATGGTCACCGCTATCAAGACACATTAACCATTAACCATCTAAAAAAACAGTCATCATGAAAAATCTTATCAAGTCGTTGCTAGTTGCAACCTCATTAACTTCCTGCTATCACGTCTACTATTCTCCTAACACGGCAAATGCTCCTTTACTGACCGAGAAGGGAGAAACAAAAATTAATGCAATGTATTCCACTGGAGGTAATTCAGAATTCAACGGTGGAGAATTTCAGGTGGCACATGCAGCGGGAAAACATTTCGCCCTCATGACAAATGTTTTTTTTGCCGCAAAATCAGAAGAAACTTCTGATTGGTACGGCAACCACGCTGTGGAAAAAGGGAATGGATCTTATTTTGAATTTGCTGCGGGTACTTTTGAGCGCCTCGATCCAAAAAAGAAATTGATAGGCGAGGTATACGGCGGTGTTGGATTTGGTTCAGCAAAGAATGATTATGGCAATGACAACAGTTCTAAAGTAAATAATACTAAATTTTTTATTCAACCTTCCATCGGATACAAATCCAAATATTTTGAAGCAGCCTTTGTTCCTAAGATGAGCTATATTACATGGAAAGTAAATGAGGCAAACTTTAACCAGCAGGGCAATAATGACAAGGAAGAGATCGACGCGATTCGCGGTAAGCGGGCATTTTTTTCATTTGAGCCAGCCCTGGTATTTCGGGGAGGAGCAGAAGCTATAAAAGTGCAAACAGCACTCTCATTTTCCAGTATCGCCGCTAATTCAGGTTACCAGTATAGTGATTTAATCGAACTCTTGAATGCAAGCATCGGTATATCCATAAACATTCGACAAGAAAAATTCAAACAGCATAATAAATGAATAATACCTTGAAGAAAATCTACTTCATCGCTTGTTTCTGCATTTCATCCGCACTCTATGCCCAGCCGTACCTAGATATCGGTCGGTTTCTTTATGGCTATTCACCTGAAAATGGACTAGGAGAAAAAACAAATCCTTTGAAATCGAATTATTTCACTATTAATGCCACCATTCCGATTGAACTGAAAAAGGATGGAGATGCATTTATCCTTAATCCGTTCTTTGAACATAACGAGGGGAAGGTCTCAACAAATGACTTTCATGTGGTGAGCCAGGGAATTTTCATTGGCTTTTTGAAAAAGGATATCGTTCAAAACTGGAATCTCCTGTCAAGTTTTATTGTGCGGCGAAATAAAGAAGCAGAAGAAGATGTCGAAGACGATTGGCAGTATGGGGGAGCCTTGCTTGCCACATGGAAGGAGAATCAGTTTGTGTCACTCAAATTAGGGATGTACTACAACAAAGAATTTTTCGGTAATTTCTTCATCCCGTTGCTGGGTATTGACTGGAAGATTGACCAAAAGAATAATCTCTTCGGTGTGTTGCCAGGCAGCATGATATTTGAACACAAGGTGACCGAGAAATTTTATTATGGTTCTGCCTTCAGGGCATTGACAAACTCCTACCGTCTGCAAAATTTTGACCCCTGTTTCGGTGGAGATTGCACAGAAAAGAAATATTTGAGAATTGACGATAACCAGTTAGGAATCTTCGGTGACTTTTACCTCGCAAAAAGAATCGTGTTGAATGGAGAAGCAGGGTATACCATACTTCGCCGCTATCGCTATGGAGTGAAGGGCAAGAATGGTCATATTCAAACTGACTACAAGAATGACAATTTTTATTTCCGAGCTTCACTAGCTTACAGGTTGCGGTTTAGGTAAGTCCCTCACTCGATTTTTCCTCTTCTCGTGATCATCGGCTTCAATTTCTTTAATAGTCTTAAAGGCAGTTCCTGTTTCTGCAAAAACTACCACCCAAAACCTTATTCCTCTTGGATTTAAGGGGTTTTATTCACGCAGAAGCCACACGTCTCCGGGAAATTCGCGAAAACTGCCAACTGGAAAAAGCCAACTGCAAAATTCAATTATGAGTGGCCCCTGTAAGGATATAGTTTTAATGAGTGTTTAATCATGAACTAAATCATCGTTGCAAAAACAGTATTTGTTTTCGAAAAAGAAAACTTTATATTGAGCAAGCTGAAACTACATGGTGGAGAACATCCTCAGTTGATTGCTGCCGGCCTGGCGAAATTCCCATCAGCAACCTGATTCCCCTCAACCAGAGTTATCAAACAAGTCCGAGTGTCGACTATTCAACGCGCTGGAATTATCACGCAATCCACCCTTCGGCGAAAATCAATTTATAAATTCATTTTTTCAGTCAAATCGAACCACGATGAGAAAAATATATTATGTCTGCTTGATATTGATTACAGTTATGGGCTCTTCTTGCAAGAAAGAAGGCAACAAAGTTCCCGTAACTGTCATGGATAAGGTAACCAATACGCCGGTAAGCAATGCAAGCGTATTTGCATATAAGTGTGGAGTATTTAATTGCTACCTGGGTAGGATTGATCTTTTTAACGGAACCACAAATAATGATGGCATCTGTAAAGTACCTACTGACGCATACAATGAGGCACCTTATTTAGGTGCGAGTAAGAACGACTACTGGTCAACGAACAATGATGATAAGAGTACAACGAAATATTTGTTACCTGCAGGATGGATTCGCTTACACATTCAACGAAGCACAACTTATCCTGCACAATCTGTATTAAATATACAAACGACCAGTCAGTCAGTTAGTCCCTATTATTTCTTTACCCAGAATTTTAACACGCCGGCTGATAGTAGTTTACTTATAAAACTTTTGGGCGGGCAATCCAATAAGATAGAATGGAAGGTAACTGCTCCGAACTCGCCCGTGTTGAATAGCGGTACATGGAACCAACAGGTGCCACGATTAGATACTGTGCGTATCACCCTCAACTATTAATTATCGGCCTAAATCAAACCTTCATACTTTTTAAACAAAACCACCGGAGTTAAACATTGAAAACGACTATTGCTTTTCTAACACTCGTTATCCTTGGACTAAGTTGCTTTGGCCAGCACGCGGACAGGTTGCAACCCATTAACGAGACAGATTATTTGCAAAAGAGCAGAAACCAAAAAACAGCAGCTTGGGTATTATTGGGCGGGGGTGTAGCAATGGCCGTGACCGGCATGGTCATATACGGAAATGCTTTAGACAAGGCAGCCGAAGACGATCCTCTCATGACTGCACTAACACTAGGTACTAATGCAAACCCCACCGGTGCAATCATTGCAACAGTGGGAAGTTTGGCTGCACTCGGTAGCATTCCCTTTTTTATTGCGTCGGGAAAAAATAAAAGACGAGCATTGTCTGCTTCGGCAAATGTTCAAATGAACAAGATGCAGATTTTACAGGGGGCAGCTTTTGTCACAAGATCATATCCGGCTCTTTCCGTAAAAATTACTCTGGGACCCTGAGTGCACACCAAATTCCGTGTGTCAGCTATAAATTAATTAAAAGAGATCACACCATCATACATTCTTAATCAAAACCACCGGAGGTAATCATGAAAAGAATTATTACAAATTTGATGATTTTCACAACCTGGGCCTGGTCGATGTTCGCTGCTGACCACGTGTTAGCGCAAACCAGGGTCATTATACCAGGTACTTTTCAAAGCGAGCTGGGATGTAGCAGCGATTGGCTGGCTGACTGCAATAGTACTGCACTTACGTTTAACCCAGCTACCGGCTTATGGACGGGAACATTCAAGATTCCAGCGGGTTGTCACCAATACAAAGTAGCAATTGATGGCAGTTGGAATATAAATTATGGAGAAACCGGAATTCAAAACGGGGCAAACATCCAATTGTCGGTTCCTGCCGAAACCTCAATTACGTTTAGCTATAACCCATCGACGCACCTGGTGCAAACATCTCCTATCGCGAGCGGGTTTTCGACCAATTGCTTACCCCAGGTTGTTCTTGTTGGCGAATTCCAGAATGAATTGGGCTGCAACTTTGACTGGGATGCTAACTGTACGAATACGGCGTTCTTTTATAATGCCGCTATCGGAAAGTTTGAACGAGATCTGACCATCCCGCCAAACATTTCCTTTGGATATCGTGTAGTGTTAAATGGCGATTGGGCAAATAATTTTGGCAATGACGGAACTCCCAACGGCAGCAACTATTTCATTTACGTGCCGTGCCAGCCAACAAGAATACATTTTAGTTATGATCCCATAACGCACATTGTTACAGCGAATCCACAACCTGCCACGGTTGTGGTTGCGGGATCTTTTCAGAGTGAACTTGGTTGCGCAGGAGACTGGCAGCCTAATTGTGACAATACGCGTTTGTCATATAATCCAGATTTTGGAATATGGACAGATACATTTGATATCCCGGCCGGTCATTGGGAGTATAAGATAACGATCAATAACTCCTGGGATGAGAACTACGGCCTGAATGGGGAACCGGACGGTGCTAATATTCCGCTGGATCTTTGTTATCCCGCAAAAGTGGCATTTACTTACTACCATTCTTCTTGCTTCCATTACGCCTACGCGCAGATCATAACGAATGGGGTTTGTCTAAACAAGTTCTACGATGCAAATGTGAACGGGTACCCAGATCCGGGTGAAGAACCCATGGGCGGTGTGCAGTTTACTTTAAGCGGTAACGGCATTAAACAAATCCAAACTACCGGTAGCGATGGAAAGGCCGCCTTCACTAACCTTCCAGACGGCCTTTACCTGATAAAAGAAACTGTTCCGTCAGCTTATTATGCGGTGACGGATTCACAATTCGTTTATGTATTCGGCGGTAATGCCATAGCAAATTTTGGAAACGTATGCCTGGGTGATGGTGGCGCAAAAGGGTTGGGCTTTTGGAGCAACAAGAATAGCGAAGCTGCTCTAAACAACGCAGGAAAAATGGAACATGCTCTTTCGTCACTGCGTGAATGGAGCTTGCGAAATGCTGATGGTAGTGACTTTGATCCCGCTAGCTATAGTCAACTCAGAGGCTGGCTGCTTGGTGCCAACGCTAAAAACATGACTTACATGCTCTCCGCACAATTAGCTGCCATGTTTTTAAATACGGAGATGGGTTGGGTTGATAGATATAACGACTATATCTACACACCGGGATGTGGTTTTTGGGGCAACGGTAATTTTATGAACATTGATGTATTGCTGTGGTATACCAATTATTACTTGTTGTACCGGACGACTGTAAATGGAAAAGATCCTGACCGCGCTTATTTAGAGTGCCTAAAAAATGCATTTGACAATGCGAATAACAACTTAACCTTTGTGCAATCGCATCCATGTGGCGCAGCAATAACGAACATTGAAAGAAGAACGCTCCAGGAAATAAATGTGATTTCGCCGACGGTAAAAATTTGGCCTAACCCGTCCAACAATTATTTCATTCTTAGACCCGCAGATAATGGAAACAAACAAGAGGTCGAATTGAAAATTTATAATGTGAATGGCCAACAAGTCTTTATGGCTTCTGGTTCTTCGAACAAAGACTATCATTTTGGTGAGAATTTCACGCCAGGCATTTACATGGCAGAATTTATCCAGGGAAACACCAAAAAGACGTTCAAGTTGGTGAAACAATAAAGATGTCATGAAAATTCAGGCGGCTATCTGCCCAGGTGGATAGTCGCTTTTTAATTCAATGGTTAAAGCAGTCAGGATTTCGTTTGAGGTAAATCTTTGGTCAGTGGCCAGGTAACCAAACTAATTGTGGGTTCTTATTTAATTACACTCTGCAATTGCTACTTTTGCGCTTCCATAATGTTTTTCATTGATGCAGTCATCACATTTATCAGAACAGGAACAGATCAGAAGGGAAAAGTTAGCGGAATTGATCAAGATGAGTATTGACCCGTACCCAGCGGCGTTATACCCAGTCGATAACAACTCAGCCTTCATTAAAGAAAACTTTATCGAAGAAAGAAAAGATGAGTTTGCAGAGGTCTGCCTCGCAGGACGAGTTATGAGCGTAAGGGATATGGGCAAGGCAAATTTCGCTGTGTTGCAAGATGCAACAGGCAAAATCCAATTGTACATAAAACGGGATGATATTTCCAGCGGCGAGGATAAGACTTTATACGATGTAGTCTGGAAAAAATTGATTGACATCGGAGATATCATTGGCGTGAAGGGTTTTGTTTTTAAAACAAAGACGGGTGAGATCTCGATTCATGTAAAGGAATTGACTGTCCTCGCAAAATCATTAAAACCCTTGCCAATAGTAAAGGAGGCGGAGGGTCATACATTTGATGCAGTCACTGATCCGGAATTCAAATATCGGCAGCGCTATGCCGATCTTATCATCAATCCACAGGTAAAAGAGACATTTATTAAACGAACCCGCCTAATAAACGCGATGCGTGAATTTCTTAATGAGCGTGGCGCGGTGGAGGTTGATACACCGGTTTTGCAATCAATTCCGGGTGGTGCCGCTGCAAGACCTTTCATTACTCATCACAACGCCTTGGATATGCCAATGTACCTACGCATTGCAAATGAATTATATCTTAAGCGTCTTATCGTCGGCGGGTTTGACTGGGTTTATGAATTTAGCCGCAACTTTCGCAATGAAGGAATGGATCGCACACACAATCCTGAATTTACTATCCTGGAGTTTTATGTGGCCTACAAGGATTATTTGTGGATGATGGAAACGACAGAACAGTTATTGGAGCAAACGGCTAAAGCAGTAAACGAAACGACAAAAGTGTTGGTCGAGGGTAAGGAAATTGATTTCAAGGCTCCTTATCGTCGCATTAGCATGTATGATGCAATCAAAGAATATGCGGGATTTGACATTTCAGCGATGAACGAAGAACAGATTCGTGATGTATGCCGCCGATTACAGATTCACGTCGACAATACAATGGGCAAGGGCAAGCTGATTGATGAAATATTCGGCGAAAAATGCGAACATCATTTTGTACAACCCACCTTCATTATCGATTATCCCGTAGAAATGAGTCCTCTTACAAAAAAACATAGAAACAAACACGGACTCGTGGAACGATTCGAGTTGCTGATAAACGGAAAAGAAATTGCGAATGCTTACAGCGAATTAAACGATCCTATCGATCAGCGAGAGCGCTTTGAGGAACAGGCCAGGTTAATGGAGCGGGGAGATGACGAGGCCATGTTTATCGACTATGATTTTCTGCGCTCTCTCGAATATGGCATGCCTCCGACCTCCGGTATTGGGTTTGGAATAGACAGAATTTGTATGTTATTACTGAATCAACCTTCGATCCAGGATGTTCTTTTATTTCCAATGATGAGATCGGAGAAACGAGAGGAAGAATAATTCCGGGCCCTATTAAACAAATAGATCATTGTACAATTGTCCCCCCCGAACGACAGAATATTTTTCTAAGTCAGTAATTCCTTCTTTTGCCAACACTTCTTCATCAATAAATAAATGACCTGTGCACTCATTGGATGGTTGTCTCAAAATGTAAGAAGCCGCATCTGCAAGAATTTCAGGCGTGCGGCTCAATTTTACCAACGCTTCTCCTCCCAGCAAGTTCCTCACTGCAGCGGTCGCAATAGTTGTTCGGGGCCACAATGCATTAGCAGCAATTTTATCCTTTTTCAATTCTGCTGCCCAGCCAATGACCATCATGCTCATACTGTACTTTGTAATGGTGTAAGCAACATGATTAGCGAACCACTTAGGTTGAAGATTTAAAGGAGGCGATAAAGTGAGAATGTGAGCATTGGAAGACTTTTTTAAATACGGTATACAGGCTTTTGTTACAAGGAAACTTCCTCTCACGTTAATGCTATGCATCAGGTCAAACCGTTTTGCTTCGGTTTGCTCTGTTGATGTCAGTGAAATTGCCGATGCATTATTTACGACAATATCAATGCCTCCGAATTTTTCAACCCCTTGTTGTGCTACCAGGTTCACCTGGTCCTCAAAACGAATATCACATTGCAACGGAAGGGCCTTGCCGCCTGCTTCTTCGATTTCTTTCGCTGCAGAAAAAATAGTTCCCCCTAATCTTGGATTTTCTTCAACACTCTTTGCGGCAATTATGATATTGGCCCCTTCACTGGCTAATCGCAGGGCAATTGCTTTGCCTATGCCCCGGCTGGCTCCTGTAATAAGAACGGTTCGATTTTTAAAAGACATAGGCCATTGTTTATCAGTAAGTGAGGTTGAAGTTAATAAAATGGAATTGATCTGGATTAAGCATTTTAGTTCGAATATTTACTAGTGCCGCAGTAAATTCATCAATCAGTAGAACAAGCAGTTCTTCTCTTGTGCTAAGGAAATGTGAAGATTACTTTTGATCAGAAGTTGATTGATTCGAACATCCAGTATCATTTGAAAAAACCGTCTAACGTCCGTAAAAAGACTTCCAAATCCTTGAAAGACCAGATCGTATCAGTCAACTTTCCTTAGAAAAACCAAGTCCCGTTTAAGTCCAATTAT
>AR_comb_assmDRAFT_10835927_pt1 | contig 11440 bp, 7 predicted proteins | sample ArasoioldDNA_FD_10543 | JGI IMG/M metagenome (IMG submission 10543) | reverse complement strand
TTCTTTAAAAACATTCATTCGGTGATAATACAGGTGTGGAAATAAGAACCTGCGAAGGTACAGGTGCAGTAATTCCATTTTGTGCGAATGCATTTTGCAATTTTTCAAGCGCATCAGTAAAGAACCGCACTACGCAGTATATCGCCCGAAGAAGTCTTAGGACAACAAAAATTATTAGCAGTAATATAGATTGGTAAAAAAACAAAAAGGAAATTCAAAACCATTTCATCAAAGATTCTTTCCGGCTTCGTGATACATTGACGGAAGTGCCGTCGCTCATAATTACATAACCGCCTTCGCCACGTACATATTTTGTCACTTCATTGATGTTTACGAGATATGAGTGATGTATTCTTACGAAGTATGAAAAATCTTCGAGCTGCTCTTCCACTTCTTTTAAAGTACGGCAGGCAACGATCTTATTTTTATTTTTTAGAAAGAGATGCGTATAATTATCGTCAGCTTCGCAACGCAGAATTTGATCAGCATAAATTAATTCAAAACCTTCTGATGTGGGAACCGCAATTTTTTTGAAAGCTTTGGTTTTATGATGCACCTGGTTTAATAACATTTCAAATTGTTCTGCAACGGGCAATTGTTTCTGCGTTTCTATTTTATGCACTGCAGTAATAAGTTCCTTCAGATCTATCGGTTTTAACAAGTAATCAAGCGCACTAAAGCGAATCGCTTTTATCGCATATTGATCGTAGCTTGTTGTAAAGATCACTGCAAAAGGAATTTCATCAAATTGTTCAAGCAGTTCAAAGCCATTCATTGCAGGCATTTCAATATCGAGAAACACAAGAGACGGTTTTAATTTATCAATAGCTTCAAGAGCGGCTTTTGCAGAAGCGCATCTTTCGAGAATCTGCACTTCGGGGCAATACTCTTTCAAGAGAATGCTTAGCGTATCAAGACAATGAATTTCATCGTCAACAAGAATTGATCTTATCATAAATAAAAAATTATGATTCATCCAATAATTTATTTTCATTTCTTTTCCTTATACAGAAAAGAGAAATTTATCCAGCTTTTCTTTTTCAATTTGCCTTCCATATTCTTTTTTGAAGGAACGATCAAACCCTCATTTGCAAGCGCAAAAACTTCAATGGGCTTTGCCACATTTTTAAATTCGTAATAGCCAAGTGAAACCGGTTTAAATTTTGGATTGTTTTTTATTTTATCATAGATCTCACTTGAAAAAAGTATCGTGTTTTCTTTGCCGAGCGACTGAATGCGTGAGGCAACATTTACGCCATCACCCAGTATCTTTCCTTCTTCAAAAAAAATCTCTCCGATATGCAACCCTACACGAAGTGGAACTACCGGTTTCGCTTGTAAACGTATTTGTATTTCTATTGCGCAATGAACCGCATCAGTAGCGCTTGCAAAAACACTTAGGCTTCCATCACCGTAATCATTGAGCATTTCTCCTCTGTGAATAGCAAGCGTGTCCTGTAATTCTGTAATATGCCGTTTAAAAAAAATAACAGCTTGTTCTTCATTTTGCTGCATCATTGCAGTGTATCCGACAATATCAGTAAAAAGAATAGCAGCTAAACGCCGTTGATTTTGTAAAGCAGTTTGATGAAGCGGCGCAAAATTTTTATCAAGCATTGAAAAAATTTTCTCAAGGCTGCTTTGTTTATTTTGAATTTGTATTTGCTCCATCAGTGTTCGCAGTTGTTCAACAGATGGTAAAGGTTTTTGCACATTCACTTTATGTACTGCCTTTATTAATTCTTTAGGATCAACGGGCTTTAATAAATAATCCAATGCGCTGAAATGAATTGCTTTGATCGCATACTGATCATAACTTGTTGTGAATATAACTGAGAAAGGAATTTGTTTGAACTGTTCCAATAATTCAAAGCCATTCATCACAGGCATTTCAATATCAAGGAATACAAGATCGGGTTTTGCTTTTTCAATTGCCTCGATTCCTTTTTTAGCTGACAAACATTTTTCTGCCACTTCAACTTCGGGACAATAATCAGACAGCAAGATGCTTAATGTATCAATGCAATGCACTTCATCATCTATGAGGATTGCTTTAATCATATATTTCGGGCATTTTAATAGTTACTTCTGTTCCCGCCGCACTTCCGTCAGGATAAGTAAGATCGACAATTGAAACAGGTACTTCTCTCGCATTCATACTTTGTATCATTGCTATTCTTTGTGCAGTTATGCGAAGTCCCATCGACTTATGTTTTGTTGCTGACTTGCTTGCCAATGCCGCGGCTTTTTTGCGACCAATCCCGTTATCAGTGATCCTGAAATAAAGATGATCTTCGTGTGATGAGATATCAATATTCAATTCTCCGGTCTCTTCTTTGTGCATTAATCCATGCCATATCGCATTTTCTACATAAGGCTGAATGATGAGTGGCGGCACTTTTAACACTTCCGCATCAATATCTTTTTGTACAGATATTTTGTAAGTAAAATAATTATTGAATCTCAGTGCTTCCATTTCAAGATATAAACTCAGTGATTCCAATTCACTTTCCAAACTTATCAGAGAAGCTTGCGAGTTTTGCAATATCATGCGCACCAGTTTAGAAAATTTTGTAAGATATTCTGAAGCTTCTGCTTTGTTGTTCTGAAGAATAAAACGGTTGATTGAATTGAGTGAATTAAAAATAAAATGAGGATTCATTTGTGCACGAAGCGCCTGCATTTCGAGTTCAGATGCCTGATGCTGTAATTCGGATTTTGTTTTTTCGCTTTCTAATCGATGCAATTCCAATTCATGCTCCAAACGTTGTTTTTCATTTCTGCGTTTCAATATATTATTTCTAAAAAGAAAAAAGCCAATTATCAGTAGGGCAGCTATACCACCTGCAAGAAACTTTTTTTGTTGTGCCGATTGTTGTAGTTGCTGTTGTTGCAGTTGCTTCTCTTTATTCAAAAGGTTAATATTGAGCTGCGCCTTTTCTCTTTCGGACTGAACTCTATAAAATGCAAGCTTTTGCGCTGATAAATCAATATCAATAGAGTCTTTTAAAACTGTATATAGCCGAAGATGGAGGAAGGCACTGTCTTCTTTTTGTAAATGTTCAAAAAGTTGATAAAGCTGAAAGTGAGCATCCCGTATGTAATGCCGCGCTCCTGTTTCATTTGATATTTGCAAAAGCTGCTGCGCATTTTGCAAAGCCCTCTCATAATCTTTCTTTTCATGATACAGTTTACTCAGTCGTAGCAATACCCACATTACCTGGTTACGGTCATTTGCTTTTGTAAAATAATCCAAAGCATTGTTCAAATAGATTAAAGCAGTATCATATTTATGTAAGGCAAGGTACAATTCTCCTAAACGAGCATAAGGTTTGTAGAGAATTCCTCTTCTTTTTAACTCTTCGGTGTTGAGCGCTATTCCATTATTTCTTAATGTATATTCTATACTAAGATTATAATTATTTCTTAAAGTATATTCTATACTAAGATTATAATAAAGCTTGGCAGAGTCATAGGCTCTTTGAAGAAAAAAAGTTTCTCCCATCTTCCCGCATGTATAATTTAAGGGGAATTCATTCTTATTTGTTTTTGCTTCGGAATATGCTTGTCGGTAATATTCGAGGGCAGTTGTATAATCTCCAACATGACTATACAGGTTGGCCAGCATCGTAAGACCCAATTCATCGTTGTCTTTCTTAGACATTTCGAGAGAGGCTATACTGTATTGCATACATTGTTCATAATGACCTCTATCTTCTTCTGTGCCGCCCATTTGAACGTAGGTATCAGAAATGGAGGAATAGTCATGAAGGGCATAAAAAAGTTCAAGTGCTTTTTTATATGCTTCAATTGACAAAGAGAATTTACTTTGATATTCATAGGCATTACCCAACAAAGTATAGGCATTTGCCTGTTGTTTTTTATTGTCAACTTTATTTAACAGTATAACCGCCTTGTAAGCATTCTCTTCCATTTTCGGAAAATCACTTGACATTTCGGAATTAACTTGTGCGAGGTTATAATAAGCCTCTCCTTCACCGGCGATGTAATTTATTTTTTCGGCTTCTTTAAGTGCTTGTTCGGCAAACAACAGGGTGGTGTCTATTTGAATAGCGATATATGCTTCGCCTAATGCATTTAAACAATCTACTCTTGCACTATCTTTTAATAAAGGCAGTATATTTTTCAAGCTGTCAATCTTTTCTTGTTGTGCAAAAGCATTCCTGCAAAAGAGAAATGATAAGACAATAACTATAACAACATGGAGTTTTTTGAACAGCGTGTTTGGTTTATCAAGAGCAGCCAACCTGTAAATATGGGTGGTTACAGGCATAGGACAAGATTGTTGCTTAAAGTTACTCATTATTTATTTCAGTGCATAGTTTCATTGAAGGTAAATCCTCTCAAAAAAATTATGCAGAGGTATTGAGTAATAAGCAGCGGAAGTTGGTAATTCGCAGGAAGGACCGAGTAACATAGCTTCCCGTAAACAGTGTCTCCCTGGCTACAGGGTTCTGCGCATAACAGAACAACAGTAAAAGCACATTTTATAGCCTCAGTTTTGATTCTCTCAAAAACCCTTTTAAATTTTTAATGAGCCATTGCTCATTTCATTTAAAGGTGTCAGACACTTTGAAAACCTTTAAAAGTGTCTGACACCTATGAAAGAATTCTAAAACTCTCAATCAGCGGATAGTCTTTATCAACTTAAGTTGCGTTTTGTAATTTCTTTGTGTTACTTCAATAAAGTAAATACCGGCTGCATAATTACTTCCTATTCGTAGAGTTGATCCCGGTAAAATACCTTGTTTTGCTTCTATCATTTTACCTGATGCATCCATAACCTGAAGGTTAAGGACTTCCTTTGTATCGCTGCTTTCAAATTTTAATGTGAATTGAGAACGGCTGGGGTTGGGTAATGCAGTAACTAATAAATTATTTGAGTGTTGTTTTTGATCGATAACCTGTTGTTGTGAATTTTCAGCATATGCAGCTATGCTTGGCATGGCTTTGTTGGATTTTGGTATCTCAATAAAGCCAGAGCCTATGTAAGGATTAGCGCCATTTGTGTAATCAAAATCCTGCAACTTGATATATTTATGTGGCGACGGATCAAAGGAAAAAATAACACCTGCATTACTGTTTCCTCCACTATACGTCATGCCATACAACTTTCCGTCACTTGCCTGGATTAGGTTGCCTAAGGGATTGGCTCCGTTAATTATATTAAAATCCACAAGTTTTTTATAAGTGTTCGAAGAAGGATGAAAGGAAAAAATAACACCTGCATCATTGCTTCCACCATAAGTTGTCATACCATATAACATACCGTTATTTGCCTGTATAAGACTGTTGCCCATGGGGCCAGTGCCGTTGATACCATCGAAATCCTTTAGCTCGGTATAAGTGTTCGTGGACGGATCAAAGGAAAAAATCGCACCGGTGGTCATACCGTATAGCTTTCCATTTTTCGCCTGCATTAGGCTGCCCCAGACTATAACGCCGACATCAAAATCTTTCAGCTTCGTATAGATGTTAGTGGCCGGATCATAGGAAAAAATTACGCCGTGGCCGACGCTTCCACCACCCTGGGTCATGCCATATAGTTTTCCATCAGTCGCCTGCACCAGGCTGCCCGAAGGATAAGCAGCGGTAGTACCAGCAAAATCCATTAGCTTGGTATAAATGTCAGTGGAAGGATCATAAGAAAAAATCACGCCGCTGCCCGACGAAAAAATGCTAAAGTCACTTCCTCCTCCGGCTACTCCATATAGTTTGCCATCCGTTGCCTGTACCAGACTGCCACCGGCAAAAGCGCCGTTAAGTCCATCAAAATCTTTTAGCCTGGTATAAGTAGCCGAGCCAGGGTCATAGGAAAAAATAGCGCCATAGCCGTTTTTTCCTCCGTAGTACGTCATACCGTAGAGCTTGCCGTCGGTTGTCTGGGTGAGACTCGCCGAAATATAGCTCCCGGTCTTATTGCTGCCTAAATCCTTCAACTTTGCATATTTCGAAGAAGGAATGTAGAAGGAAAAAATAACTCCATCAAAACCTTTTCCTCCATTAGCCATGCCATATAACGCTCCATCGCTTGCCTGGATCAGGCTGCCATATGGCTCGGCGCCATTAGTGACATTAAAATCCTTCAGCTTTGTAATTTTGGATGAGGAAATGTCGAAGGAAAAAACAACACCATAGCCCTTGCTCCCTCCGAGTTCTGTCATACCATATAATTTGCCGTTACTTGCCCGGAGAAGGCTGCCTCCAAAGGGATTAGCTCCATTCGTACCATCAAACTCTTTGACTTTTACATAAGTGGAAGAAGAAGGATCATAGGAAAAAATGGTACCATTGCCACTGCTACCTCCATAAGCTGTCATGCCGTATAGTTTTCCGTCGCTTGCCTCAATAAGACTACCAAGAGGTTCAAAACCATCGGTATCAACATCAAAAAAGTCCTTCAGCTTCGTATAAGTGGAAGAGGAAATATCAAAGGAAAAAATAACGCCACCAAAGGTGCTGCTTCCGCCGCTGCTCGTAACGGCATAAAGTTTTCCATCGCTCGCTTGAACAAGACCTCCATTAGGATAACCACCGTCCGTAGCAAAATCAAAATCCTTCAATTTGGTATAGGTGGAAGAGGAAATATCAAAAGAAAAAATAACACCCGCTCCACTATTCCCTCCGGAGGATGTCATTCCGTATAGTTTTCCGTCGCTTGCCTGGATAAGACTGCCGCCGCCCGGAGAAGCACCGTCGGGACCGTCAAAATCTTTCAATTTGGTATAAGTACCAGACTCAGGGTCAAAGGAAAAAATAACACCTGCATCATTGCTTCCTCCGATACCGGTCATGCCATACAATATTCCATTGGTTGCCTGCATCAGAGCTCCGAAGGGATAACCGCCATCGGTGTTATCAAAATTCTTCAGTATAGCAAAAGAGTGAGAGGAAGGATCAAAAGAAAGAATAGTGCCATACCCTATTCCGCCAGAAACTGTCAAGCCATACAGCTTTCCATTGCTTGCCTGAATAAAATTCGTATAACCGGGCTGTGCGGCAAAGGTTTCAAGAGATTTCACAACTGTTAGATTATTGGTGCAGGGTATAAATTTATTAATTGTTCCACCGCCGAAATTTCCTCCAAGCCATGTAACGCCATATAAATCCTTTGCCGATTTGGAGGCGTTTATCTCCTGTGAAAAAGCCGCATCAGATGTTTTCAATTGGCAGTTTCCATTACTGTTTTTGCTGTTTAAAAACGGAGGTGGCATACCGTTTTTCAGACCAGGCGCGGGGTTCCGAAACTTTTGTGAAAGCAGATCGAAATAAGGACCATGTAAGTTCCTTAGCTTGTTATTAAACAGACTTTGCATTAACTCCTCTTTGTTGCGTAAAGGCTGCCGTAATTTTTGATGAGAAGGAATTTGCCAATTCAGTTCTGGTTTTGGATAAGATGGCTTCTGTGCATTTGCAACAAATGCAAAGAGGACGGCACTAAGCACAAAGGAGATAAATTTCGTTTTCATTTGGATTGTTTTAGTTGCCTACTCTTTAATTAAGGATTTTCAGCTTACTCCTTTTTTGTAATTGAGACAACAAACTTTCTATATTAAATGATATTAATTAATAAACTGCATCGTTAGGCCACGCAATAGAACAAATCGATAATTATAGAATAAGCATTGTTCGAAATGGTTGATAATGGTTTCATAACTGCTATTTAGTTTTGAGGCGGATGAATATTGTTGGCAATACCAAAGCTACTGCAGCGAAAAAACCGGCTTTATTGAATTCTACCAGTAAATAATTTTTGCCCCCATTTAACAGCGAAAAACAAATAAAGTGCAGCAATTGATAACAACCGGCTTTCATTGACTGTAAAAACCTCCTTTCGCCTGATTGCGTTCATATTATGAATTCTCGAACAGCATAGCTAACTTTATAGTAACGCTCCTTTCAGAAGAAGCACAGGCATTTCATTCTTTTCTAATCAAACCAACTATACCCAAGATGACTTACAAAACCATTTATTGCCTCGCTGTAGATGATGAGCCGCCTGCACTGGTAGTGTTAAAAAATTACATTTCAGCCGTGCCCACCTTACAGTTGGTAGCAGCCTGTGCCAATGCTGTCGAAGCCTTGCCGATACTTCAAAACAACGCTATTGATTTAATGTTTCTGGATATTGATATGCCACAAATCTTGGGCACTGACTTTGTTCGCACCTTAAAAAAGCCGCCCAAGGTGATTTTCACCACGGCTCACGAACGATTTGCAGTAGAAGGTTTTGAACTGGACGCAGTGGATTATTTATTGAAACCGCTTTCATTTGAGCGCTTTTTAAAAGCCGTGAACAAAGTAGCCGATGTTTTAAACTTTACAAAAGGCTCTGCGACGGATACCGAAGTGCTACCTAAAAATAATATGCCGGATACTTATCTCAGCTTTCGCAGCGAACACAAAATGGTGAAAGTGGCACTAAACGAAATTTTATACATTGAAAGCTTAAAAGAGTATATCAAGGTGGTAACAACCACCAAAAATATTATCACAAAGCAGTCCATTTCCTCTATTGAAGAAATGCTGCCTAGAGAACTCTTTATCCGCATTCACCGCTCTTACATTGTTGCCCTGAATAAGGTGGAGTCGTATACCAATGAATTGGTTTGGATAGCCAAACAGGAACTGCCCATCAGCCGTATGTACCGGCACGAGGTACTGAAAGTATTGCCGCAAAGATAGATGGTCGTATTGCTTCCTTTTAAACAGAAACCTGTACGTTTTGTTTTGCTTCCCCCACAACAACTGTACTTTGATTCACAACGGGAATCTGTACAATAACTTTCGTACCATTGCTCTTGCCTTTATCGTTCTTTAAATCAAGAATAATCAATGAATCTTTGCGGCGTGTTTCCTGCTCACATAGTAAAGCAATTCTTTCTTCTGTAATTCTTAAACCCAAAGGGGTTTTTTCTTTTTGGCGCTTGTTCATTTCTGCTGCTTTCTGCCGTCCAACGCCATTGTCTTCGATCGCGCAGACCAAAGTATCCCTATCCCGGTTGATGGCGATGCGCAAAAGGCCATTTCCCGCTTTAGGCATCAGGCCGTGCCAAATGGCGTTTTCCACAAATGGCTGCAGCAACAAAGGTGAAATCATCACTTCATCCATATCTACTGAACTATCACAATCAATCCGGAAAGTGAAACAGTAATTCAACCGCAATTGCTCCAGTTGAATATATAATTCCATGTAATCCAGCTCCTCGCCCAGGCTGATAAATTTTTTCTGCGAATGTTCCAATACCTTTCGGATCAGGTCGGAGAATTTGACAAGATAAGCTGAGGCAATTTGCGCTTCATTTTGCAGAATAAAGCTGTTGATGGCATTGAGGCAGTTGAAGATAAAATGGGGATTCATTTGTGAACGAAGAGCCTGCACTTCGAGTTCAATGGCTCGTTGTTGTAATTGTTTTGTTTTCTCACTTTCAAGTTTCTGTACTTTCAATTCATTTTCAATATGAATTTTTTCTATTTGCTCCCCGGGGCTTTTTTCTATATGGTGATAGGTAAAATAAATAAGGTTCCATATTAAAATAGTAACTGATGCTCGAATGAAAAAAATGCCATAAGTATTCATGTTCATTTTTATAAAAAAACCTATAGTTAATTCAATGAAATAAAAGAGTGCCATTAAAAAAATTGAAAAACAAAGTGTAAGGCAAAAAAGATATAGCACCTGTATTTTCAAAGATTTTTCTACGATCCTCATTTTCAATAATACAGTTCTCATCACGTGCGTAGAAATAATGCCAGCTATACCAAACTGAAGCACAGCCTTTAATAAAGTTGTACTATCAATTCCGCCGGACAATAAACCAAAAACAAAAGCTATGGTTAGATATATCGCCCATCCAGCTATTTGACACTTCCAGTATGTAGATATTCTTTGCATTATTAAGTACTCTTGCTTTCCATTATTAGCACTCGCCTATTTATGTCTGATTAACCGGTATCTTCAACACTACTTCCGTTCCCGCCGCATTTCCGTCCGCATCCACCAAATCTTTTATTTCAACAGATTTATTTTCTCCATTCATTTTTTGCGCCATCGCAATCCTGCTCTCAGTAATTTTCATTCCCATTGATTTATGTTTGCCGGATTTATTTTCTAACTGTGCAGCTTTCTTTCTTCCAATACCATCATCAGCAATTGTGCAAAGAAGCGTTGAATCTTCCTGATCAATATTTATCCATACATGACCCTCGCCCTCTTTATTCATTAATCCATGCCAAATCGCATTTTCCACAAATGGTTGTAACAACATTGGAGGCACTTGAATGAAATCAGTATCGAGATCAGGATCGCATTTTATTTTGAAATTAAATTTTTCTTCGCAGCGTAGTCTTTCTAATTCGAGATACAATCGTAATGCTTCAAGATCTTCTGCTAAACTTACCGAAGCACTTGCAGAACTATTTAATATCATTCTTATCAATCTTGAAAATTTTGTAAGATATTCTGTCGCCTCTGTTTTATTGTTCTGAAGAATAAAGCGATTAATGGAATTGAGAGAATTAAAAATAAAATGAGGATTCATTTGGGCACGAAGCGCCTGCATTTCAAGTGCGGTTGCCTGATGTTGTAACTCGGATTTTATTTTTTCGCTTTCGAGTTTTTGAATTTGCAATTCGTTTTCTGCCAGTTCGCGTTTATGCGCTTCATTCTTTCGTTTCAGCGTTATTACCCGAACAATAATAATAGCAATAAACAGGAGAACAATTATTCCGATAAGAAGAAATTTTTTCAAAAGGTTTTCTTTTTGCAATTGTGCCTCTTGAATTTCTTTTTCCTTATTAAGCAGTTCAATCTTTTGTTCAAAACTATATGCTGCAAGTTTTCCTTTAACCTGATCATTTAACACAGAATCGTTTATTACCGTATATTGCTTGTAGTAAAAATATGCACTATCGGGTCGATTCCAGTGATCATATATGGAAGAAAGAATTTTACAAGCATCCCTCGTGACTTGCTTTGCACTTGTTTTCTCCGCTATAGTCATGGCTTTCTGTGCATACCTAAATGCTGAATCATGCTTTTGTAAGGCAAGATGTGTTTTTGCAATATCAATTAACAGCCGCATTACCTGGTTAACATCATTATCTTGTTTATTATAATTTAGGCTGCGTAATAAATTTGACAGCGCTTTATCATATTTTTTTTGAAAAAATAGCATTCACCAGTGTTTGCTAAATAAAACCTGAGCCCCCTTTGATCGCTTGTATCAACAAGATTGTAATAATATGTAGCCGAATCAAATTGTTTATTAAGCGCGAATATTTCCCCTAACGCATTGTTATCAGGTCCGGTTATTCGAAATTCCTGCTGATAATACTTTAGAGCTGTAGTAAAATCTCCTAAGCTAGCATAAAGTTCACCTATGACATCAAACTCCCAAGCCTTCCATTGCCGGTTCTG
>AR_comb_assmDRAFT_10366116_pt1 | contig 11440 bp, 9 predicted proteins | sample ArasoioldDNA_FD_10543 | JGI IMG/M metagenome (IMG submission 10543) | reverse complement strand
CTGGCGCTGCTGCTGATCGACATCGACAGGTTCAAGGTGCTCAACGACCTGTCCGGCCACCTGGTCGGCGACGCCGTGCTGCGCGCGGTCGCCGACGAAGTGCGCGCGGTGGCCGGTCCGCTCGAGCTGCCCTGCCGGCTGGGCGGGGACGAGTTCGCGCTGCTGCTGCGCGTGACCGACGAGGGCGACCTGGCCAACCGCGCGCTCGGCCTGATCGCTGCGATCCGCGCGCTGCGCCTGCCCAGCTTGCGCGAGCGCGGCCTGTCGATCAGCGTCGGCGGCGTGTTCTGTTCCGACCCCGGCGGCTGGTCCAGCTGGTACAGCCAGGGCGACCTGGCGCTGTACGAAGCCAAGAGCCGCGGCGGCGATCGCTGGCGCCTGGCGCTCTGATTTCGGGATTTCCGTCCGATTTCAGGGAATTGGGTGGCGGAAAAGCCCCCCGTCTGGCCTCGGGTCTGGCAGTTTGGCGTTGCTAGTCATACCCAGGCACCCGCTTCCCCGATGAACCTGAGCGTCGCCCCCCCGCCCCGCTCCACTGTCGGCAGCACGGTAACGCCCGTGTTGCGCGCGGTGCTGCTGGCGGATCTCGCCGATTCCACCGCCTTCGTGCAGCGCTTCGGCGATGCGCGTGCCGCCGCGGTGTTGCAGCGGCTCGACCTGCAGATCCGCGACCTGCTCGAGTTCACCGGCGGGCGCCTGATCGACAAGGCCGACGGCCTGCTCGCCATTTTCGAACGGCCCATCCAGGCGGTCGATTTCGCGCTGCGCTACCAGCAGGCGCTGCGCCAGTTCAGCATCGACGAGGGCGCGCCGATCGCCGCGCGCGTGGGCATCCACGTCGGCGAGCTGATGACCTGGACCAACAGCGAGCAGGACGTGCGCGCGGGCGCCAAGCCGCTGGAAGTCGAAGGCCTGGCCAAGCCGGTCGCCGCGCGCCTGATGGCGCTGGCGCTGCCCGGGCAAATCCTGGTGTCGAGCATGGCCCAGGCGCTGGCGCAGCGCGCGCAGGCCGAGCTGGGCGAGCGCGCCGAGCGCGTGAAGTGGGTTTCGCACGGCCGCTACCGCTTCAAGGGCGTGCCCGCGCCGATCCTGGTGCACGAAGTCGGCGAAGTCGGCGCCTCGCCGCTGAAGCAGCCGCCTTCCGGGCACAAGGTCTGGCGCGAGTTGCCGTTGTGGCGCCGTCCGCCGGTGCTCGCGGCCGAGCTGATGATCATGCTGGGCGTGGTCGGCTTCTTCGGCTGGTCGGCCTTCCGCAGTCCGCCCGCGCTGGCTTTCCAGGAGCGCGACTGGGTGGTGGTGGGCGATTTGAACAACTTCACCGGCGACACCCGCCTGGACGATTCGCTCGACACCGCGCTGCGCATGAGCCTGGAGCAGTCGCGCTACGTGAACGTGGTGCCCGACATGAAGGTGCGCACCGTGCTGCAACGCATGGGCCGCCGCACCGACGCCGCCGTCGATCGCTCGGTCGGCAGCGAGATCGCGATGCGCGAAGGCGCGCGCGCGTTGCTGCTGCCTTCGGTCGCCGAAGTGGGTGGCAAGCTGCGCGTCAGCCTGGAACTGGTCGATCCGACCAATGGCGTTACCGTGTACGCGGATTCCGAGGATGGGCGCGGCGTCGATTCGGCGCTGTCCTCGCTCGATTCGCTCAACGAAAGGCTGCGCGAGCGCCTGGGCGAATCCGAGTCGCAGATCCAGTCCGCGGGCAAACCGCTGGCGCAGATCACCACGCCCAGCCTCGAGGCCCTGCGCTATTACTCGCTGGCGCGCGACGAGTCGGTGCTGCACTACAACCTTTCCGAGTCCAAGCGCCTGATCGAGCTCGCGCTCAAGGCCGATCCCAAGTTCGCGCTCGCCTACACGGCGCGCGCGCGCCTGCAGCTGGCCAATGGCGACTATCCGGCGGCGAAGAAGGACTTCCAGGCCGCGAACAAGCTGCGCGACCACCTGAGCGCGCGCGAAGCCCTGATCCTCGACAGCGGGCTGGCCGAATTCGGGACCGTGCAATCCCGGATCGAGATCTTCCGGACGATGTCGCGCGTCTATCCAGACGATTTCGGCAGCTACTACAAGCTCGCCTACAACGAAGCGCTATACCTGCAGCAATACCAGCAGGCGCTCAACGACCTGAAGCCCGCGCTGGTGCCGCAGAACTCCTTCCTGCGCCAGTCCACCTACCTGAGCGGCCTGCTGCTGGTGGGCTTGGAGCGCCTGCCCGAGGCCCGAACCGCCTACGAACGCGCGGAGGGGCTGGGTAGCCACGACCCGATCCGCTTCCACGCCGATGCATTCGCAGCCAGCCGGGATTTCGATCGCGCGCAGCAATTGCTCGCCACGCAGAAGCCGACCGGCTTTTCCGGAACGGACCTGGAAGCGCGGCTGCCCGAGATCACCTATCCGATCGACCAGGGCGAATGGGAAAAGGGCTTGGCCGCCGCGGAGCAGCTGTCCAAGGCCGCGCCCAAGGAGGCACCGCTGCAATCGCGGACCTACCGCGCCACCTGGCTGGGGCTGCGCAGCTACGCGCCGAATACCGGGCTGTCATCCGAGCTGGAGGCGATGGTCAAGGACGAGCTGAAGCGGGCGACCGTCCCCGACAACCCGGAGGCGGTCAGTTCCGCGTTCGCGGCACTCTACGGCGCCGCGGCGCTGGCGCGAGTGGGCGATACCGCCGCCGCGCAAAAGACGATCGCCTCGCTGGAGAAGATCGTGCCGGCGCTGGGCTATCCCGCGCTCGACGACATGCTTGCGATCGCCAAGGCGGAAGTGCAGATCCACGGCAAGAACGAGCAGCTCGGCATCGAGTTGCTGCGGCCAAGGCTCAACGGCGGCGAACTCGCGCTCGTGCACGCGATGCTGCTGCGCGCGTACATGCAAAACGGCGCGCTGGCCGACGCGCGGCGCGAAGCCGAATGGCTGGTGGCGCATCGCGGCCGCGCCTACGTCGAGTGGAACAGCCAGTACCTGCTGCAGCCGGCCAACGTGCTCGAATCGAACCTGGCCTTGCTATCGCTGGCGGAAATCGCCGAGCAGAACGGCGAGGTGGACTCGGCATCGAGCCACCTGAGCCAGTTCAAGGACGCCTGGAAGAGCCCGCCGCCGATGGTGGCGCAGCGGGTCCTGGCGCTCGAGGCCGCGATCAGTCAGCGTCGCAAATCTGGAACGGACCAAAAATAGCGCCGGCGGTGCCGACCTGGGCCGCGCTCTTGTACTCGGACGCCATCTGGTCCTTGCTGGCGGCGATGGAATCCTTGCTCGCCAGGCCACCCTTGAGCGTCATGAAGGGCATCACCGGATCCTTGCCTTCCACGCCGACGTGCTGCTCGGGCGTGTCGTGGCCGATGCTGCTGAGTGCGGCGCGCGGGTCGTTTTCGAACGCGGCGCGGAAGTCGTCGTCGTGCGCCAGCCCATGCAGCAGCTTGTCCACGACATGCGGAGCGAACTTGGCCATCTGGAATTTCCCCTGGTGCCTCGGTGCGAGGTCGGGGCAGGCTAGCCGGAGCGCCCGGGCGCTTGCAACCGCCGCAAGGCGCGGGCGCTCGCTAGACTTCGGATCCGTGACGCGCTCCCAATCCCCGCCATGAAGCTGTTCCGACCCGCGCACCTGCGCTTCGAATTCCGGGACAGCCTCGACGCCCGCCTGGCGCGACTGCTTTCGGGCGCCGGCGCCGGCAGCGAGGGCAGCTGGTTCGCGACCGCGGCGCACCTGGACGAGGAGGTCGAAATCCAGGCCGACGACCTGCGCCTGGTCGAGCGGGTGCCCGAGCAGGGCATCGAGGCCGCGCAGTTGGCATCCGACGCCGGCGCGATCGCGCGCTTGCTGGAGCAGGGCGTGCTGCTCAGCGACGACGCGCGCCACGCCGGGCACGCGGCCCGCGACGCGGCGGTGCGCGCCGCCGGCTGGTGGGGACCGGCCGCACTGGCGCAGCGCCTGGCGCGCTGGGATGGCGTGGACGTGGCCGCGATCGAAGAGCGCGAAGGCCGCCGCGGGATCGCGCGTTTGCTCGCGGACAACGGCCTGCCGCCGTCGGAGTCCTTCGCATGCCGGCCCGAGGCGCCGCCGATCTGCCTGCCAGCGCCGGCGCGCACCGCCCTCGACGAACTGCTCGCCGCGCGCACGACCTGCCGCAATTTCGATCCTGCGGCGTCCGTGCCGCTGGCGCAGCTGTCCTTGTTGCTGCATCGCGTGTTCGGCGCGCAGGGCAGCCAGGCGCTCGCGCCCGGCGCGGTCATGCTGAAGAAGAACAGCCCCTCCGGCGGCGGGCTGCATCCCATCGAGGCCTTCGCGCTGGTGCAGCGCGTCGACGGGCTCGCCGCGGGGCTGTACCACTACCAGTGCATCGAGCACGTGCTGGAGCCGCTGCGCTCGATGGCGCAAGCCGAGGCCGCCAGCGCGGCCCGCGAATTGGTCGCGGGGCAGGCCTGGTTCGCCGACGCGCCGGTGCTGGTGCTGATGGCCGCGCGCTTCCAGCGCAATTTCTGGAAGTATCCCAACCACGCCAAGGCCTGGAAGGTGGTCCAGCTCGACGCCGGCCATCTTTCGCAGAACTTCTACCTGAGCGCGACCGAATCGGGCTACGGCGCCTTCGTCACCGGTGCGATCAACGATCGTTGCGCCGAGCGCCTGTTCGAACTGGACGGCATCGGCATCGGCGCCATCGCGGTGTGCGGCTTGGGCAAGCGCGCGGCGGAACAGGTCAACGTGGAATTCGACCCGCTCGGCAAGGCCGTGCGCTAGGGCACGTTACTTCACTTCGCTGGCCACCTTGCGCGGCAGGCCGTCGCTGGCGTCCAGGCGCACCCAGTCCACGTGCGTGTCCCAGAACACGTGCGCCTGCGGCGCGCGGTCGACGGGGCTTTCGAAATTGGCGAGCGTGACGTGCAGCTCGCCGGGCCAGCGGCTGCTGCGGAAGAAGGGCGAGGCGCCGCAGCGCGAGCAGAAGCCGCGTTCGGCACCGGGCGAAGACGCGAACCAGCGCAGCCGCCCGTGCGGATCGTCGATGCGCGCACGCGCCGCGTCCAGCCCGACCCAGGTGACGAAGGCGGCGCCGCTGCCGCGCTGGCACTGCGAGCAATGGCAGTGCGCGACCCATTTGCTGGGCAGCTCGGCGGCGAAGCCGAGCTCGCCGCACAGGCAACGGCCATGGACGGTGCTCATGGCGGCATCCTCGCATCGGGGGGCCACGGCACGGAAGGGCTGGCGTAGGCTGGCGACTTCCAGCAACGGCGAAGGAGCGAACCATGGCGGAATTGAACTGGCTGGCGATCGTGGCGGCGGCCTTGTCCGCCTTCGCACTGGGCGGGCTGTGGTACGGGCCGCTGTTCAAGCACGCCTGGTGCCGCGAGGCCGGCGTCGACCCGGACATGCCGCAAAAGCGCCATCCCGCCGGCGTGTTCGGCGGCGCGATCGTGCTCAGCCTCATTGCCGCAAGCGTGTTCGCGATGTTCCTGGGCGCGAAGCCCGAGTTGCGCTTTGCGGTCAGCGCCGGCTTCGCCGCGGGCCTGTGCTGGGTGGCAAGCAGCTTCGGCATCAACTACCTGTTCGCCAGCCGCTCGCTGAAACTGTGGCTGATCGACGGCGGCTACCACACGCTGCAATTCACCCTGTACGGCCTGATCCTCGGCCTGTGGCACTGAGCCGCGCACGCGGCTAGCCGCCGAGCGGAATAGCGATCAGCACCAGCGCCAGGCCGCCGAGCAGGAACACCGTGCCCACCAGCCACGGGCGCATGGTGGTGTAGCGCGCCCAGCCGTAGCCGGTGGCGAACAGCGTCAGCAGCAACACCGCGTTCGAGGTGCGCATCGCGATGTAGGCGTTGTCGATCAGCGCGAAGGGAATCGCCGCGGGCAGGGTGGTGAGGATCACCAGCAAGCCACTGGCGATGGCGCCGGACCAGTCTTCGCCACGCAGGCGCGTCGGCGTGCCCGGTTGCGCGCGGATGTTCTGCGCCAGCCGCCGGTACAGGGTTTCGCGTTCGCCCGCGTCGAGCGCCGGCGACAGCGCCTCGTCGAATCGCGAGGCCAGCAAGGCCGAGGCCGCGGCCAGGTCCGGCACCTCGCGCAACCGCCGGCCGAGGCGGCGGAACTGCTCGCGCTCGAAAGTCGACGTGATCAGGTAGAAGCAGGCGTCGATGATGCCCCAGGCGATGTTGCAGCCCAGCGCGGCGACCAGCAGCTCGCGCGCGCCATCCCGGCCCTCGTCCTGCACGACGATGGCCGCGCCGAGCGTGAAGGTCAGTGTCATGATCAGGCCGAACAGGATCTCCGACAGGCTGGTCGCCGGGTCGATGAACTTGTGCAGCCAGGGCACGAAGCCCGACTTGCGCAGCTCCACCAGTTCGCGTTCCGCCACCTGTCATCCCCGGTTACGGCTGGCGGCAGTGTCGCGCCGGTCGTTGCGGGCGGCACTTGGACCTTGGGGCAGGCAAGCGCGCGTACACGCCGCGGCCTTCACGACGCCTTGCGCCGATTGCGCTACCGTTGGCCTCCCGCCGCGCCGAGTCCCCGCCATGAAGCCGATACCCCTGCTCCTGTCCTGCACCGCCGCCGCCGGCCTGGCGCTGGCCGCGCCCGCTTTTGCCGCGCTCGAAGTCGGCGCCAAGGCGCCCGCGTTCGAGGCACCGGCCTTCCTCGCCGGCAAGCCCTTCACCTTCAAGCTCGACGACGCGCTCAAGCAAGGGCCGGTGGTGGTGTACTTCTTCCCGGCCGCGCATACGAAAGGCTGCAACCTGGAGGCGCACCTGTTCTCGGCGGCGATCGACAAGTTCAAGGCGCAGCACGCCACCGTGATCGGCGTCACCGCCGGCAATACCAGCGAGCTGGCGGCCTTCTCCAGCGAGACCGAGCACTGCAGCGGCAAGTTTGCCGTGGCCAGCGACGAGGGCGCGAAGATCGCCAAGCAGTACGACGCGATCCTGGCGCAGAAGCCGGAATGGTCGGACCGCACTTCCTATGTCGTCGCAACCGACGGCAGCATCGCCAGCGTGCATTCGGACCTCAACCCGACCGGGCACGTCGACGCGATGCTGGCGGCGGTGACCGCGCTCAACAAGGACAAGAAGAAAAAGGGCAAGTGAGATGCCGCGGCGGGCGCGAGGGATGGCAGCGCGCGCTTTGCGCTTTCATCCGCGATTAAGCAAACCCCATCGCGCGTGAATGGCCTCGGGCAAATTGCCCGGAATTGATTGCTGCCCTCGTGGGCAGGCGCTAGCTTGCGGGCGAGTCCCACCGGAGTCGCCCCCATGTCCCGCCCCTCCCGTTTCCTGCTGGCCCTGGCCGCGGTGGCCGCCTTGTGCGCGGCCGGCGCAGCGAGCGCGCAGTCGCAGCGCTACTACGATCCGCCCAGCCGCGTGGCGCGCATCAGCGACATGCGCGGTCCGATTTCCTATTCGCCCGCCGGCGACGGCGAGTGGTACAACGCGCAGCGCAACCGGCCGCTGGTCGGCGGCGACGCGCTGTGGTCCGACCGCGGCGGCCGCGCGGAAGTGCAGGCCGGCAGCACCTGGATCCGCATCGACCAGGACACCAGCCTGGAGCTGATGCAACTGGACGATCGCATGCTGCAGGTGGAAGTGGCCGAAGGCAGCGTCAACGTGCGCGTGCGCCGCCTGTATCCGGGCCAGCGCGTCGAGATCGACACGCCGAACCTGGCTTTCGTGATCGATCGTCCCGGCAATTTCCGCCTCGACATCGACCGCGAGGGCGACAACACCACCATCGAGGCGCGACAGGGCGGCGGGCGCGTGTATGGCGTCGGCGGCCGCTTCGACGTGCGCAACGGCGACGTCGTGGTGTTTTACGGCGAGGACGTGCGCGACTACGAGATGTACGCCTTCCCGGCGCAGGACGGCTTCGACCGCTACGCGCGCATCCGCGACCAGCGCATCGACCACTCGCAATCGCTGCGTTACCTGGGCGACGACCTGGTCGGCTACTCCGACCTGGACGACTACGGCCGCTGGTCGCGCTATCCCGATTACGGCAACGTCTGGTTCCCGAGCAATGTCTACGCGGGCTGGGCGCCGTACCAGGACGGCCAGTGGGTCTGGCAGGATCCGTGGGGCTGGACCTGGGTGGACGACGAGCCGTGGGGCTTCGCGCCCTCGCACTACGGGCGCTGGGCCTGGATCGACGGACGCTGGGGCTGGGTGCCGGGTCCACGCAGCTACCGCCCGGTGTACGCGCCGGCGCTGGTGGCCTTCCTCGAAGTCGCCGGCGGCGCCATCGGCTGGTTCCCGCTCGGCCCGAGCGACGTCTACTACCCGACCTACAACGTCAGCTCGAACTACTTCCGCGCGGTCAACATCTCCAACACCGTGGTGAATACGACGACGGTGAGCAATGGCTACAACAGCTACGGCCGCGCCAACGCGGTGCCGCTGGCGCAGGGCGCCTATCGCAACCGCACCGTGCCCACCGCGGTGACCGCGGTGCCGCAGGACGTGTTCGTGAACTCGCGGCCAGTGCGCGAGGCGCGGCGTGAAAGCCGCGAACTGTCCGCCGCCACGCCGCCGCGCGGCATGCAGTTGCGCCGCAGCCTCGGCGTGCGACCGGGCCGCGCCAGCGTGCTCGGCGCCGCGCCGCAGGCCACTGCGCGTCCGCCGCAGGCGGTGCAGGACGAACAGGTGATCGTGCACAACGCGCCGCCGGCAACGGCCGCTTCGACGCCGGCCGCCACCAGCACGCCGGCGCCCGCGGCGCCGGTGCGCGAGCGCCCGCGGCGCATGCGCCAGATCACCGAAGCACAGGCGGCGACCGACGCACGTGCGCGCGGCCCGCGCCACGAAGGCGAGAGCGCCGCCGCGGCGACGCCACCGGCCACGCCTGCTTCGACCACCCCGGCCGCTGCGACCGGGCCGGGTGGTGGCCGCCTGCAGGCGCTCGATCGCGAGGCGCTGCCGCGTATGCGCGGCGGGCGCCGCTTCCAGGATCGCGGCGCACCGTCCGCGCCAGCGCCCGCAACGCCGGCAGCGGCCGCGCCGGCGCCTGCCACCGCGCCAGCTCCGGCCGCCGCGCCCGCACCGGCGGCGCAGGCCCCGGCACCGGCGCCCGCGCCCGCGGCGCAATCCGAGCAGGCCCGCCAGGCCGAGGAAGCCCGCGCCGCGCAGCAGAAGGCGCGCGAGGAGCAGCGCCAGGCACGCGAAGCGCAGCGCCAGGCGCAGCAGCAACAGCAGGAGTCGGAAGCGGCGTTGCGCGACGCGCAGCAGCAGCGCGAGCAGGCGCAGGCCAGCCCCGATGCCCGCCAGCAGCAGGAAGCCGCCGCCGCCGACGCGAAGGCCGTGCAGGAACGCCAGCAGGCCCGCGCCGCCGCACAGGAAGCGCAGCGCCAGCAGCGCGAAGCGCAGCAGGCGCAGCGCGAGGCCGTGCAGCAGCAGGCCGAGGCGGCGCAAGCCGCGCCCAAGGCCGCGGCAACGACGCCCGCTCCCGCGCCCACGACCCCGGCCCCGGCGCCCGCAACGGCCGCGCAAGCCGCGCCGCGCCGCGACTGCGTGCCGCAAGAGCGCATCGACGCGATGCGCAAGCGCGGCGTGCCCGAAGAGCGCCTGGCCGAACTGAAGCCCTGCCCGACGCAGCCGCAGCCAGAGCAGCAGTAATCACCCGCAGTGGAGGCGATCAGTTGTGCATGATCGCCTCCGGCGCGGCGGGCTTGGCGCGGCGGCGCAGTCGCGGCGCCGGCGGCGGCAAAGCCGGAAGCAGCGATACGCCGCGATCGAGCTGGCGATAGCCGATCGCTTCGCCCAGGTGCTCGTGGCCGATGTCCCCGGCGCCATCCAGGTCGGCAATGGTGCGCGCGACACGCAGGATGCGCTGCGTGGCGCGCGCGGACAGCATCAGGTTCGCCATCGCCTTCTCCAGCATCGCCTGCTCGGCCGCGCGTAGCCGGCAGTCGCGTTCGGTTTCCGCCTGTGACAGCAGCGTGTTGGTCTTGCCGGCGCGCGCCAGCTGGCGTTCGCGCGCGGCCAGCACGCGCGCGCGCACCACCGCCGTCGCTTCGCCGCGGGGCGCATCGCCACGCAACTCCGCCGGCGCCATGCGCGGCACCAGGATCTGCAGGTCGATGCGGTCGAGCAGCGGTCCGGACAGGCGCGCGCGGTAGCGCTGCACCGACTCCTCGCTGCAGGCACAACGCCCGGACGCATCGCCGGCCCAGCCGCAGGGGCAGGGATTCATCGCCGCCACCAGCTGGAAGCGCGCCGGGAATTCGCAATGCGCCTCCGCGCGGGCGATGCCGATTACGCCCGCTTCCAGCGGTTGGCGCAGGCCTTCGAGCGAACGCCGGGTCCACTCCGCCAGCTCGTCGAGGAACAACACGCCGTTGTGCGCCAGCGAGATTTCACCCGGGCGCGGCCCGCGCCCGCCGCCGACCAGCGAGACCGAACTGGCCGAATGGTGCGGCGCGCGGAACGGACGGATGCGCCATTGCGACAGGTCCAGGCCCTGGCCGCTGACCGAGGCGATGATTGCGGTCTCGAGCGCCTCCTCGTCGCTGGCTTCGGGCAGCAAGCCCGGCAGCCGCGAGGCCAGCAGCGTCTTGCCGCAGCCGGGTGGCCCGATGAAGAGCAGGTTGTGCGCGCCCGCGGCGGAAATCTCCAGCGCGCGCCGTGCCTGCAACTGGCCGCGCACGTCGGCCAGGTCGGCCGCGAAGGCCTGCGCGCCGCCCAGCACGCCAAGCTGCGCGCGCGGCAAGCTGCGCTCGCCGTTCAAGTGCGCCACCACTTCGAGCAGCGTGCGCGCGGTGTAGGCCTCCACCTCGCTTGCCAGCGCGGCTTCCGCGCCGTTGCCGGCGGGCACGATCAGCGCGCGGCCGCTGCGTGCCACCGCCAGCGCCGCCGGCAACACGCCGTCGACCGCGCGCAGCTCGCCGGTCAGGGCCAGCTCGCCGAGGAATTCAAAGCGCCCGAGCGCCTGGCGATCGACCAGGCCCGCGGCGGCGAGCACGCCCAGCGCGATCGGCAGGTCGAAGCGACCGCCATCCTTCGGCAGGTCGGCCGGCGCCAGGCTCACGGTGATGCGCCGGTTGGGAAATTCGAACTGCGCGCACTGGATGGCCGCGCGCACGCGGTCGCGGGCCTCGCGCACCGCCGCGGCCGGCAGCCCGACGATGTTGAGCACCGGCAGCCCCGGCGCGAGGTAGACCTCGACCCGCACCGCGGGCGCGTGCACGCCGGTGCGCGCGCGGCTGTGCGCCAGCGCCAGGCTCATCGCGTCGGGAATCGTTCGGCCATGGCTGCGATTGCAGCGCGCGCCGCGCGGCGCCGCCATCGGAAGACGGCGCCAGCAACCGGAAAGAAATCCTGACGCCCCCGGGAGGCGCTCAGTTCGACGGGTCGGAGGCCCGCGCTTCCAGCGCCTGAAGCGTGCGTTCGAGCGTGTCGAGCTTCTCGCGCGTGCGCAGCAGCACCGCGCGCTGCACTTCGAATTCCTCGCGCGTGACCAGGTC
>AR_comb_assmDRAFT_10196053_pt1 | contig 11440 bp, 12 predicted proteins | sample ArasoioldDNA_FD_10543 | JGI IMG/M metagenome (IMG submission 10543) | reverse complement strand
TGCGCGACTGTTGATTAAAAACTATGGCCTGTTTGACCGCTGTTGGGCGGTCGGAAGGATAGTCCTAGGGCCTATTCGGAGTTCGACAAATCTCTCCAAAGTGGAATTAAAAGCATGCCAAGAACAAAAAAGAGGACGGCAGGACGACCTGCGAAGAGTCGGTCTGATAACTATTTCGACGACGCGGGCCACGACGAAGCCGAAGACGAAGATCTACCAAGCGACGAAGCGGGTAGACGCAAAATCAAAAAGAACTACGAAGAGCTCCTGGGCATTCGCATCGAAAAACTCCGGGGTCGTATTCTCAACCGCGAGAAAATCAACAAGAGCATCGACGGGGTTTATTTCATCTGCTTCGAATGCAAAAAAATCTGTCACAATCTCGACGAGGGCTGGGTCGAGGAGGCAGGAACCCAAAACAGTTTTTGTGGAGCCTGCGCTAAAATCAGGGGCATTCGTAGCAGCGCGGCTTAGCCCATCGGCTTCAAACCCGCGAGCACACCCCTAAGTTCTACCGGTAACTCAGACTCCATTTTAACTACTCGGTGATCCCGCGGATGGAAAAATTCCAGACGATGGGCGTGCAAGAACTGGCGTTCTAGGCTGATTTTTTCCTGGTCATTTTCACCGTAAAGAGTATCCCCAACGATGGGATGTCCGGTAGCCGCCAGATGGACTCGAATCTGATGGGTCACTCCGGTTTCCATTTCGATCTCTAATAGACTCAACCCGTCGGCATCCCATAGCTTTCGAAAACGGGTTAACGCCATCCAGCTTTTTTGTTTTTTCGAACGCGGTAGCGGATAGGTTATCGCTCGCATCCGCCTCTTGTCGCGAGAATCATGGGCAATGGGGTAAGCCACTGATCCCTCAGCCTGGGCGATACCCCACACCAACGCCCAATATTTTTTCTTGACTTGCCGGCGGTGGAACTGCAGTCGCAGATCATCAAAGGCAGCCTGCGTTTTGGCAACCAATACCAAGCCCGATGTTTCACGGTCGAGCCGATGGACCAAGCCCGGCTCCCAACGGCTCTTACCGATCATCGACAGATCGGGACGTTCCGCGGCAAGAAAGTTTGCCAGCGTATCTTGGTCTCGTCCAGAAAAACCATGGGTCGCCATTCCCGCCGGTTTGTCCACCACCAGCACGGCATCGTCTTCGTGAACGATCGTCACTCGAAGTTGGGACTGCGAGATCGGAGCCGTTAACAACCAGTGCTCAGCCCCTCTAAACGTTACCTGGTCACCCGGGAAAAGTTTGTCTCCCTTTTCTCCTACCTTTTTATTAATCCGGAAAAGCTTGCAGCAAATGGCACTCTCCACTGCACGACGAGAGAGATGCGGCAAACAATGGCGCACGAAGACATCCAAGCGTGTTTCGGCGCGCTCATTGGGAACGCGCCAGGATCGAGTCATCACAGCTGAAGCTTGATCGGACATAGCTCCTACCGTACTATACGTTGGAATTATCTGAACCGGAACATTGAGATGCAACCCAAATGCTATAGCGTGATCATCGCCGGTGGTAAAGGCACGCGTTTCTGGCCTCTCAGCCGCTCCCAGCGGCCCAAACAGCTGCTGAAGATCTTGGGCCGGCGAAGCCTTATCAGCGAAACAGCCAGCCGGGTATTACCCATCAGCGGTTGGCAGCAAACCCTCGTCGTTACCGTGGCTGAACAACTGAACGCGCTCCGCAAAGAGTTGCATCGATTGCCGCGAAGAAACTTCTTGGCCGAACCCTATGGCAAGAATACCGCTCCTTGCATTGGGTTGGCAGCTTTGGAGGTGGTCGCAAAGAACCCCGGTGCGGTGATGGTTGTTTTACCGGCCGATCACTGGGTTGCGGACAACAACGCGTTTCGAAATACCATCGGAGCGGCGGTGGAAATCGCAATGCGCCAGGATAGTTTGGTCACCATCGGGATCCGACCCAACTATCCTGAAACAGGCTACGGATACATCATGAAGGGAAAATCGCTTGGCGGAAGGACTCTTGCCTATCAAGTAAAGCGATTCAGAGAGAAGCCTTCAGTGTCCATGGCTCAGCAACTGATTCGCCAAGGTTCCCTCTGGAACAGCGGCATCTTCGTCTGGAAAGCCTCCCTCCTCCTGGAACTGATGCAGCGCTATCAACCCAAGATTGCAACAGGTTTGGAGCAAATCACAAAAACTGCCCGTGGAAAGTCGCTGGCTGTGCCCTCGCCGCAGATCCGCAACATCATCGCGCGGGAATACAAAAAGATGCCCAATATCTCCATTGACTACGCGGTCTTGGAGAAAGCCGGTTCAGAAGACAGAGTCATCACCCTGGAAGCCGACTTCGGCTGGAGCGATGTCGGAAGTTGGGCCGCAGTTCACCGCATGTTGCCGCGCGATGAAAACGGCAATGCCGGAAACGGCAAATGGCTCACCCTGGGAGCCAAAAATTCTCTTATCCACGCTCAGGACCGGTTGGTGGTGCTCTTGGGAGTCGAAAATACGGTGGTCGTGGACACACCCGACGCCCTGCTAGTCGGGGACATCAGACGATCGCAAGAGGTCCGCGAGCTGGTAGACGAGCTGAAGAAGAAAGGCTACGGCGCTTATACGATCAAGTAACCCGCCGTAGAAGAAGTTTCGTCATTCATTGTGAATCCAAAAGCCTTACGAGGACCGTTCCTGGAAAACGAGCCGGTGGTTTTCCTGGACCGCAAAGATAGAGAATACCTGGCGCGGCTTGATCGAAACCGGCGCATCGCTATCCGCGGCGGAAAATTTTCCCTCGAGGATATCATCGGTCACGAGGAAGGCAGTGTGGTCCGCTCATCAGTGAACGAACCTTTCTTGGTTTTTCGCCCGAGTCTTCCACAGCTTATTCCCAACTTGCCGCGCAACGCCCAGGTTATTTATCCCAAGGACCTTGGACCCATCTTGATTTGGGCCGATCTCTTTCCCGGTGCGCGCGTCGTAGAGGCGGGCGTAGGCGCCGGAGCGCTCAGCATGACATTGCTCCGTGCCATTGCCAATGAGGGGCATCTTTACTCCTACGAGATTCGGCACGACTTCGCCGAAATGGCAAAGAAAAACGTGGCAAAATATTTCGGCGCGGTACCGAACTGGACTCTGAAGATTGGGGACGTAGCGACAGAGCTGGAAGAGTGCGACGTAGATCGAATAATTTTGGATCTACCAGAGCCGTGGCAAGTGATCCCATCGGCCTGGAAGGCTCTTCGCCCAGGCGGGATTCTGCTTTGCTATTTGCCGACTGTCCTACAAATCAAAACTCTCGTTGATGCCCTCCGCGACGACCAGCGATTCGCTTGCATCGAAACCATGGAGACTTTGATGCGCTTTTGGCACATCAAGGGGATGAGCGCCCGACCCCAGCACCGCATGGTGGCTCATACGGGGTTTCTTACTTGCGCTCGAAGACTGGCGGACGGCCAGAAGGACATTCCCCGAAGTTCCTGAGCTTTCGATACAGGAAAATCCGGGGAATGTTCGCTAGAGGAGATGCTTTCTCACGGATAGCCCTTTTGCAGCCACCACTCGGCAATCTCGACCCGCTTGGCGAACCACACTTTGGGAAAGCCCTTGGCGTATTTGATGAACTCATCAATGATCACAGTCCGGAACGGAACACCGGAGACAAAAGGGTGGAGATTGAAGGCAAAGTATTTCGGTGCCCCTTGTTCCCCCTCCCAATAGAGGTAGTCAAACTGGTCCTTCATGATTTGCAGTAGATCTCTCGGTGTTCTGCCGGTCCCGTAGGTTGAGTAGTCGTTACACCCGGGGACGTTGTAAGGGACAACAACGACTTTTCGTCCACGCGCCTCCAGGATATAGGGATTATCACTGTTCAAAGGGTCCGCCCACCAAACGAAGCCTGCCTCCGCTACCAGTTCCAGCGTGTTGGGCGTAGAAGCGTGGCCAGGGGAGAGATATCCGGTGGGCTTTTGCCCCAGAACCTTTTCAAAAGCCGCTACGGTCTTTTGGATAGTTTCGCGCTCCTGCTCTTTGGTGTACATGAAGGAATATTCATGCTCATAGCTTTCGGACGAGAATTCATGGCCCTTGGCCTTAAATTCCCGGCACTCATCGGCGAACTGTTCCACTTTTAGTCCATTCATCAGAAAAGTCACTTTGAGATTGTGACGATTGAATAAATCTGTGATTCTCCAGATGCCAACGCGGTCACCGTATTCTCGCTCGGTGACCAATGCCATGTTCTGCTTAAAAACGGCTTTGGGGGGCGGCAGGGTGGCACCGCCGTGGCGCTGCAGCGATTCGTGGGTGGCAAAGTTTTCCGGCCAAACTTCCCACGGCACGATGAAGGTCACACAGATATTGGCCTTCTCCGGCCATTCTATTGGTTTGGGTCTGCCCATGATTTTCCTCGCTTTGCAATATTTTTAGTTTGACGTGGTTACTCTCTCAGAGCTCACAAAAAATTGGCTGACTCGAATTCTACTATCCGGTCTGAACGAACCAAAGATATATTGTACGCAGCCTAGATCGTCAAGTGGACGAGCACGACCGCACGAATTTTCTCAGGGAGCAATGAACTTGACATCCCTGGTGCGGGTAACTAAAGATTGGGCGCTGATGGCGTCCTTTATTCAAGCCCGCAACATCACTCTATCTTTCAAGCCCAAAAACCGCGAGCCCGTAACCGCGCTAAATAACTTCAATCTCGATGTGGCCAGAGGAGAGTTCGTCAGCATTGTCGGCCCCTCGGGCTGCGGCAAAAGTACATTTCTCAACATTCTTTTAGGTCTTATCGAGCCGGACAACGGCCAGATGCAGCTCAACGGCACACGCATCACGGGCCCGAGCCAGGAACGGGCTATGGTATTCCAAGAGTTTGGCTTGTTGCCGTGGAGAACCGTAACGGCAAACGTTGAATTGGGCCTGGAGCTGAAAGGCGTTCCTGCCGAACAAAGGCTGATCCGCGTGAATGAACTCATCAAGCTGGTGGGATTGAACGGATTCGAGCGCCACTATCCCCACGAACTATCCGGCGGGATGAAACAACGAGTTGGCCTCGCGCGGGCGCTAGCGACTGAGCCCGCGGTCTTATTGATGGACGAACCCTTCGCGGCCCTCGACGCTCAGACTAGGGACCTGATGCAAGCGGAATTGCTGCAAATCTGGGAGCGGACCCAGAAAACCGTGCTTTTTGTAACGCATAGCATTGAAGAGGCGGCCTATCTCTCCGACCGGGTTGTTGTAATGACCGCGAGGCCAGGACACACCAAAGACATTCTCAAAATCCATCTGCCACGTCCAAGGGACTATGAGATGCGGCTTACGCCCGAATTCAATGAGATCAAGTTGCGCATCTGGGAAGTGTTGAGAGAAGAGCTGACCTCCCGAGGGTAGACATGATGTTAAAAAAATACTTCATGGAACATCGCCGGCTCTGGCTGGGACTGTGCTCTCTTTTCTTCCTTGTCACCGGCTGGGAACTCGTGCTGACGTACGTCGTTCCGGTAAACCCTTTCTTTTTTACCAAACCATCGCTGATTGCCGCCGCGTTTAAGGAACAAGTCCAAGGTGCCAAACTGTGGCACGATCTGGCGGTCAGCAGCCAGGCATTCATATGGGGCTTCAGCTTTGCCGTCATCGTCGGCATCCCAGTGGGTCTGGTCATGGGTTGGAGAAGAAGAGTCGAATACTCCCTCGATCCCTTCCTGACCGCGCTTTACGCTAGCCCACTGGTCGCCCTAGCGCCGTTGTTCATCATCGTCTTTGGCGTCGGCGTTCTCGGCAAAGCGGCTCTGGTCTTTCTGCTGGCGGTCTTTCCTTTCGTCTTCAACGCATTCGCCGGGGTAAAGTCGACGGACTCGCTGCTGATCAACGTGATCCGATCCTACGGCGGCACCGAGAAAGATCTTTACTTAAAAGTCATACTGCCCAGCACTATGCCGTACATTATCGCGGGAGCACGACTCGCCATTGGCCGCGGTTTGGTGGGAATTATCGTCGGCGAGTTTTACGCCGCGTCTGAAGGTATCGGTTTTGCCATCACGCAGGCGGGCGACACTTACCGGCTACCGGACATGTTCGTCGGCATCATCATCCTGTCCCTCATCGCCGTCGTGCTGACCGAACTCATGCGCAAACTGGAGCTTATGGTCGCGCCGTGGCGCGCGACCGACGAGGTGCGCTGATGAAGCTTAAGAATTTCTACGCCGATCACGAGCCATTCATCCTGGGAACCGGTTTCATCGTAGCTCTGCTCGTCCTCTGGGAGAGCATCCCCCTCTGGTATACCCTACCGCGAGGAATGACGCTCTTCTTCACCACTCCGTCAAAAATCGCTGCCACTTTTTATGAATTGCTCCTCAACGGTGAAATCGAGAGACACTTTTACGTTAGTGCAGTTGCATTTCTCGCTGGGCTGGGGCTGTCGATTATTGTCGGATTGCCGGTCGGGCTGATCATCGGACGGTCGCCCACCCTGGAAGCCTGGCTGGACCCTTACATAACCGCCTTTAATGCCACTCCGCGGATTGTCTTATTGCCACTGCTGATCCTTTGGTTTGGCATCGGCATTGGGTCGAAAATCATGATCGTCTTTGCAGGCGCCGTTTTCCCATTGCTGATCAACACCTATGCTGGGGTCAAGAATGTGAATCGAGTTCTGGTCAACGTGGTACGATCCTTCGGCGCCAGCGAATGGCAGTTGATGAAGATCGTGGTTCTACCGAATTCGTTGCCTTACATCATCGCTGGACTACGGCTAGCCATCGGCAGGGCGATACTCGGAGTAGTCGTCGGTGAGTTCTTCGGATCGAGCCGAGGCCTGGGCTACATGATCGCGTCGGCGGCGACGAACTACAAGGTGGATGTCGTCTTCGTCGGCGTCGCCATCTTCATGGCGCTTTCCGTGATCCTCACCCTCGCCGTTAAGCAACTGGAATCCCACCTCGCCAGCTGGCGCCCGGAAACGGCAAAAAGCTTCTAGCACAATCTCGTTATTTTCCTCCCGGCTTCCGCCCCATCTCCTTCAGCACTTCATTGACGATGCTCCGGTCAACGAACTGGTCCAGGTCAGGCAGCGGTTTTCCCTGCGGCCAGCCGAGCTCCGGCGTGGTTCGGGATTCGAAAAGGTCTTTGATCAGCTCCGGCGGCATTTCGGGGCTGTATTTGTCGTAAACCTGATTGTAGATGCTCTCGACAATTTTGGCGTCCTTGATTTCGAAATACTTCTGAATGACTTCCAGGCTGCCTTTCTTGTTCGCCTTGATGTAATCCGTTGCTTTTATCATACCGCGAGTGAACCGCTTCACCACATCGCGTTTTTCTTTGAGGAAATCCTTGTGCGTCAGAAATGTTCCACCCAAGCGCGGGATGTAATCACCGGTGCGTATAAGAATCTTCATGCCCTCTTTCTCAGCGCGCGCCGCGTGCGGAAACGAAAGGATGCCGCCCTGAATCGAGCCTTGGATCAGAGCCGCGACCCGGTCCGGCTCGCCGGTGAAGCTGATGACTTTGTAGTCCTTGCCCGGCTGCATGTTGAAGTGCTTGCCTAATGTGACAACCATTTCGCTGTAGTCAGCCGACCCCGGTCTGCCCAGCCCCAGCGTCTTGCCCCTCAGGTCTTCAACCCGTTTGATATCCGGCGTCGTCGTCAAGGTCCATTGTGAGACCAAAGATTCGCCTACGAAGAAAACCAGCGGCGCGCCTTTGAGCATCGCCTCCGAACCGCCGCCGGGGATCGGCGTGAATTCAATTTCCTTGGCGATGGTCGCTCTAACCAGCACACCCGCGGTGGCGGCGATGAAATTGGCGTCTAGACCCTCTGCCTTCAAAAACCCCTTGTCGATCGCAACGTAGGATGGAATGTGAAAGCCGCTTCCACCGACGGTTCTACCGACCTTGACCGACTGAGCGGACGAGTAGCTGACGGCGATCAGAATAACGATTACGCCTGACAGAAATACTGCCAACTTCTTGAAAGAACACTGCCTACGAACGGCGTTGAGCATATCCATGAGAACTCTCCTTTCAGGCAACCTACTAGGCGAAACTTGAGCTACAATAGGCCCACCCCTGGTAGTTAGGCAAGCCCGGTTTTCACTGTTTGACAGCCCCGCCTCTCCAACCTAATGTAAAGTTTCACCTATCTCAGGGAGGACAAACAATGAATATTCTCATTACCGGGGCGGGGCTCATCGGCTCACACTGCGCACGGCAAGCCGTCGATGCCGGCAACAAAGTCGTTCTCTTCGATCTTTCACCCAATCGCGACTACCTCCAGAAGGTCGTCGGTAAAGACCGCGCTGACGTGGTCGCCGCGGACATGCGCGACTTGCCAGCACTGCTTAGTGCCATGGAACGCTATAACATTGACACGGTGGTTCATACAGCGGGTCTGATCGGTTCTCGGGTAGCGGAGAATTCCTATACCGGCGCAACCAATAATATTTTGGGAACGATCAATCTCCTGGAGGCCAGCCGGCTGCGCCGTGTGAGACGCGTCGTCTATGTGAGCACCTTTGGTGTGTACGACCGCGCAAAAATCACTGACAGCATGGTTCGCGAAACACACCCTACCGGCGGACACAATCTTTACACAGTAACCAAGATTTGCTCGGAACATTTGGTCCATTCTTATGCGGAGCAATATAAACTCGACTGTATCATTATCCGGCCCAGCGGAGTCTTCGGTCGCGGACACTACGTCGGTGGTTCTACCGTCGGTAAGGTCATGCGCGACCTCGCCCTGAATGTCATCAAAGGGGAGCCGTTTACAATTGACGCCAAAACCTACGGCCCAAACGAATATGTGTACGGGAAAGACGTGGGTCTCGCGCTCTTTCTCGCTTGCCAGGCGCAGAATCCCAAGCAGCGAGTTTACAACGCCGGCAGCGGTGTAGTCACCGGTCCAGAGGCGCTGGCACAAACTGTTCGCGAGTTGGCACCACAGACGGAAGTCAAGCTGACGGGTGCAACCGGCGCTCCAAGCGACAAAAGCGCCCCGCTCGATCTCAGTACCTCAAAAGCAGAGCTCGGCTACACACCGCAGTTTCCGCTAAAAGAGGCCTTGCGCAATTACATGGAAGAGCTGTGGGAAGAACAAAGAAGCTAGAATTCAATCCGCCAACCGAAACCGAATCATATAATAGAGTGCCGCCACACCGTCCTTCCAAGTGATCTTCTTGCCTTCCTCGTAGGTGCGGCCGTGATAGGAGATCGGCACTTCATAAAAGCGGCAGCCTTTTTTGGCCAGTTTCACGGTGATCTCCGGCTCGAATCCGAAGCGCTTCGACTTGAGCTCGATGCCGTCTAAAACTTTAGCGCGGAAGACTTTGTAACCCACTTCCATGTCGGAGAGGTTGAGATTGGTGAGCATGTTGGAGAGCAGGGTCAGCATTCGATTGCCCATCGAGTGCCAAAAAAAATGCACGCGGTGGGCCCCGCCACCGGCAAAACGCGTGCCGTAAACGACATCTGCCTGTCCCGCCTGGATCGGCGCCAGCAAACTTGGATAATCCTTTGGATCGTATTCCAGGTCGGCATCCTGAACGATCACGATATCTCCGGTGACATGGCTGAGCGCAGTCTTGAGCGCCGCTCCCTTACCCTGATTGACGGGCTGAAAAAAAACTTTGAGCTCATTCAGCGGATCCTTCACGCGGGCGTTTTCTTCCTGTAGTCGAGTAAGAATCTTGCGGCTTTGATCCTTGGATGCGTCGTCGACCAGAATAATTTCCTTGGGAATCTGGAAATCGCAGACGCGGCGCACCACTTCTTCCAAGGTGCGCTCCTCGTTGTAAATTGGCACCAGAACCGAGAGCTTCACTGTTCGAATTCGCGCTTCTTGAGTTCGCGTATGAAGGCGGAGAGTTTGGGGTCGGCGTTGACCGCTTCGTTGATCTTGGCTTGGAAATCGGCCGCGGCCCTTTCCAGCGGACTGGTATCGACTCGGAGGCCAAGCCACTGCGTGAGCCGAAGCAGCAGCGCCAACGTTCCCCTTGGATTGGGTGAGACGGCCAGATAGTGGGGCAAGGACGCCCACAAACTGGCGTGGGGAACCGCAGCTTTGCGGGAAGCATCCGCCAACACGCCGATAATGCCCGTAGGCCCTTGATATCTCGAAGGCATTAAATCTAATTGTTCCATCAATTTCGGATCCGTCGAGAAACCTGTCAAAGGTACAGGGCGCGTGTAAAGCACCTCGTCGAGGTAAGCACCTAAGGTAACGATTAGTTCGATGTGACATTCGCTTACGAATCGGAGCATTGTTTCAGTGAAAGTTCGCCAGTGCAGCTGCGGCTCGGCGCCAACACCGAGGACAAAGTCCTTTTCGACGCCCATTCCCGAACCATAGTAAAAATCATAGGACGGCCAGTGGATTTCGCGCAGCTTGCTTTCGGTCAAGCGCACGACGGGCCGTTGGGTAGAAAAGTCATAGAAATCTTCGGGGTCGATGCTGGCAAATTTCTTGGCCAGCAGTTGATCCACGAGATAGCGGACTGCGGTGGTGGCGGATGCGCCGGCGTCGCTCCAGCCGGAAAAGGCGAGGAGCAGCACCGGGCTACGGAGCGATGGACGGCTTTCAAAGGCAAGCGGCTCAGTAATCATCATAGGATTAATCTATCACAACTTCGCCTAATCGCTCCAGCGTTTTTATATTGTCGTAGCACGAGCATTTGGCAATCACCCTTGTATAACTTCGGGCAGCGGTTTGCTATTATTGAGCCAATTCCTATGGCCGCCGCAGGTGAGCATCTGACTCCTATTTTTCAACAAAACGAGGTCTTGTTCGGTCATGACAGCACCCCAGGCCTAATTGCATTCGAAATCGAAGGTATAGACAAGGTCAGGATCTTTCGCCGTCAAGAAAGCCAGACCGGATTCGAGACTATCCCCTTCCGTCCTTTCATGCTTTTGGAAGGCGACAGTACTCTGAAAGACTGGAAGGGAGAAGCGGCGCTGCAGAAGCTTGGAGGGAGAGGAGCCTTTAATCATCTCGCCCTATTTCCCGACTTGAATCAACTGGAACAAGCGAAGTTCCATCTACAGAAGAAATTCGGCAAAGCGTCTTCCGCCTCCGACCTTCCCTACTGGTACTTCAGCGATCCGCTCCAGCAATTTCTCCTGCTCTCCGGCAAGACCCACTTTTTGAGCATGGCATTCGGAGAATTGAAGCGGCTACAGTTGGCCATAAAAACCTACTGCCAGCCGGGATTCGAGTTTTCCAATTCAGCCCGCGAGTCGGACCGTATTACCGCCATCGCGCTCTCAGATTCAACCGGCTGGGAGCGGCTGATTTCTGGCAAAGAATTCGACGAAGCCCAGATGCTTCGGGAGCTAGGAAAGGAAATTGAGCAGCGTGACCCGGATGTGATCGAAGGGCACAATCTTTTTCGTTTCGATCTGGAATACATCGAAGCGCGCGCCCGGAAGTATAAAGCAGAACTAAATTTCGGTCGTAACGGTTCTCGGCT
>AR_comb_assmDRAFT_10184862_pt1 | contig 11440 bp, 10 predicted proteins | sample ArasoioldDNA_FD_10543 | JGI IMG/M metagenome (IMG submission 10543) | reverse complement strand
AAGGCGGGCACGCGCAACTGCGTGATGATGCTCGACGAGGTCGACAAGCTCGGCGCAGGCGGCTTCCACGGCGATCCCGCGTCGGCGCTGCTCGAGGTGCTCGATCCCGAGCAGAATTCGACGTTTCGCGACAACTATCTCGGGGTGCCGTTCGACCTGTCGCACGTGATGTTCATCTGCACGGCGAACGTGCTGGACACGATCCCGGGGCCGCTGCGCGACCGCATGGAAGTGATCCAGCTGCCCGGTTACACGGCGCAGGAGAAGCTGCAGATCGCGCGGCGCTACCTGGTGCCGCGCCAGCTCACGGCCACCGGGTTGAAGCCCGCGCAGTGCGAGATCTCCGACGAGGCGCTGCTCACGATCATCCACGACTACACGCGCGAGGCGGGCGTGCGTAACCTCGAACGCGAGATCGGCAACGTGCTGCGCAGCGTCGCCGTGCGCATCGCCGAGGGCACGCTCGAGCATCAGACGATCGGTGCCGACGATCTGCACGCGATCCTCGGCGCGCGCAAGTTCGAAGCCGAAGTGGCGATGCGCAGTGGCATCCCGGGTGTCGCGACCGGCCTTGCGTGGACGCCGGTCGGCGGCGACATCCTGTTCGTCGAGGCGGCGCGCATGCCCGGCAACGGCAAGCTGATCCTGACCGGCCAGCTCGGCGAGGTGATGAAGGAGAGCGCGCAGGCAGCGCTATCGCTCGTGAAGGCGCGCGCGTCGCGCCTGGGCGTCGATCCCGGCGTGCTCGAAAAATCCGACATCCACGTGCACGTGCCCGCGGGTGCCACCCCCAAGGATGGGCCGAGCGCGGGCGTGGCGATGTTCGTGGCGCTCACGTCGCTGTTGACCGGTCGCCCCGTGCGCAGCGATGTCGCGATGACGGGCGAGATCAGCCTGCGCGGGCTCGTGTTGCCGATCGGCGGGGTGAAGGAGAAGGTGCTCGCAGCGTTGCGCGCGGGCATCCATACGGTGATGCTGCCCGCGCGCAATCAGCGCGATCTCGAGGACATCCCGGCCGACGCGCGTGCGCAAATCAAGTTCGTGTGGATGGAGCAGGTCGACGACGCGATCGCGACGGCGCTGTCGGCGCTTCCCGCGGGGGAATCGGCGGCGGCGTGACCAGCGCCAGCGACGGACGGCCCGCCTGCTGCACCTGCTCGAACGTGCATTGCCGCGGCGCCTTGTCCGGTCGCCAGCGCAGGAAACTCGTGCCGTGGCGAAAGCGGCCGCCGCTGAAGTGATCGTAGCGCACCTCGACGACGAGCTTCGGCCGTAGCGGCTGCCATTCGCCGCTGCGCTCGCTGCTCCAGCGGCTGGGGCCGCCGGGTGCGCGGCCGGTGAAGCCCGGCCCGCCGACGAGTTTCTCCAGTTCGCGCGTCAGCGCGCCGCGATCCTCACGCGGAATGTTGGACGTGAAGCCGACGTGATCGAGCGTGCCGTGCTCGTCGTAGAGCCCGAGCAGCAGCGAGCCGACGACGTTCGTCTTCGCGCCGTAGCGAAACCCGCCGACGACGCAATCGGCGGTTCGCATGCGCTTGTACTTCTGCATGCCGGTGCGCTCGCCCGATCGATACGCCAGGTCCACGCGCTTGGCGACCGCGCCGTCGAGGCCGCCGCCGAGCGCCGCCAACCACGCGTCGACGTCCGCGCGCTCGTATGTGACGGGCGACAGCCGAAAGCCCCTCGTGCAGGCGAACGTGCCGCGGGCGAAACGCTCGAGCGCCTGGCGACGCTCGCGCAGCGGCTGCGCGACGAGCGAATTCCCCTGCGCGTCGGCGAGAAGGTCGAATACGATGTAGAGCGCCGGATGCTCGCGAGCGAGCTTTTGCACGCGACTCGCCGCCGGATGGATGCGCATCAACAGCTCGTCGAACGAAATCGAGTCGCCTTCGGGAATGACGAGCTCGCCGTCGAGCACGCAACGCGCAACAGGCAAAGCGAGCATCGCGTCGACGACTTCCGGGAAATAGCGCTCGAGCGGCTGGCCGGACTTCGAGCGCAACGCGACGGCATCGCCATCGCGAAACGCCAGGCAGCGAAACCCGTCCCATTTCGGCTCGTATTGCCACTGCGGGCCCTCGGGCAGCGCATCGACGAGCTTCGCTTCCATCGGCGGATAGTCGAGCGGAAGCGGCATGCCGGTGCGCACGGTGCCATTCATCGCCGTGCCGCACCGATGAGCGGCGCGAGGTCGAAGCGTCCGCGGTTCGCATCGAGCGGCGCCCACAAGTCGCCGACGTCGGCAATGCGTGCCGGCACGTTGTCGATGCGAAAGTCGTCGGTCGACGCGCCGTCGACGAGTTCGCGCCACGTGAGCGGAGTCGACACGCTCGCGCGTGGCTTCGGCCGCGGCGAATAGACCGACGCGAGCGTGCGGCCCCACGCGTTCTGGTTGTAATCGACGAGCACGCGCCCGGGCGGGCGCTTCGCGATCCGGTATTCGGCCGTCAGACGCTGCGGATGACGCTGTGCGAGCGCGAACGCGCAGCGCTTGGCGAACGACCACACCTCCTTCTGCAGCGGGCCGCGCACGATCGGCACGTAGACGTGGACACCCTTCGAGCCGGTCGTCTTCACGAACGTCGGCAGGCCGAGCGCTTCGAGCTCCTCGTGCACGATCAGCGCCGCGGCGCGCACCTCCTCGAAGCCGGCGTCGGGCACGGGATCGAGGTCGAAGTGCAGGTAATCGGGCCGGTCGGTGTCGTCGCAGCGCGCGTACCACGGATTGAGGTCGATGCAGCCGAGATTGACGAGCCACAACAGCGACGCGAGATCGTTCACGATCGGGAATGCGATAACGCTGCCCGATCCGTGCTCGATCGAGCACGTGTCGATCCAGTCCGGCCGCGGCGTCGGCGCGCGCTTCATGAAGAAGCACGGACCCTCGGCGCCGTTCGGGTAACGCTTCATCACCATGGCACGCCCGGTGATGTGCGGCAGCAGAACCGGCGCGACGTCCGCGTAATACTGCAGCAGGTCGCGCTTGGTGATGCCGAGCCCGCGCCAGAACGGCTTGCGCAGATTGGTGAGCCGCACGCGTTTCACGCCGATCGCAAGCGTCACGTCTTCGACATCGCGGGGAAGATCGAGCGGTGTCGGCGCGGCGCTCGGGCGGCGCCGCAGCGGCGCTGGCGAAGCCGAAGCGGCCCTTGGCATCGCCGTCACGCCGACCCGATGAGAATTCCCGCGGCGAACACGAGCAGGCCGCCAAGGACCACCTGCAGCGACGCGGACCAGAACGGCGTCTGCATGTAGCGATTGCGAATCCACGCGATCACGGCGAGCTCGACAGCGACCACGGTCACTGCGATCGTCGTCGCGAGCCGGAAGTCGGGAATGAGATAGGGCAGCGCATGGCCGAGACCGCCGATCGCCGTCATCACGCCCGACGCCATGCCGCGCAGCCACGGGCTGCCGCGGCCAGTGAGCGATCCGTCGTCGGACAGCCCTTCGGCGAAGCCCATGCTGATGCCGGCGCCGATCGCGGCGGCGAGGCCGACGAGGAACGTTTCCCACGTGTCGTGTGTCGCGAACGCTGCAGCGAAGAGGGGCGCGAGCGTCGATACCGAGCCGTCCATCAGGCCGGCCAGGCCCGGCTGCACGATCTGCAGCAGGAACAGCCGCCGCTCGGCGTCGTGCTCGCTCTTGCGCACGTCCGGGGGAACGAACTTCTCCTCGAGCGCCTCAGCCTTCGCTTCGTGCCGTCGTTCCTCTGCAGCCAGGTCCCCGAGCAGCTGGCGAATCGACGCATCGCGCGAGCGGCGCGCTGCGCGCGCGTAGAAGCGCTTGGTTTCCGCCTCCATCAGTTCGGCCTGTTCGCGCACCTTGTCGAGCCCAAGCGGGCGCGCAAGCCAGACGGGCTGGCGGTCGACGAACCCGCGCACGTCCTGGCGGCGGATCAGCGGGATGCGCTCGCCGAATTTCTCGCGGTAGAGCGTAAGCAGCCGATGACGATGCTGGCTCTCCTCGTCGGCCATGCCATTGAACATCTGCGCGGTGTCGGGGAACGTTTCGCGCAGGCCCTCGGCGAATTCGTCGTAGATGCGCGCGTCCTCTTCCTCGAGCGAAATCGCGAGCGCGAGGAGCTCGCGCTCGCTGAGATCGGAGAAATCCTTCCTCACCGGACGCGACGCCATGCTTGCCCTCCGCCAAAGCGATCCCGCCCCGGCGCTTGCCGGGGCATGGGCACTATAGGGGAGAACGCCGCGCATGCGTCGCGCGGCCGCTTCGTGCGCCGTGGCGACCGGGTATCAGTGCGCGCGGCGCGCGCGCGTTTTCGCGGCCTTGCGCGCGGCGGTCGAGCGTCCGCTCGCCCCCTTCGTGCGCGCAGCCTTGCGTGCCGCGGCCGAGCGGTCGGCGGGCGAGCGCTTGCGGGCGGCCGCCTTCGCCTGCTTCGCCAGCGAAGCCTTCGAAGCGGCCGAATGTCCCTCGTGCTGGAGTGCCGATTCCACGGCACGCGAGCGGCGCGCCGATACCGGCTTCTTCGCGCCATCATGGCCCGCCGCGTACGCATGCGCGGCACTGCGGCGCGTCTTCTCGGACGTCGTGCCCTTCCTGGGCGGCTTCAGGTCGACGCCGGCGCGGCGCGCCTTCGAAAGGCCGATGGCGATCGCCTGCTTCGTCGAGCGTGCGCCGTGCTTGCCTTCGCGCACGTGGTGCATCTCCTCGCGGACGAACTCGCCGGCCTGCGTGGTCGGCGCCTTGCCTTCGCGCCGGTCCTGCGCGGCGCGTCGCAGCGTTCTTTTCTCGGGCATCGTGCCTCCTCGTGCCAGGTCGATCCCGATCACCTTGCCCGCGCACAGGCGCACGCGAAAGTCGCGCGCCGCCGATGTGGCTGTCCGTGCGGGGCCTACAACTTGCCCGATACCACCTGCCCGGGGAAACACGGAAGCCGGTGCGCCCTATAATGCGTCGAAAAGGAGCGCGCGATGGCGGCCGCTGGCCGTTCGTCCGAGCCTTCGACGAATGGAGGAGTAACCATGAGGAAGCTTTGGCTCGCCGCAGCCGCGGCGCTGTATCTTTGCGCGGGTTCCGCGTTCGCAGCGGATGACACGCTCACCATCGGATTCACCGTCTCGCAGACGGGATCGCTCAATCTCGACTCGATTGCGCAGCTCCACGGTTTCGAGATGTGGCGCGACGACGTCAATGGCGCCGGCGGCATCAAGGCCGCAGACAAGCGCTACAAGATTGCCTTCGTCAGCTACGACGACCAGTCGCAGGGCGGACGCGTGCAGCAGCTCTACACGCGACTCATCACCGAGGACAAGGCGCAGTTCCTGTTCAGTCCGTATTCATCCGGGCTGGTCGCCACGGCTACGGTCATTTCCGAGCAGTACGGCAAGCTGATGATGAGCGTCGGCGCCGCCGAGCCCAAGACGTATCAGCTCGGCAACAAATACCTGTTCCAGGTCTACACGCCGGCCGACCACTATCTCGCCAGCGCGATCGAACTCGTCAAGTCGAAAAATCCGGGCGCGAAGATAGCGCTCGTGTATTCGGACGATCCCTTTTCCAAGGCGGTGGCGATTTCGGCCCGCGAGCAGGCGAAGCAAGGCGGCCTTCAGATCGTCCTGGACGAATCGTATCCGCCGAACCAGACGGACTTCAGCGCCATCATCAACAAGATCGTGTCGTCGGGCGCCGATACCCTTTTGGGAGGAGGTCACTACCCCGACGGCGCCACGCTCGCGCGCCAGCTGTACGATCAGAAGGCGAACCTGAAATGGGTGACGCTGCTCGTCGCACCCGATAGCCCGCAATTCGCGAGTCTCGGCGGCGCAGCCGAGGGTGTTTCCGTGGGATCGCAATGGGCGCCTCAGGTCACGTACAAGCCGGACTTCGGACCGACGCCGGCCGATTTCGCGAAGCGCTTCCAGGCGAAGTACAACATCGCGGCCGGCTATCACGCGGCCGGCGGTTACGCGGCCGGGCTGCTGCTGCAGCGCGCGATCGAACAGGCCGGATCGATCGATCCCGAAAAAGTCGCCGCGGAGCTGAACAAGATGAACGTCACCACGATGTTCGGCGCCACCAGATTCTCCACCGATCCGAAGAGCCATGGTCTGCAGGTCGCGCACCAGATGGTGCTGCTGCAATGGCAATCGAGCAACGGACACCTCGAAAACCGGGTCGTCTGGCCGCTCGCCGCGGCGACCGCGCCGGTGAAATTCCCTTACCGTTGATGGGAAGCTGAACGAACGAAAAGGGGCCGCACACGCGGCCCCCTTTTTGCGTCGCCGCGGAACATGCTCGGCATCCTGGTCTCGATCGTCGACGGAGTGCTCGTCGGCTCGGTCTACGGTCTCGCCGCCATGGGACTGACGCTCATCTGGGGCGTGATGGACGTCATCAATCTCAGCCACGGCGCGATGATCGTCGCCGGCATGTTCGGATTGTTCTATCTCGTGACACTCGGACTCCCCGCGTACGCCGCGCTGATACCCGTGCTCGCAGCCGGCTTCGCCGTCGGCGTCGGCCTGTACTGGATGTCGGTCCACCGGATGATCGGCAGGCCGCCGCTCATGAGCCTGCTCGCGACGTTCGCCGTCAACATGGTGCTGATCGGCCTCGGCACCGCTCTCTGGGGAACCGTGCTGTTCAACGTGCCGGTCTCGCTGCCCGGCGTCGCCTGGAAGGGTTACACCTTCACCGGCACGCACATCATGGCGGCCGTCGCGACCTCGGTGATTGCCGGCCTGCTCTACCTGTTTCTCTATCGCACGCGACTCGGCAAGGCGATCCGCGCCGTTGCCGGCAATCGCGAGGCGGCCGAGTTGAACGGCATTCCGACGACGCAAGTGCTGGCGCTCGCGTTCGGCCTCGGCATCGCGCTCGCGTGCATTTCCGGCGCGCTCATCGCTACGCTGTTCCCGTTCACGGTGCTTTCCGGAACTGCCTATCAGCTGAAGAGCTTCGTCGTCACCGTGCTCGGCGGCCTCGGCAATCCGGCCGGTGCGCTGCTCGGCGGGATTGCCCTCGGCCTCCTCGAGGGCCTGCTGACGCCGTTCATGCCGGTGAGCTGGACCACCGTCATCGAATTCGGCGTGTTCGTGATCGTGCTGATCGCGTTTCCGCGCGGTCTCTTCGGCTTCCTGCGGCACGCGCGCTCGCGATGATCCGCGCGCTGAGGCGTCCGACGCTCTGGCTGATCGTCGCCGTCACGCTCGCGTTCGTGTTGCTGCCGCTGCGAGGGAACGACGTAGCGCTTCGGGAAGGACTGCTGCTCGCCGCGGTCTACGTGATCCTCGCGACGAATCTGAACCTCATGATCGGCTATGCCGGCTACGTAAACTTCGGCAACGTCGTGTTCTTCGGCCTTGGCGGCTACACGTGCGTGTGGCTCGTGAATTCGCATGCATGGCCGCTCGTCGCAGCGGCGTTGCTCGCCGGTGCGCTGGTGAGCCTCGTTGCATTCCTGTTCGGGCTCGGCATCCTGAAGCTTCGAGGCGCTTATTTCGCGCTGGCCACGATCGGCGTCAACGAGGGCGTGAAGGCGTTCGTCGCCAACTTCGCGCCCTGGGGCGGATCGGCCGGCATCTATCTGTCGATCGAGGCGTACCAGCCGCTCGGCGGTCCGGCGCGCGGTCTGTGGATCATTTATTTTCTGATGGTGCTCGTGATGGGACTCTCGCTGCTCGCGAGCTATGGCATCAAGAACGCCAAGTTCGGGCTGGGTCTTCGGGCCATCGGGCAAAACGAGGACGCAGCGATGGTCCTCGGCGTTCCGACGCGTCGCTACAAGGCGCTGATCTACAGCGCGTCGGCGTTCCTCCCGGCCGTGGCGGGCGCGCTCTTCTTCTTCAAGAGCGCGTTCATCGCACCCGACGACGCGTTCGATCTCGCCCTGTCCACCGAGGCCATCGTCGCCGTGATGCTGGGCGGGCAGGGCACGCTGGTCGGGCCGGCAGTGGGGGCGGTGTTCTACGAGGAATTGCGCAGCACGCTGCTGACCGCGCAGGCGTTTTCGCACTTCCAGCTGGTGATCGCCGGAGCGTTGCTTCTGCTCATCGTGCAGTTCGTGCCCGGCGGACTCATGGGCTGGATCTACCGTCGCTGGCCGCGCATGAGGCGAATACTGGAATGACCGCGCTGCTGGAGGTGCAAGGACTCGGCAAGCGCTTCGGCGGCTTGCAGGCGATCGCGGACCTCACGCTTTCGATCGCCGAACGCGAGATCGTCGGCCTGATCGGCCCCAACGGCGCCGGAAAATCGACCGCGTTCGATCTGATCAACGGCGTGCGCGCGCCGGACCGCGGCCGCGTCATGCTGCGGGGCGAGGACATCACCGGCATGGCGCCTTACGCCGTGGTGCGTCGTGGCATGGCGCGCACGCATCAGATCGTGCAGCCGCTCGCGACGATGAGCGTGCTCGAGAACTGCATCGTCGGCGCATGTTTCGGTCGCGACGATCTGTCGCTGCGGCATGCAGAGGACGTCGCGCGCGAGGTCGCGGGTTTCCTCGGACTCACCGAACGCTTGGGCGAGCCGGCGGGCCAGCTGACGATAGCGGGCAAGAAGCGGCTCGAGCTCGCGCGTGCGCTGTGCGCGCGGCCGTCGCTGCTGCTGCTCGACGAAGTGCTCGCCGGCCTCAATCCGACCGAGGTCCAGCGCATGATCGGGGTGATCCGCGAAATTCGCGATCGAGGCGTGGCGATCCTCATGATCGAGCATCTGATGCAGGCCATCATGGGACTGTCGGACCGCATCGTCGTCCTGAGCTCCGGGCGCATGCTGGCGGAAGGGACGCCGGCGAAGGTCGCGGCGAATCCGGCGGTCATCGAGGCGTACCTCGGCGATGCGTCGCTCGCCGCGAAGCTTCACGCAAGGCAATGACCGTGGCCGAGACGCTGCTCCAGGTGGACTCGCTGGAGGCGGGTTATGGTGAAGTGCAGGTGCTGTGGGGCATTTCGCTCCACGCTTCGGCCGGAAAGCTGACGACCATCATCGGCGCCAACGGTGTCGGGAAGACCACGGCGCTGCGCGCGATCGTCGGAAGCCTCCGACCGTGGGGAGGGCACGTCGCCTTCAAGGGCGAGGACGTCACGCGCCTCACGCCGCACGTCAAGGCGGCGCGCGGGCTGGTGCTCGTACCGGAAGGCCGGCAGCTCTTCAACGAGATGTCGGTCGAGGAAAATCTCGAGATGGGCGCGTTCACGAGGCGCGCGTCGCGGAAGTTCGCGCGCAATCTCGAGCAGGTGTACGCACTGTTTCCGCGGCTCAAGGAGCGGCGCCGCCAGCCGGCGGGAACCTTCTCGGGAGGCGAGCAGCAGATGCTCGCGATCGGCCGCGGCCTGATGTCCGATCCGGAGATCCTGATCATCGACGAGTTGTCGCTCGGACTCGCGCCGGTGGTCGTCTACCAGCTTTTCTCGGCGCTGAAAGTGCTGAAGGATAGCGGTCTCAGCATCCTGCTCGTCGAGCAGAACGTGCATCTCGCCTTCGCGCTCAGCGACTACGCGTACGTAATCGCGGAAGGGCGGCTGTCCACCGAAGGCCTTCCGGCGGATCTCGAAACGCGGCCGGAGATCCGCAAGAGCTATCTGGGGCTCTGATGGACATCCTCGAGCGTGCGCGCGAGCGCATCCGCGGCCGGGGCCTGAGGGTCGTCTTTCCGGAAGGCGATGACGAGCGGATCGTCGCGGCGGCGCAAACGCTTCGCGAGGCGCAGCTCGCCGAGCCGATCTGCCTGCGCGAGCCACCATCCGGCGAGGCGCTCGAACGCTACGCGGCGCTCTATCGCCAGGGCCGGCCCGACGCGGGCGCGGCAATTGCCCGGCGGCTTGCGGCCAAGCCGCTGTTCCACGCCGGGCTCATGGTGAAGGCGGGCGACGCGGACGCGATGATCGCCGGCGTCGCGCATCCGACGGCGCGCGTGATCGAGGCGGGGATGATGACGATCGGACTCGCGCCCGGCATCGCGACGCCTTCCAGCTTCTTTCTCATCGCGCTGCGCGATCGCATGCTGATCTATGCCGATTGCGCGGTGAACGCGAATCCGTCGGCCGAGGCGCTCGCCGACATCGCGATCGCGTCGGCGGCGAGCTGCCGACGGCTGCTCGCCGAGGCACCGCGCGTCGCGCTGCTGTCGTTCTCGACCAAGGGGAGCGCCCGCCACGCCGACGTCGACAAGGTCGTGCGCGCGCTCGCGATCGCGCGCGAATGCGAGCCGGCGCTCTCCATCGACGGCGAACTGCAGGCGGACACGGCTCTGGTGCCCGCCGTCGCCTCGAAGAAGTTGAAAGAGGTGGGCGACGTGGCGGGGAGAGCGAACGTGCTCGTGTTCCCGGACCTCGACGCCGGCAACATCGCCTACAAGCTTACGCAATACCTCGCGGGAGCGCAGGCGATCGGTCCCGTGCTGCAGGGCTTCGCGCGGCCGATCAGCGATCTTTCGCGCGGCGCGAGCGTCGACGACATCGTCGCAACGACGGCGATCGCGCTCGCAATGGGGTCAGAGCTGTAAGTATCGCGGCGTCAGCGTGTACCGAAGGCTGCAGATTGCGGGCCGCAATACTCGCAGCTCTGACCCCACCGCTTATCGTGCCTCCATCGGCACATAGGCGCGCGGCTGCGGCCCGTTGTAGAGCGTGAGCGGGCGGATCAGGATGTTGTTCTCGAACTGCTCGAGCACCTGCACCGTCCAGCCGGGCACGCGGCCGGCCGCGAAGATCGGCACGAACAGGTCTTCGGCGATGCCGTTCAGGAAATAGACGACGCCCGCGTAGAAATCGACATTGACATTCACGCCATGGCGCGCGTAGGGCTTCATCGCCTCCACGAGCGCGGCGAGGATCTGATACCACTTCGGCTCGCCCATCGCGCGCGAAAGCTGCTCGACGCCGGCGCGCATGTGGCGCGCGCGCGGATCTTCCGCCCGGTAGACGCGATGGCCGAAGCCCATCACCGCTTCCTTGTTGGCGCGCTTGCGCTTCACGTAATCGGCCGCATTGGCGGGGTCACCGATCTCCTGCGCCATGCGCATCACGTTCTCGGCGGCGCCACCGTGCGCGGGTCCGGAGAGCGCGGCGACCGCCGCGGTGATCGCCGCATGCAGGTTGGCCTCGGTGCCCGCCACCACGCGCGCGGTGAACGCCGACGCGTTGGAGCCGTGCTCGGCGTGCAGGATCATGTCGACGTCCATCAGCCGCGCCGCGTTCGCGTCGGCGCGCTCGCCCTTCAGCATGTAGAGGAAATTCGCCGCGTGGCCGAGCGCCGGGTCGGGCGGCACAGGGTCGCGGCCGCGGCGGATATGCTCGTGCGCCGCGATGATCATCGGCACTTGCGCGGTGAGACGCACGCCTTTGCGCAGCATCGCTTCCGCGGAATTGTCCGCGACGTCGTCATCGAACGCAGCGAGCGCCGACACCGCCGTGCGCAACACGTCCATCGGGTGCGCCCCGCGCAGCGCACGTATGATGTCGTAGAGGGACGCCGGCAA
>AR_comb_assmDRAFT_10799503_pt1 | contig 11441 bp, 6 predicted proteins | sample ArasoioldDNA_FD_10543 | JGI IMG/M metagenome (IMG submission 10543) | reverse complement strand
GCAGGCGCCTCGACGCTGGAGTCGAGGACGCGCCCGCGGATCACGCGATCGGCGAGCGCGATCAGCTCACCGTCGGTGCGATAGGGCACTGTCGCCGCGTGGCCGGCCGCCGCGGTGACAACTGACAGGGCCATCGCGAGGACGGCTGGGCGCATGGTCGTCGATCCTAGTCCGCGCCACGCGTCGGATACCAGCGGGCGCACCCGCGTGGCACCGGGTGGATGTCGCCAGTACTGGCGACTCGTCCATGGAGGGCGGTCCAGCCATGCTCTCGGCATTCCGGAGGGCACCATGGCTGTCTGGTCACGATTCCCCTGGCGGCACACCGCCATCGCCGGGTCCTGGATCTGCCTCGCGCTGGCCCTGTCGCCGGCCGTCTCCGCCCAGGATGCCGGCTCGATCATCGGCACCGTCAAGGATCAGAGCGGCGCCGCGCTGCCGGGCGCCACCGTCGTGGTCGCCAACGCGTCGCTCGCCGTGAACAAGACGGTGCAGACCGGCGAGCAAGGCACGTTCGTGGTGCCGCAGCTTCCGCCCGGCACCTACGAGGTCACGGCCGAGCTGACCGGCTTCAAGAAGATCGCCAAGGTCAACGTCATCGTGCCGATCTCGTCGAAGGTCAACGCCGGCGACTTCGTGCTCGAGGTCGGCGATCTGACCGAGGTTGTGACGGTCGAATCCGAGGTCGGCCGCATGCAGGTCCAGACCGAGTCGGGCGAGCGGTCGGATCTGGTCACCAACCGCCAGCTGCGTGACATCGCGCTCAACGGCCGCAACATCGCCGACCTGATGAAGACCGTCCCGGGCGTCATCGCGGGCGGCACCATCACGACCTCCACGGTCACCAACGTCGTGGGCGGGTTCAACATCAACGGGACCCGGGCGCTGCAGCACGAGTACACGGTCGACGGGGTGACCAACCTCAATCTCGGCAACAACACCGGCGCCCTGGTCTCGGTGAACCCGGACGCGCTCGAGGAGGTGAAGGTCCTGACCTCGAACTACCAGGCCGAATACGGCCGGGCGGGCGGCGGCTTCATCGCGCTGACGACGCGAGGCGGCACCAGCGAGTATCGCGGCGGGCTGCGCTACTTCGTCCGCAACGAGGCGCTGAACGCCAACACCTACTTCAACAACGCGCGTGGCGGCGAGAACGCGGGCTTCCCGCGGCCGCTCTACCGATTCAACTACTCCGGCTGGGATCTCGGTGGTCCGGTGCCGCGGGTCGGCACCAGGGACACGCCGCGGATGTTCTTCTTCGCGGCGCAGGAATACTACGACCAGCTGGTCCCGCAGAACGCGTCGATGAACATCCGCGTGCCGACCGAAGCCGAGCGGCGGGGCGATTTCTCGCAGAGTCGCGACGGCACCGGCCGGGCCATCACGATCGTCGATCCGCGCACCGGTCAGCCCTTTCCCGGCAACGTCATCCCGGCCGACCGCATCTACGCGCCGGGCCGGGCCGTCCTCGACCTGCTGCCCGCGCCCAACACGACCGCGGGCGGCAACGTCTACAACTTCACGTCGCAGGAGCCCAGCAAGTATCCGCGCCGTGAGGACATCCTGCGCATGGACTGGCAGGTGGGCGACAACACGCGGCTCAGCGGCCGCTGGGTGCACAACTACGACGCGCAGCAGTTCGCCTACGGGACGACGACGGCGTCCTGGAACTTCCCGCTGACCGTCACCGAGCGCCGCAACGGGCCCGGCACGACCCTGTCGTTCACGCTGTCGCACCTCTTCGGCCCGACGCTGTCGAACGAGTTCGTGTACGGGGCCGGCCGCGGCGGCGTCACGATCGCGCCGGTCGGCACCCCCGCGACACGGGCCGCGAGCGGGATCAGCACGCCGCTCCTCTTTCCGGACGCGATCGTCGACGACCTGATCCCGAGCCTGGCCTTCGGCGGCATCGCCAGCGTGCCGAACGTCGCGAACACGTCGGTGTTCGGGCCGTTCGACCAGCGGTTCGTGATCAACAACTTCATCGACAACCTGACCAAGGTCGCCGGCGCGCACACGCTCAAGGTCGGCGTCTACTACCAGCGCGCGTCGAACGAGAGCAACTCGCAGACCAACGTCGACTCGAACCTCGACTTCAGCAACTCGGCGACGAACCCGCTCAACACCGGGTATCCGTTCGCCAACGCGCTGCTGGGCGTCTACACCAGCTACACCCAGGCCAGCAGCAAGCCGGTGGCCTCGTACTTCTACTACGACCTCTCCGTCTACGCGCAGGACACCTGGAAGGTGCGGCCGACGCTGACGCTCGACCTCGGCGTGCGCCTCTCGCACTTCGAGCCCTACTACAACCGGCTGGGCGACGGCGCGTACTTCGACCCTGCGCTCTACGATCCGGCCCAGGCCCCGCGCCTGTATCGGCCGGTCTGCGTGGCGCTCCCCTGCACGGGCAACAACCTGCGGGCCGCCGACCCTTCCCAGACGGCCCCGCCGACGACGGCCAACACGCTGGGGTCGTTCTACGTCGGCAAGCTCGTCCCCAACACCGGCGACCTCACCAACGGCATGGGCCTGACGGCCGAGGGCTACTACCGCGGCGGCATCAAGGGCCAGGCGATGCTGCCGCAGCCCCGCCTCGGCGCGAGCTGGGACATCCGCGGCGACCGCCGGACGGTGGCGCGCGGCGGGTTCGGCGTGGCCTTCGATCGCTACCAGAGCGGCGCGGGCGTCGGCAGCGGCGCGACCAACCAGCCGTTCGTCTTCAACCCGACGCTGATCAACGGCTACCTGCAGGACATCACGCCCGGCGGCGCCGGGGCGCTCGCGCCGCAGGCGGTGCAGGGCGTCGATCCCGACGGCAAGTGGCCGACCGTCTACAGCTACAGCGCCGGCGTCCAGCACGAAGTGTGGAAGGGCACCGTCGTCGACGTGGCGTACGTCGGCTCGCAGTCGCGCCACAACACGCGTCGCGTCAACCTGAACGCCCTGCCATACGGGACGACCTTCACCGCCGCCGCGCAGGACCCCACGAGAACCGGCGGCACGGTGCCGGCCGTCGAGCCCGGCCTGCCCTCGATGTATGCCGCCGCCGGCCTCGCCTACAGCGGCGCCAACGCGCTCGCCATCGACTTCCTGCGGCCGTACCAGGGCTACAGCGACATCATCTACTACATGTTCGACGGCAACACGTCGTTCAACTCACTGCAGGTCTCGCTGCAGCGGCGCTTCGCCAAGGGCTTCACCTTCGGCGCGTCCTACACGCTGTCGAAGGCGGTCACGACGATCTCGGACGACGGCACGTTCACGAGCAACCTCGATCCCGAAGCCTTCGACCGCGGCCTGGCCGCGTTCGATCGCACGCACTACTTCGTGGCCAACTACGTGTGGAACCTGCCGCCCGGCGCCCGGTGGCTGGGCGGCGGCACGATCGCCCGGGGGATCATGAACAACTGGACGGTGTCGGGTGTGTCGTGGATTGCCTCCGGCAATCCGGCCGAGCTCGCCCTCGTCATCTCGGGCCAGGACGCCGGCAACCGCCTGCTGGGCACCTACACCAACGGCAACGGGGCCGGACAGCAGCCGCGCTTCTACGTCTCCGGCGAGCCGGCGGGGGCGCCGGACGAGATCAACACGGCCGCCTTCGTCGCGCCGGCGGTCAAGGATCGCGGCCCGTATCCACGGGCCTACCTGCGCAACCCCGGGTTCCAGAACCACGACCTGTCGGTGTTCAAGAACTTCCCGCTCGGCAGCAACAGCCGGCGGTACGTACAGTTCCGCATCGAAGCCTTCAACATCCTGAACTCGGCGCAGTTCTCCGCCGTCAACCGCACCACCAACCTCACCAACGGCGCCGGACAGACGGGCGGGGCCGTGCTGGGCGACTACACGAACCTCACGGTCACCAACAATCTCCGCCCGGCCGGCAGCACGGCGGTGCAGGGGACGTACTTCGGGGAGTACACGGCGACCCGCGATCCGCGGATCGTGCAGCTCGGCCTGAAGGTGTACTTCTGAGGCTGGCGCTCGCGTCGCGGCGGCGCCGCGCGGCTACTGCAGCCGCGTGGCGACTTCCGCCGTACCGGCCGACCAGGTGACGCCGCCGGCGTTCGAATACATGGAGCGCTCGACGACGAGCTGCGCCGGCGATGCCCCGAGGCTGTCGATGATGGTCGAGAACCGGCGCCCGTTGGACGCCGGGAAGGCGTCGCCGATCGACACGTTCGTGCGGCTGTTCGCGAGCAGGTCGACCGTCGTCTGCGCCGACGTCCCGTCCTCGTAGTAGATCGTCACGCGCGCCTGCCCCGCCGTCGCCGACGTGTTGGCGATGAGCACGTAGGTCTGGAGCGACGTCGGTCCGCCGACCTCGCCGCCCGCGAGCGCCCAGCGCGTGCCGGTCACGGTGGTGCCGGGGGCGTTGTGCGCCTCGTACCAGAACGGCTGCGGCCACCACATCGCGCGCTCGACGATGATCGGCACGCCGTTGGTCGCGCGCACGCGCATCGACACCGACGCGCTCGCGAGCGCCTTGTTGCCCGACCGGTCCGGGAACTGCTCCTCGTCCACCCAGATCGTGAAGCGGCTGTTGGCGGCGACCGTGTAGGCCTTCGTGAGCACCGTGCCGTTGGTCTGCAGGTAGTCGACGCTGACGATCGAGGCGGTCGGATTCGGGTTCGCGATGAGCACGAAGAGCTCGAAGAAGGGCCCGGTCGCGCCCTCGGCCAGGAACCAGCTGGTCGACGGCGCGGTCACGCCCGCGCTCTCGTGACCGGCGGCGAACGGCTGGCCGGGCCGGTTCAGGTACATCGATCGCTCGACGATGATCGGCTGCGTCGCCGTGATCACGCCCGAGACGTCCGTGCTCGCGAGCTCCGGCGCGGCGCTGTCGACCGGCACGGTGGTGCGCGAGTTGGGCGGCAGGGTGTAGGACAGCACCACCGGCGCGTTGCCGGCGGGCCGGAGGAACGTGATCGTCGCCGTCGTGGAGGTCGCGTTCGGGTTCTGCAGCAGGTAGAACAGCGAGAAGTCGCCGGAGGTCGATCCCTCGGCGAGGTACCACGTCGTCGACGGCGCCTCCACGGCCGTCTCGGCGTGCGAGCCGTAGCCGGTGGCGTCCCACGTCATGGTGCGATCGACGACCAGCGGCTTGTCGGCCTCGATGAGGGTCGAGAACGGCGCCGACGTGACCTGCCCGAGGGTCGAGGACGACAGCGTGACGCGCGTCAAGCTGGGCACGCGGATCACCATCGTGCGCTCGGTCTGCCCTTCCGGCTGGATGCGTACGAGTGCCAACGCGGCCTGCGCGGCCGGGTTCAGGATGCTGATCTCCGTCGAGAAGAACGCGTTGACCGCGCCCTCCGCCAGGTAACGGCGCTGGAACCCGCGCGGGTGCGTGCTCGGCTGGGCGAGGTACTCCTGCAGGTTGGTGAGCCCGTCCCCGTCGGGATCCCCGGACGCGCCGTCGTCGCCGGCCGCCGAGTTCGGGTTCAGGCCGAAGGCGATCTCGTACGAATCGGGCAGCCCGTCGCCGTCGGTGTCGACGTCGCCCGACTGGCTCAGCGTCACCGTCGTCCCCGCGACGGTGAGCTGCGTGGCGCGCGCGGTGGCGCTGTTCGGCCCCACCGAATAGCCGACCAGGCCGGATCCGGTCCCGCTGCCGCCGCTCGTCAGCGGCGCCCACGCGGCATTGCTCGACGCCGTCCACGCGCAGCTCGACGACGAGGCGCTCACCGTGACGTTGCCGCTGCCGCCGCCGGGCCCGTAGCTCACCGCAGTCGGCGACACCGTGAAGGTGCACGACGGCGGCGGCGGAGGCGGAGGCGGCGGGGGCGGATTGGTCGTGCCCTGCGGATAGATGAACTCGAGGCCCGCGAGATCGTCGGGGCCGATGGCCGGCGGCAGCGGCATTGCCGCGTAGCAGCACGACGGGTACATCAGGTTCGCCTGCATCGGGGTCGTGCAGGCCGGGCCCGACCCGCCGCACGGATGTCCGAGGCCGATGCCGTGGCCGATCTCGTGGGTCAGCACGCGCGTGAAGCTGGGCGCGACGCGATAGGTCGATCCGAGCTCCGAGGCCTGGTTGAACACGACGTAGCCGTTCGTGATGCTCGAGAAGCTCTGGCCACTGACGGTCGTGGTCGGGCCGGAGGCGCAGAACCCGCCGATCGCGAGGACGCCCGCACCGGCGTCCTCATGCGGATCTTCGAACGAGACGAGCCCGATCCCGGCGGTGACGCTGGTGCAGAACACGTCGGTCGCGCCGCCGGCGCTGCGCGTGCCGCCGAACGCGAGAATCAGGCTGGCCGTCGGCGGGTTGGTCCACGCGGCCGCCGCCGTGGCGATCTCGGTGTCCACGTTCCCGCTCGTGAGCGGGCTGGGCCAGTCGGTGTTGCGATACCAGTTGACGGTGGTGCCGCTGTCCGCCTGGCGCCAGCGCGATCCGCTGCCGAGCAGCGTGAACGGCGCGTCCACGCGATCGGGCGCGGCCTGGACGGCGGCCGCCGGCGCGGGCCGGACCGGGAGCGCGCCCTTGATCGCCGAGACGACCGTCCGCATCGAGCCGAGCGTGCGCGGACGCCGCGACTCGGGCCGCTCGCCGGCCACGTCCAGGCCGGCCGCGAACCGGATCACCTCGGCGTCGCCGCCGGCACCGGGCACGACGTGGAACGCCGAGAACGAGAGCGCGACGGTACGGAGGCCGCGCGGCCCGCGCTCGAGCAGCAGCAGCACTTCCTGGCCGACCGCATAACCGGGCGCGCCGGCGACGAACATCTCGTCGTTGCCGATCCGTCCGCCCAGCTCACGCACCTCGATCACCGGCTCGTCGACGCCGGTGAGGTCCTCGATCACCGCGAGGCGCGCCACGGTGTAGATCCGGTGGTTCTCCGCCGCCTCGGTCCACACCCCGAGCACGCGCCCGTGCACGACCCGGCTCGAGATCGCGACGAGGTCGCCGTCGGTGCGGTACGGCACGGTGGACGCGGCCGCGGGCCGTGCCGCCAGCGTGGCGACGGCGGCAAGGGCGCACACGACAACGGCCCGGCGGCCCCCGGCGCGGGAGAAGACGTGACGAATGGCGAACGGGCTCAGCATGATGGCGTTACCGTTTCTGCAATCGGCACGTTCGAGCGGAATCTTGTCGCCCGACCGATCCGGATTTGCACGATACGGCACACCTGCGAGCGGATGCGGGCTCAGGCGCGCGAGTTGGCCCGGGATTCAGGCGCTGGGCTGACGCGCGGGCGCGGTGACGGCGGGGGCGGCGAGGCGCTTCGCGATCGCCCACCAGAGGCGAAGACCGAGGAGGACGCCGACGATCACGGCGTAGACGATCTGCTCGGTCGAGACCACCTTCACCAGCCAGAGGAAGTGGACCACGCCGGCGACGCCGGTGGCGTACACGAGGCGATGGATCCGGTTCCACCACCGGCCGCCGAGGCGGCGAATCCACCCCGCCGTGGACGTGATCGCGAGCGGGATCATCAGCACGAATCCCGTGAAGCCCACGGTGATGTAGGGCCGCTTCGCGATGTCGGCGAGGATGAACTCCCAGGCGAAGAACTGATCGAGCACGAGCCACGTGAGGAAGTGGAGCGTGCCATAGAAGAACGCGAACAGCCCCAGCATCCGGCGGAAGCGGATGATGGGGTTCCAGCCCGTGAGCCGCCGCACCGGCGTCACCGCGAGCGTGGCCAGCACGAACCGCAGCGTCCAGATGCCGGTCGTGTCGGTGACGTAGTCGATCGGGTTGGCGCCGAGTCCGCCCGCGTACGCCAGCCAGCCGAGCCCGGCGAGGGGCGCCAGCGCGAGCAGGAAGACGGCGACCTTGAGATAACGGAGCATGGTCAGTGTGCCCAGTTGCCGCCCTGCGTGCGGCGCCGCGGCGCGCCCAGCGCCACGAATTGCAGCCGCACGCGCCAATGGGCGGCCCGCGGCCGCGCGTGAGAGCGCGGCCGCACTAATAGTTCTTTTTGAGGTCCATCCCGGTGTACAGCGACGCGACCTGATCGCCGTAGCCATTGAACATCAGCGTCTCGCGCCGGAAGAACTCGCCGATGCGGCGCTCGCGCGCCTGCGTCCAGCGCGGGTGATCGACCGTCGGGTTCACGTTCGAGTAGAAGCCGTACTCACGCGCGTTGGAGAGGTTCCAGCTCGTGGGCGGCTGCTTCTCGACGAGCGAGATGCGGACGATCGACTTGATCCCCTTGAAGCCGTACTTCCACGGCACGACGAGGCGCAGCGGCGCGCCGTTCGGGGTGAGGAGCGTCTTGCCGTACAGCCCCACCGCGAGGATGGCGAGCGGGTGCATCGCCTCGTCGAGGCGCAGGCCTTCGACGTACGGCCACTGCAGCGACGCCTCGTTCTGGCCAGGCATCTCGCCCGGCCGCCGCAGCGTCTCGAAGGCGACGAACTTCGCCTTCGAGGTCGGCTCGACCTTCTTGAGCAGGTCCCCGAGCGGGAAGCCGATCCAGGGGATCACCATCGACCACGCTTCGACACAGCGCATCCGGTAGACGCGCTCCTCGAGCGGGAACTTCAGCAGGTCCTCGATCTGATACGCCCCGGGCTTGGCGACCTGTCCGTCGATCTTCACGGTCCACGGCCGCACCGTGAGCTTGCCGGCGTAGCGCCCCGGGTCGCCCTTGTCCATGCCGAACTCGTAGAAGTTGTTGTAGTGGGTGATGTCCTCGAAGCTGTTCTGCTTCTCGGTCGTGCTGAACGGGCTCTTCGCCGCATCGGTGATCGGCCACACGTTCCGCATCGGGTCGTCGGCGGCGGCGAGCGCGGATCCCGGCCCGGCCAGCGCCGCCCCCGCGCCCGCCGCGATCGCCGCGCGCATGAACGCACGGCGGTTCACGTAGAGCGATTCCGGCGTGATCTCCGACGACGGCAGCTCCGCGCGGGTCTTGATCAACATGACGTGCGTGCCTCGCTCCCCTTCGATGCGCGGCGGCGACGCCGGGGGTCGCCGCGGCCGCAATCCTATTGTCGCCGACTACGCCTCTGCCCGGTACTACGCACGAGGCCTGGATCCCGATGCATCGGCCGGGTCGAGCAGCCGGCTGCGGGCTGCGCCGGGCGGCGCGGCTCGTCACCCGGCCGGCGTGAGTCCGAGGAACGCCGCCGTCCCGCGCCAGATCGTGTCCAGGCTGGCGTGGAGCTGGTGGTCGTCGTCCAGCAGCCGCAGGGCGAGGTTCGGGCGCGCGGCGACGAAGTGCTCGACCATCGCCGGATCGACGAGCGCGTCGCGCGTCCCTTGGAACACGAGGCCAGGAATGCTGACCACGGCCGCCCGCGAGTCGTACCGCCGCGCGTCCTCGTAGAGCGCGTAGCCCACGCGCCGCATCCCGCCGTACGCGTGGTGCATCACCTCGAGCGCGTCGGTCTCGCGCCAGCGCCGGAGGCCGGCCTCTCCGAGCTCGCTGAAGCTGCTGTCGTCGAAGGCCAGGGCCGGCGCCAGCAGGACCAGCCGATCGACGGCGCGCCGCCCGTCACCGCGCTCCGCGCGCGCCGCGACGTGCCACGCCACGAACGCCCCGAGGCTCGAGCCGATCAGGACGATCGGTCCGGGCGGAAGCGCGGCCATCGCGGCCTCGACCTGCCCGATCATCCGCGTCGTCGTGAGCGTTTCGAACGCCGGCTGGTTGAGGTCCGGCACGTGCAGCGTCAGGCCGTGCGCCGCCAGCCGCTCGCCGAGCAGGCGCGCCTTCCCCGCCTGCGGCGACGACACGAATCCGTGAAGGTAGAAGACGTGCATAGACAAGGTGCCGCCCGCGTGCGGGCGCCGCGACGCGCCTAGCGTCGCGAATAGCAGACCGCACGCCCAAGGGCGGCCGCGCGCGGTCCTGAGTGGACCGCGCGCCAGAATCAGAGCATCCCCTGGCACCCGGGACGGCAGCGGCACGGGATCTCCGCGGCGCCCTCCGTGTGGTAGTTGTACGACAGCTCCTCGCCCCTGCGGATCGGGCGCGACGCGCGGATCCAGATCACGCCGTCGAGGATCTGCACGTAGCAGTTGCCGCGGCAGCTGTGGTTCACGAACCGCGCGATGTTGCCGTTCACGCCGGCGTCGATCGCCCAGTTGCGGTTGAGCGTGAAGCACCAGATGTGGCCCTGCTTCAGGTACCGCTCCTCGCGCGGCGTGCTCTGCTTCGCGGTGATCTTCTCGCCTGCGTAGTCGATGATCCGCTTGTTCTTCGGGATGTCCTCGAGCGCGAACACGCCCCACCCGTGGACCCTCGACCGGCGGCGCTCGATGCGCGGCGGGTCGGGCAGCGGCGCGACGTTGTAGCGGAGACGTCCCCCTGTTCCCGTGGCCTTCTTCGCAGTTCTTGCGGCGGTCTTCCTGGTCGTCTTCGTGCCCGGTCGTGCGCTCACCTGGATCGTGCCCTCCCGGGCACACGATATCAGGATCGACGCGGGGGACGGGGCGTCGATGGCGACCGCCGTGCTACAGTCGCGGGACGGCGCCGCCGCGCCGGTCCTCGGGAGGGCGTAATGGGACGCATGGAAGGCCTGTTCACGGCGTGGGGAAAGATTCTGGCGGGACGCGCGCCGAACCTGTCGATCGAGATTACCCGCGAGTGCCCGCTGCGGTGCCCCGGCTGCTATGCCTTCGGGGACGATCACCTCGGCGGCGACGTCACGCTGCGTCAGGTCACCGATTACAAGGGCGACGAGCTGGTGCAGCGGATGCTCCAGTTGATCGACGAGCACAAGCCGGTGCACCTCTCGATCGTCGGCGGCGAGCCGCTGGTCCGCTTCCGCGAGCTGAACACGCTGCTGCCGATCCTCGCCGCCCGGGGCCTCCACACACAGCTCGTCACGAGCGCGGTGCGGCCGATCCCGGCCGAGTGGGCGGCGCTCCCGCGCCTGCAGATCGTCGTGTCGATCGACGGCCTGGCGCCCGAGCACGACGTGCGCCGCGCGCCCGCGACCTACGACCGCATCCTGAAGCACATCGCGGGACACCAGGTCACGGTGCACTGCACGGTCACGCGCCAGCAGGTCCAGCGTGAGGGGTACCTCGAGGAGTTCGTGAAGTTCTGGTCGGCCAACGCCGACACGCGCCAGATCTGGGTGAGCCTCTACACGCCGCAGATCGGCGAGACCGCGCCGGAGATTCTGACCCCGGCGGATCGCGAGCGGGTCGTCACCGAGCTGCTCCGCCTGCGTACGATCTACCCGAAGCTGGTGATGCCCAAGGGCATGATCGAGGTCTACCGCCGGCCGCCGGCGTCCCCCGACGAGTGCGTGTTCGCCCAGACGACCACCAGCCTCTCGGCGGACCTCGAGCGGCAGATCACCCCGTGCCAGTTCGGCGGCAACCCCGACTGCAGCCAGTGCGGCTGCATCGCCACGGCCGGGCTGGAAGCGGTGGCCCGGCACCGGCTGCCCGGCCGCATCCAGGTCGGCTGGATTTACTGGTCGTCGCTGCGAATCGGCCGCTGGGTCCGCGGTGCCAGGGGCACGGTCACCGGCTCCCC
>AR_comb_assmDRAFT_10438938_pt1 | contig 11441 bp, 9 predicted proteins | sample ArasoioldDNA_FD_10543 | JGI IMG/M metagenome (IMG submission 10543) | reverse complement strand
GAGCCGCTCTCAGAGAGCAAGCTCGCGCCGATCGAGGCGGGGGCCGGTCTTCCGCCGACGATTCCGGCCGGCATGCGCGCGATGTCCGTGAAAGTCAACGAGGTGATCGGTGTAGCGGGCTTTACTGTGCCCGGCACCAGGGTCGACGTGCTGGCGATGATTCGTGAAAACACCAACAGCATGTCGCGGATCGTCGTCACCAACGTGCAGGTGCTGACTTCGGGTACGAAATTCGACCAGGACCAGTCCAAGAAGGACGGCAAGCCGATCAAGACGACGGTCGTCACTCTGGCCGTGACGCCAACCGACGCGGAGCGCATCGCGCTCGCGGCGACCAGCGGGCAAATTGCCCTCGCGTTGCGGAATCCTCTCGATGTTGCTCCAGCGGCAACGCCTGGAGTCCGGATGGCGGAGTTAATGGGCGGCCCGGCACCGGCCGCTGCCCCGGTCAAGCCGGCGGCGCCGAGGAAGATGGCGTTTGTTCCGCCGGCGCCAGCGGCTGCTCCGGTCGTGCAGGCGGCACCCTCGATCTACCGGGTGGAAGCGATTCGCGCCTCGAAGCGCAGTGAGGAGACGGTTCGTTAATGGGAATCTCGAAGTACTTCGGGCGACGCGCCTGGTCTCTGTGTCTGGCAGCGCTCCTGTGCGGAACGTCCGCCGCACCGGCTGGGGCGCAGCAAACCGAAAAGAGCGGCGGGTTCGAGAGGATTTTCTTGACCGCTGGCCGCTCGACGGTGCTGACGACCGATTTCGACGTGCAGCGGATCGCGGTCACCAACCCTTCCGTCGCCGATGCGACGGTCGTGCAGCCGCGCGAAATCCTGATTGACGGCAAGGCGCCGGGGACGATCAGTTTGATCATCTGGGGCGGCACACGCCGCGCTCAGTACGATCTCGTCGTCGAGCCGGGGGTCACCACGTTGCAGCAACAGCTGCAGGGCCTTTTCCCCGGCGAGAACATTCAGGTCGGGACTAGCGACGAAGCGATTGTGCTATCGGGCAGCGTCTCCAACACACAGGTGATGCTGCGCGCCGGCGAGATCGCGAAAGCCAGCTCGTCGAAGCTCAAGGTGATCAACCTGCTGCAACTGCCGGGCGGCTCCGAAAGCCAGCAGGTCATGTTACAGGTCCGCTTCGCCGAGGTGAATCGCCGCGCGGTCAAAGAGCTGGGTGCGTCCTGGTTCACCGGTCCGGCGGGAGCCGGCAATACGGTCGGCCGAGTCACCACGCAGCAATTCTCCGCGCCTGGATTCGACAATCTCCAGTACACGAAGAAGAGCGGGGATTTCGGCAGCGATGTGACGAGCGCTTCAGGGCAATTCACGTTCAGTGATTTCCTCAACGTGTTTCTGTTCAGCCAGAAGTTCGACATCGGCGTCGTCATTCGTGCGCTGCAGCAGAAAGGCTACCTCCAGAGCCTCGCGGAGCCGAACCTGATCGCCTACAACGGTCAGGACGCCAGTTTCCTCGCCGGCGGTGAATTCCCGGTGCCGATCGTCCAGGGCGTGACCAACGCCGTCACCATCATGTTCAAGGAGTTCGGGATCCGGCTGAACTTCACGCCGACGATCGCGGGAGACATGATTCGTCTGAAGGTAAGGCCGGAAGTCAGCACGCTGGACTTTGCCAACGGCATCACGTATGCGGGTTTCCGGATCCCATCGCTGATTACGCGCCGCGCCGATACGGACGTCGAACTCCGAGACGGTCAATCCTTTGCCATCGCCGGGTTGTTGAACAACCTCTCGCAGGACGAGGCGGCCAACGTGCCGTTTCTCAGCGCCATCCCGATTGTCGGCGCGTTGTTCAAGAGCAAGGCCGAACGGGCTGAACGCACGGAGTTGATGGTGTTGATTACGCCTCGCCTGGTCCGTCCGCTCAACCCTGACGAAGTTCCGCCGCTGCCCAACCAACTGAAGCGTTTCCTGCCGGCGATCGATGCCGTTGGTCAGGAGTTGACTGGCGGCGGCGGTCCGGTGGATGCACCGCCGGCGAAGGCCAAGCCATCTGGTGGCAAGAAGGACTGAGCGTCATGAAAAGGCTTCTGCTACTCGAGGAATCGGAGCGCGGCGCCATCCTGGTGCATGTCGCGGTGGCGCTGCTCGTGCTCGCCGCGTTCGCGACGTTCATCTTCGATTTCGGAATGTTCTGGGTCAGCAGGCGGCAGGCCCAGAACTCTGCGGACGCCGCGGCGATGGCCGCCGCTATCGCCATCGCCTACGACAATGCCGACGACAGCGCGGACAGCTTCGCGAGGGACGCCGCGTTCGCGGTCTCGCAAACGAACAAGGTCTGGGGAGAGCAGCCGGTGGTGGATCCGGCGACCGACATTACCTTTCCGGTTTGCCCGGATGGCTCGTCGCCGTGCGTGCGCGTGGACGTCTACCGCGACAGTGCGCACGGAAACCCGGTCCCGATGTTCTTCGGCCGGATCGTCGGCATGACAACGCAAGGGGTACGCGCGACGGCCACGGCCGAGGCGATGGCGGGCAATGCGACCGAGTGCCTGAAGCCATGGGCACTGATCGATCGCTGGGCGGAAAAACGTCCGGTCGTTGGTCCGTGGACCGTGAATTCGACCTTCGACAAATACAAGAACAACGGGGATCGCGATCCCAAGATCACGAATCCCGATGTCTACACTGCACCGACCGGGACTGGCCCCGGCAGCGGATTCGCTCCGCTCGACTCGGCCGGGAAATACACCGCTGATTTCGGGATGCAGCTCACGCTCAAAACCGGCGGCGCCAACCTGTTCAACGCCGGCTCCTTTCAGGCGTTAGACCTCAAGTGCCCGGGCGGGGCGTGTTATGAGGACGCGATCAAGCACTGTGTCGGCATCACCGAAATCATCGGGAACGCGGTGACGCTCGAGACCGGCAACATCACCGGCAAAACAAAGTCGGGCACCTATTCCGATAACGACAGTTTGTGCAAACAGGATCCCGGTGCTTATTGGGATTCGAGCCTGAACGATGGCCACGGCGGCGTCAACGGCAGCGCCTACGGGGTCAGCCCGAGGATGGTCGCGATTCCGCTGATCAGCCCGGACGATCTCGCGCTTGCCAAAAACGGCAAGGCCACCGGCGTTCCCATTCTCAACATCATGGGCATGTTCATCGAGTGTCCGCCCGTCGTGAACCCAGGTCCCGACACCGTGATCGGCCGACTGGCTCTCGTTCCCGGAACCAAAGTGGCCGGAGGCGGGACCGTCGGGACTCAGTCGTCGTTCTTGAAAGTCATCGCGCTCGTTAGATAAGGCAGGAGTAACCGTGTCGATAAACGTCGCCGTCATCGGAAGCGCGAACAAGGAAATTGAAGACCTTCTTCGTTCGCACGCCATCGTGAATTCCGCCGCCAGCAGCGAACTGCTGCGCCTGGCGCAGCCCGGGTCGAAGCCGCCGCGGATTCTCGTCGTCGATATCCGTCAGCGTCCCGAACTGCCGCCGGCGGTTGCCTTGATCAAGAAGGAACACCCGACGGTCGGCATCATCATCATTGCGGCGAAGACGGATCCGACGCAGATGCTCGCCGCGATGCGCGCCGGCGTGACCGAGTGGCTGGCAGAACCATTCGCGGCGAAGGACCTGCTCGCCGCGATCGAGCGCCTGGCGGGCACCACGTCATCGACTACGTTGGGAGAAGTCTTTGCGGTGGTCGGCGCGAAAGGCGGGGTCGGGACCACAACCGTCGCGGTCAATATTGCTACGACCCTGTCGGCAGCCTCGAAAGGCAGCACGCTGCTGATCGACCTCCACCCCGGCGGCGGCGACGCCGCGCTGTTCCTCGGCACCACTCCAGGGTTCACGTTGGCCGACGCGCTCGAGAACACGCATCGGCTGGATCAGGCGTATCTCAAAGGCCTGGTGGCGAAAACGCCGAACGGGCCCGACCTGCTCGCGTCGCCGGATCGGATCACGCCGGCGTCGCAAGACCCGCGCCGGATCCGCGCGGTGGTGGAATTCGCCGCGCACACTTACCGTTTCGTCGTGCTGGACCTGCCGCGCTCTGACGCGTCGGTCGACGAGGCCTTTGCGTTGGCGTCGAGCATCACGGTCGTAGCGACCCAGGAGCTTGCCGCGATTCGAAGCGGCGCCCGTGTCGCCGCGAGGCTGCGACAGAAGTTCGGAACCGACCGGGTACGCATCGTGGTCAACCGCTACGACCGCGGCGCAGAAATCGGTTCGGCCGATCTCGAGCGCGCCGTGGGCAGCCGGATCGGCCACACGTTCCCGAGCAACTACCGGTTGGCGATCGACGCGCTCAACAAGGGCCGTCCGCTGGTCATCGACAACCATAACAAACTCGCCAGCTCGTTCGCGGCGTATGCCAAATCATTGTCCGGTGCCGGCACCGAAGCGACGCCCGCCGATCGATCCGCGGGCCTGCTCGGTCGGTTGACCGGCCGTCGATGACCGTTGAGAGGACGATTCGCACATGACACCAACCGCTGAACTCACCGACGCTCGGACGGATTATCGCGATGCCGTGTATCAGGAGCTGAAGAGCCGCATCCACGAGGAGCTGCTCAATCGTTTGAACCTCGATCGCCTCGCAGAAATCAAACGCGAGGAGGGCGAGCCGGAGATCAAGGGCCTGATCAGCGCGATGTTCGATCGCGAGTACGCCAGCACGCCGCTGAGCCTGCGAGAACGAGAGAGCCTGACGACCGACGTCCTGAACGAGCTGTTCGGCCTCGGCCCGCTCGAGCCCCTGCTGGCGGATCCCGACATCTCGGACATTCTCGTGAACCGCTTCGATCGGGTCTACATCGAGCGCAACGGCATATTGACCGAGGCCGGAGCGGTGACGTTCAAAGATGAGCGGCATCTGCTCCGCATCATTGAGCGCATCGTCAGTTCAGTCGGGCGGCGAATCGACGAGTCGCACCCGATGGTCGATGCTCGCCTGCTCGACGGGTCGCGTGTGAACGCGGTGATTCCGCCGCTGGCGCTCGACGGCGCCGCGGTCTCGATCCGGCGATTCCGCACCGATCGCCTCGGCCATCAGGACCTGGTGGAGCGTGACTCGCTGACGCAGCCGATGCTCGATTTTCTGCGCGCGGCGATCGGCTGCCGTCTCAACGCGCTCGTTTCGGGCGGCACCGGCGCCGGTAAAACGACGCTGCTGAATGTGCTCTCGAGTTTCATCGGGGAGCGAGAGCGCATCATCACCATCGAAGATGCGGCCGAGCTCGTGCTGCGGCAACGGCATGTCGTCCGGATGGAAACTCGCCCGGCGAATATCGAAGGCAAGGGCGCGATCCGTCAGCGCGAGCTGGTCATCAACTCACTGCGAATGCGGCCGGATCGGATCATCGTCGGTGAGGTGCGCGGCGAGGAAGCCCTCGACATGATGCAGGCGATGAACACCGGCCACGATGGCAGTTTGACGACGATTCACTCAAACTCGGCGCGCGACGCGCTCTACCGATTGAACACGATGATCGCGATGGCCAATCTGAACATCCCCGACAAGGCGATCCGCCAGCAGATTGCCTCGGCACTCGATTTGATCATCCAGGTGACGCGTATGGCGGACGGCACCCGCAAAGTGACGTCGATCTCCGAGATTACGGGCATGGAAGGCGAAGTCATCACGATGCAGGAGATCTTCCTGTTCGAGCGGACCGGCCTCACCCCGGACGGAAAAGTCATCGGGCGATTCCGGGCGACGGGGATCCGGCCCAAATGCAGCGAACGGCTGGCCTCCGCCGGTCACCCGCTGCCGATGGACATGTTCGAACACTGCAAGCTGGTCAACGCAGGAGAGCCGCGATGACATTGCCAATCGTCGTCTTTCTGGCGGTGCTCGCAATCGTCGTCGGGTCGTACTTTCTGTTGATCGTCCGCCCCGAGGATCAGGAACAGCGCAAGCTGAAAAAACGGCTGAAGGACCCCGGCCGCAAGACGCTTGGCCGTGCCGCCATCGTGAAGGAGACCGAGCAGCTCAGTTCGGTCACCCTTCTCGATGAGTTGCTCGGTCGCGCGCAACTCGTGGTCGCGCCGGCCCAGCGCCTCATCGAGCAGGCCGGTTCAAAGATGACGGTGGGGTCGTTTTTCCTCGCCAGCGGGTGCGCCGCCGGCATTCCCGTTCTGATTGTGCTGCGGCTGACCGGGCAGTTCGCAATGGCGTTTCTGATCGGGGCGTTCACGGCGGCGATTCCGTATCTCTGGCTGCGACGGCTCCGAACCAAACGACTCCTCAAATTCGAGGAGCAATTCCCCGAAGGCATCGACCTGATCGCGCGGGCATTGCGCGCTGGCCATACGTTTCAGACTGGACTGTTAATGGTTGCCGACGAAATCCCCGCTCCGGTTGGCACCGAATTCAGGCTTCTCTACGATCGGCAGAACTTCGGCATGCCGATCCCCGAGGCGCTGCGAAGCTTCGCCGAACGGGTGCCGCTGCTCGACGCGAAATTCTTCGCAACCGCCGTCCTGACACAGCGCGATGCGGGCGGCAACATGGCCGAAGTCCTCGACAACTTGTCGTCAGTGATCCGGGATCGATTCAAGATCAAGCGGCAGGTGCGCGTCATTTCGGCTCACGGGCGCATCACCGGATGGGTGCTCGCCGGCCTCCCCCCGTCGCTGGCGACGATCTTCATGGTCCTGAGCCCGAAACACATGCAGACGTTGTTCACCGACCCGCTCGGCAGGGACATGCTCGCGATTGCCGTCCTGCTACAGCTCGTTGGTACCGTGATCATCCGGAAGATCGTCAACATCGAGTACTGAGAGAACAGAGCCCATCGCCCATGCCATTAGAACTGTTACTAACGCTGATTGCCGTCTTTCTGTCGGTAGCGCTGATTTCAGGGTCGCTGACCGCTCTCGTGCTGGCACATAACGCACCTGGCCGACGGCGGTTGCGAAATCTTGGGAGTGCCAAAGTCGGCGCGCTGCTCAAAGGGCAAAGCTCGCTCATCCCCTCGCTGACGCCCGCGATCCAGCGCCTGGCCAGCTTCATCCCAAAGTCGACCAAGGAGATGTCGCGCGTTCAGAAACGGATGGCGCAAGCCGGCTACCACGGCCTGACACCAGCGCTCGTCTACACGGCGGCCGAATTGATCACGCCGGTCATCTTCGGCGGCATTTCCTTTCTCCTGGTTCACGGGCCCGCCAAGATCGCCCTCACGATTCTCGCCGGCATGATCGGCTACATCGTGCCTGGCGTGGTGCTGCGGCGGCTGACGAATAAGCGCAAGAAGATCATCGAGAACGGTCTTCCAGACGCGCTCGATCTGTTCATCGTGTGCCTCGAGGCCGGGTCGGCCCTCGATCAGGCCATTCTCAAGACCAGTCAGGACCTCGACGTGCCATATCCCCCTCTGGCTGACGAATTGCGGATGATCACGACCGAAATGCGCGCCGGCAAGCCGCGCCTTGAAGCGTTCAAGAATTTCGCCGCCCGCTGCGGTGTGGACGATGTCCGAGCGCTCGTCAGCATGTTGGTCCAGTCCGACCGATTCGGAACGAGCGTGGCGCAGGCGCTCCGGACGCACGCTGAGACGTCGCGCACCAAGCGGCGGCAGCGCGCCGAAGAGCGTGCCGCAAAAATCGGCGTGAAGATGGTCTTCCCGCTGGTGTTTTGTCTGTTCCCCGCGTTTTCGGTAGTGACGGTTGGTCCCGGCGTCGTGCAGTTGATTCGGTTCTTTTCCCAACAACTCGTCAAGTAGAAGGAGTGTGTCATGACTACAGTGGTCCTCAGCGTCATCGCGTGCGTGTTCTTCGCGCTCTATCTGATGCGCCGCCGCGCCCGTCTCTCCAGCGAAGAGTAACGGACGCCATGCGTGTCGTCGGCTCTCCTGCCATCCTCATCGCAGTCGGCGTGTTCGTGCACGCCGGCTGCGCCTCCCATCGGGCGCCGAGTCCGGCGGACCGGTTCTTTCTGCACAAGCACGTCAAATCCGCAGAACAGAAACCGGAGGCACCGCCATCGCCATCGCTCGAAGAAGCGATTGGCAAGATCAGGCACCTCATGGCGACGGCCCGGCCCGAGCCGAGGAGTATGCCGCCGACCATCGAACAAACCGATCCGGTGTTAGCAGCGACCCTGTCGGCGCTATCGAGGGCCATATCGGATCAGAACCTGTACGAAGTCGGCGCCGCGTACCATCGTCGCGGACTGATTGATCAGGCCTGTCGGTACTACAACCGCGCGCTCGGCCTCAATCCCCGCCATGCGCCGTCGCATGAGGCGCTGGCGCGCGCGTGGCGCGACTGGGGAATGCCGCAGCTGGGTCTGGGCGACGCGTATCGCGCGATTTACTACGCACCGGCATCGGCATCCGCTCGAAATACGCTCGGGACGCTGCTTCACGGGATCGGGCAGCGACAGGATGCTCGCGCGGCTTACAAGATGGCCCTCGCACTCGATCACAGCGCCGCATACGCCTTCAATAACCTGTGCTATCTCTCGTTCGTCGAAGGCAACGCGTCGCAGGCGATCAACGAGTGTCGATCGGCGCTGCAACTCGACCCGGCGCTCGTACCCGCGCACAACAACCTGGCGTTGACCTACGCGGCGATCGGACGCCTCGATCTCGCGCGCAAGGAATTTGCCGAAGCCGGAGGCGAGACACATGCCGCGTACAACATGGGAATCGTCCTGATGGCCCAGTCGCGTTATTCGGAAGCGGCGGGAGAATTCGAAACGGCGCGGCTCGCTGACCCGAGCCTTGGTGATGCGGTTCGCCGCGCGCGAGACGCGCGGCTATTGGCGCGGAAAGAACACAGCGTCGGAGGAGAGGAATAGATGGCGTGCGCACTGGTTGAGGCCCCAACGGAATCGCTGCTGCATCCTGCGGCGCCGGTCACACTCGCTGAGACCGGCCTCACGCTGGATTTGCTCGTCCAGTTGGTCGTCAAGACGCTGCATTTTGCCGGCGAATTGACCGGATCCGAACTCGCATCACGTCTCGGTTTGCTGTTTCCAGTCGTGGAACCTGCAATCGACGAGCTGATCCGGCAACGCCATTGCCAAATCATGAACGGTGCAATGGTCGGCCGCGCGTCCTATCGATACCGGATCACCGATGCCGGACGGGCGCGCGCCATGCTGTTCCTCGAGGATAACCACTACGTCGGCGTGGCTCCGGTGCCGCTCGCCGAATACTGCCGCTACATGGCGGATAGCCGCGAGCAGTTGACATCAAGAGCGACACGGGCACGCATCCGTGAAGCGTTTGCCCATTTGGTGATCAGCGACCACGTGCTCGACCAGCTGGGCCCGGCGATCAACGCGCGGCATTCGATGTTCGTCTATGGTCCGCCTGGAAACGGCAAGACCGTCATCTCGCAGGCGATTCGAAACGTGCTCGAAGGCGAGATCGCGATTCCTCATGCGATTGAAGTCGAGGGCAGCATCATCCGGATCTTCGATCCGGTCATTCACGAGCCCGTGCCACAGGCCGATCGGCGCCTCCAACTCGATGGCGGATCGAGAGAGGACGCTCGCTGGGTGAAATGTCGTCGTCCGATGGTGATGGTCGGTGGCGAGCTTCGCCTCGAGTCACTCGATCTGCATCGCAACACCGGCTTCTACCGGGCGCCGGTTCAGACCGTCGCCAATGGCGGCGTGCTGGTGATCGACGACTTTGGCCGGCAGCAGTGCACTCCCCGCGAGCTCCTCAATCGTTGGATCGTTCCGCTCGAGAGTCGCGTCGATTTTCTGACCCTCACCAGCGGTCAGAAGATTGAGCTGCCATTCGACGTGCTGGTGGTGTTTGCGACCAACCTTCAGCCCAGTTCGCTGGTCGACGAAGCATTCCTGCGCCGGATCCAGTACAAGATTTTCGCGCAAGGCCCGACGCACGATGAATTCATTGCCATCTTCGAGAACTGCTGTCACGAGCAGGGCGTTGAGTTCGACTCGTCGGTCGTGGATCACCTGATGACCACGTGGCATCGCGGCCGCAATATCCCGCTTCGCGGCTGCCACCCCCGTGACCTGATCAAGCATGCGCTGGCGCTCGCTGATTATCTCGATCGCCCGCGCGCGCTGTCAGCCGATCTGATGGACCGGGCTTGTCACGGGTATTTCGTCCACGAGGAATCCTCCGTTCAGGACACGGTGTAATGAAGAACGCGGTGTTGGCGTGTCTGTTCGCCATTGTGGCGGGCTGCGGCGCATCGCTGCGGCTGTTCGCCGCAGGGCCGGCCACGCCGCTGGCGGTCCGCATCACCTCCCCGCTTGGCCGAACCGGCTTGACCGGGCCGGTTCGGTTGGTGGCCCAGGTGCAACATCGCGATAAGGCCCGTCTGAAGCCGTTGAAGTTCTACATCGACGAAAAGCTGTTCGGCGAGGCGGAAATGGGCCCGCCCTTCTCCCTTGAGTGGGTCGACGACAACCCCTTCGAACCGCACGAGATTTCCGCGGAAGTCTGCGACGATGAGGGTGAATGTGCGCGGGATGTCGTGGACTTGAAGCCGCTCGAGGTGTTCGAGAAATCAGGCGTCTCGAGCGTGCTGCTCGAAGCGTCGGTGCAGGATCGGGCCGGTCACTATCTTCGCGGGCTGACCCGCGACGACTTCTCGCTCGCTGAAGACGGTCAGCTCCAGGCGCTGGACCTGGTGACGTCCGATACGGTCGATTCGACCTACACATTGCTGATCGATTGCAGCCAGAGCATGTCGCGGCGGATGGATTTCGTGCAGGAAGCAGCCAGCCGCCTGCTGCGATTTCTTCGGCCCAAGGATCGCGTGCTCGTCGTGCCGTTCACGAACACGCTCGGTACCGTCACCGGTCCAACCGACGATCGGCGCACCGTGATTTCGGCAATCGCGAGCACGCAGGCTGGCGGTGGTACAGCGCTCCTCGACGCGTTGACCGAACTGCCGCAGCTGCTTCAGGGGGCGACCGGTCGACAGGCGGTGGTGCTGATTACCGACGGCTACGACGAGAACAGCACCCATTCCGTGGAAGAGGCCTTGCGCGCCATCAAAGCGGCGCAAGCCACGCTGTTTGTCGTCGGCATCGGCGGCGGAGCGGGCATTTCCATCAAAGGAGAGCGCGCCCTGCGCGCACTCGCTGAACAGTCGGGAGGGCGTCCGTTCTTCCCGAGCCGCGAGGAAGAACTCCCCCACGTCCACGACTTGATCGCCACCGACATTCAGCAGCGATACTTGCTGGCCTACACTCCGACGAATCAGGAGATTGACGGGGAGTGGCGCACGATTTCGCTCAGCACGAAAGACGTCACCGACCGGATTCGAACCCGTCCCGGCTATTTCGCGCCAGAGCCGCCTCCGGTCCGCGCGACGGTCGAATTCACTTTGTCGACGGCTGATCATCAGCCGATGGACGTCTCGGTTGACGACTTCGAGGTGCGCGAAGACGGTGTCGCGCAAACGCTCGATACGTTTCAAGAAGCGGTCGCACCGATCGCCATCGTGCTGGCGGTCGACGCCAGCGGCAGCATGAAGCCGGTCGCGGAT
>AR_comb_assmDRAFT_10366001_pt1 | contig 11442 bp, 8 predicted proteins | sample ArasoioldDNA_FD_10543 | JGI IMG/M metagenome (IMG submission 10543) | reverse complement strand
ATTGCTCGATTATCTGGCCGACGATTACGAACTGGGGAAACGGATCGCGGATGTGGGGCTGCAGGTTGAGTTGTCTCCGGTGGTCGTCGAGACGTTTCTTCCACCTTACGATTTGCGCGGATATTTCGAGCATCAACTGCGCTGGGCGCGCAGCGTCCGCGATTCGCGGAGGTGGGGCTATGTTGGTGTCCTGCTCACCTTCGGTGTGCCGTGGGCGTTGTTGACGCTGCTGCTTGCGCGCGGAGCGCCGTGGGCATGGATTCTCACCGCAGTCGTGGCCGCTGCGCGGATCACATTGGCGTTTGTGGTGGGAGAGACGGTCCTTGGCGACCGCTATGTGCGGGCTCTTTTGCCGTTACTCCTCTTGCGAGATTTTGCGGCGATCGTCGTGTGGATCGCGAGTTTCGCGAGCGACCGCATTGCCTGGCGAGGACATTACTTCCACCTCCGGGATGGTAAGCTGGCGCGCATCGAGTAAATGGCGACCTGAGGGGCGCCTATCGCCAAAAACTCGCATCGCCAAACACATCTCAGATGTTTTCATTCATCGCTTCTTTTGCAGTTCGCTCCAGCGGAGCGATGCGCCCGCCCTTACCGAAGCGATAGGTTTCTCCACGCCAGAAAAATTTGCGGCTGGTGAAACTACCCGCCCAGGTTAGAAATCCCAATAAATCACGCATCGGATAGAGCCAGCAGTGGGAGATTGCGCGCGGATCGTGCACGACCGTCCGCCCAATGACCGCGCACTGCAACAAGCGATTCGCATAGGCGATGCCGAACAAAATCAGGCCAAGTGTCCATAGTCCAAGCGCGCCGGCCACTATTAATCCCAGCAATCCGAACGGCATGGCGTAGGTGAGGCCGGTACCAACGTGTCCCGCCGGACGGGAGTAGCGGGTGCTTTTCATCCAGCGCAGTTGATCGCCCAACGTTCGCAAGAGGGGCCGCGGCGTCAGGACGTTGTTCACGACATGATGCGAGAGCAGAACGCGGTAGCCGCGCTTCCAGATCTTGTTCCCAAGCTCGAAATCGTCGCTGTAGTAATCGGCGGTAGCGCGGATGCCGCCGATTGCATCGATAGCGTCGCGCCTCGCCGACATCGCCGGACCTAGCGCGAACCGCATCCCTTCGAGCATGTCGGCCACCATTACGCCGGAAGACATCTCAACCGATAGGCCTAACGCTTCGAGAGAAGACCAGAAATCTGCTGCCGGAATGCCGCGATACATGCAGGTGATCAAGCCCACTTTTGAGTCGAGCAGCGGTGTGATGACGTTGCGCAAAAACGAAGGTGCGACCCGAACATCGCTGTCGCTGATCACGAAGTATGAACGCGTGGAATCCGCGATCATCTTGTCGAGCGAGAAGACCTTGGCGTTCGGCCAGGTGGGGGGGCCTGAAATCACGATGCGGCTGGGAACGTCAGGATGCCGTGCGCAGACCTCGCGTGCAACTTGATACGCCGGGTTCTCAGTATCACGAACTCCGAAAATGACCTCAAAGTTCGGATAGTCCTGCTGGAAAAAGCTCTCCAGATTGGCGCCCAACTCTTGTTCGGCGTTATGGATCGGCTTCAGGATGGTGACTGGAGGAAGAGATTCATCCGGGATTGCGTCAATCACTGCCTGCGCGGCGCTAACTCGGAGCATGTGCCGGGCGGCGGCGATGAACGTTAGAATCAGGTATACCGAAGATGTAAAAACACCGAAGACGGCGAGAGCCAGGAGCGCCCGCAGAGCCAGTGTTCCTGCCGTGCCAGCCACGAGATCCGAGATCATTCGAAGGTCAGATTATATCTGCGGCACCGGAGCGAAAGGCCGCTCAAGGTTGCCGATTCGTGAAAATTGATTTTCCGCCGCTGCGCGCTAGTAGATAACTTTGCAACCGTTGAAGCGAGGTGGGATTTTCCTGGTCAGTCCACACGAAAACGCGCTGCGGTCCAGCCCACAATGCGGCGAACGAATCGGCGGTCTCGAACACATGCGGCGCGTCGGGAAATTTAGCGCCATACCAGAGGTTGCCACTCGGTTCATGCAGCACACGTACGGGAATGTGCGTGTAAAAATTCAGCGTCGATGCCTGATGGTACTCGCCATCGATCACAATAACGTCCCCTGGCTTATATACGCGTTCGATCGCAACCGCCAGGTTGTGCGACGAGAGAATTGGATTAAACGTCACGAACGCCGAATGCACGCAGGCCAGAACGCCCACCATCATCAAGGCCAAGGCGGCATTGCCGATGTCGGGGCGCATGCGCCGGCGCATCCACCAATTCACCAATGTTCCGAATAACAGCGCTAAAGAAAATCCGAGCAACGGTCCGCGAAAGATGCCCAAGGCCTCCGGCGTCAGGTCGAGCATGTGGCCGAGGGAGAAATCATAGTCCTGCGGATTTTTCTTGAGCAGGTCGGCAAGATCGGCGCCGGCTGCCGGAGCATGCGCGCCGGACAATAGAAACATGCCTGAGATGAAAGCAATCACCCCCACCACGAGTAGAACGACCGAGGAGATTCTCCCGGCCCGCCGATCCGATTCTTGAGCCGTTTCGCTCGACTCTTCTCCAAGCCAGCCACCCGTCAGCAGTGCGATGGCGGGCAACGCCGGGATCGTGTAGTACTCCTGCCGCGTCGAAAAACTAAAAAAGAGGAGAATCACCAGCGCCCAGAGAGCGAACAGCAGATTCGCCCGCTGCCTGCGCGACAGATTCGTCCGCATCTCTCGCAGGCGAACGGGCACTTGGCGGCAGGCTTCGGGCAGAAACACCGCCCAGGGGATCAGCCAAAGGGCGAGCAACGTCCAGAACAAAATCAGGGGCACCGTGTCGTATCCGGGTGGCACGCGCTTGTTCAGGAAGCGCATGATGTGTTCGTTTACGAAATAGAACCACAAAAATCCACGCGCCTGTCCCTGCGGCGGATTGCGTATGGCGGCCAGAACGTGCCACGGTGCTGCAATCACGAAAAACACCAGCGTGCTAGAAAACAGCCGCAGCTTCCAGATGTGCCGCAAGTTTCCCGTGAGCAGCAGGTACAGCCCGATCGCACCCACCGGGAATACCAACCCGATCAAGCCTTTGGTCAGAACATTGAGGGCGCAGGTTGCCGCGAACGCCCAGCACGTCCATCGCGACGGCGGGCTTTCCTCCAGGGATCGCAGGAACAAAAAATATCCGATGACCAACCATAAGGCGACCAGCACGTCCGGAATCAAAAAACGCGTGAAGATGAATGGCCCGACGGAAGTCACCAGCGCCAGGCCCGAATAAAATCCGCCGCGCTCGCCGAATGCATATCGCCCCAGCCCATAAGTCGCCAGCACGAGCGCGAGAACACCGAGCATGAGCGGAAGGCGAGTGCTCCAGTCACTGATGCCGAACAGTTCGTAGCTGGCCGCCAGGCTCCAGTACATCAGCGGCGCCTTTTCCAGGTACCGCATCCCGTTGGTATAAAGCGTGACCCAGTCGTGGCGCAGCAACATCTCGCGCGCCGCTTCGGCATGGATGGTATCCACGTCGTCGAGCAATGCCGGCGTGAACATGCTGGTGGCGTAAATCGCCGCCCAAAGCGCGATTAGCAATGTGATGGAAAGGGCAATGCGACCGGAGAAAGCTTCCTGCGATTTGGAAGGAAGTGGAGGTCTGCCGGGCGCGGGATCCCGCGCAGTCACTGGGGAAGGCATGCAATGATTCCGCGAGTCCGATTATACGAGGCTGCGGAACAGCCAATCAAACTGCGCACTTCATGCGCCTGCGGTGGCCGATGTCTTTTGGCTTTCCAGCACTTCCCGTACTTTCAGCGCGAGCGCGCGCAAGGTGAAGGGTTTCTGCAAAAAACCGTCGCGCGTCTGGATTGAACCTCGGCTGCTCACCACTTGTTCGGCGTATCCCGAAACGAAAAGAATTTTGCTCTCGGGATGCATCGCGCTCAGTCCATCGGCAAGCTGCCAGCCGCTCATGCCCGGCATCACGACGTCGGAAATCAGTAAGTGAAGCGGGTCTTTGTGGTCTTTGGCGATGGCCAATGCGTCCGCGCCGCATCCTGCGTCCAGCACGGTATACCCGGAACTGCGCAGGCATTCGCAAAGTGACAGGCGCACGGGTTGCTCGTCTTCTACCACCAGGATCGTCTCATTCCCGTGGGTGTTCTCGAGCATCCGAATCGGGCGCTCGTCATGGGACGGTGTGCTTTGCTTGCGTACGCGCGGGAAATAAATCTTGAAGGCTGTTCCCAGGTTTTTCTCGCTGTACACCCAGATATAGCCGCCGCTTTGTTTCACGATGCCGTACACCGTGGCCAGTCCGAGCCCCGTGCCTTTACCCTGCTCCTTAGTCGTGTAGAAAGGCTCGAAGATGTGGGGCAGGTGTTCTGGCGGAATTCCGGTGCCGGAGTCGGTTACCTCCAGCAGCACATAGTCCCCGGGACGCACGAGGTTCTGCGCGTGCACGTAGGTCTCGTCCAGTTCGATGTTGCGGGTTTCGATAGTGAGGATCCCGCCCTGCGGCATCGCGTCTCGGGCGTTGGTGGCGAGATTCAGCAGCACCTGTTCGATCTGTCCTGGATCGACCCGTACCCGCCCGAGCTCGGAAGCAGGTACAACTTTGAGTTCGATGTCTTCACCAATCAAGCGCGGCAGAAAACGCAAGATCCCCTGCACCACGCTGTTCAAGTCAACCACCTCGAGCGACTGCCTCTGCTTCCGTCCGAAGGCCAGCAACTGCCTTGTCAAGTCGGCCGCTCGCCGTGACGCTCCCATGATCTCGTGCAAATGCCGGTGCAGTTTGTGCTCAGGGGGTATTTCGTCCAGCATCAACTCGGCGTAGCTGCTGATCACCATCAGCAGGTTGTTGAAGTCGTGAGCGACTCCGCCCGCCAGCTGTCCGATGGCGTCCATCTTGTGAGCTTGGAAGAGGTCGGTCTCGAGCCGCCGCACTTCGCTGATGTCGCGGTCGTTCGAGATGAAGTGTGTTACCACGCCCTGCGCGTTCCGCACCGGAGTAATCGTCTTCTCAACCACCAGCGACTCGCCGGACTTCTTGCGGTTGATCATTACCCCGCGGAAGACCTCGCCTGCGTGCAACCTGCGCCACAAGTCGGCGTAGAACGCCGGATTATGCTCACCCGATTTCAGTATGCGAGGCGTCGAGCCGATGACTTCCGTCCGCGTGTACCCGGTGGTCCGCTCGAATGCCGGATTCACATACTCGATTCGTCCCATCACGTCGGTGATGACCACCATGTCCGCCGACTGTTCCACCGCGCTGTGCAACTTCTGCAGCGTCTCCTGAAATCGCTGCTCGCGCCGGTGCAGATCGTTCGCCCAGCGCACCGTGCGCAGGAACGATCCTTGTGCCAGTTCGTCGCGGCTGACGTATTCGCAGAAACTTCCGCGCACTGCCGCCACCAGGGAATGCTCATCTGCGTGCTCGGTCAGTACCAGCAGCGGCATCGCCCGATCCTGACCGCGAAGAGCTCCGAGCACCGTCGTCACGAGTTCGTTGCCCGCCTCCTGCTGCAGGATCACCAGGTCGTAGGCTGAACCTACCAGCCGCTCGCTGGCATCTTTCGCCGCAAGCACATGATCAAGTTCGAAGTGCGTCGTGGAATGCTGCGCCAGCAAGTCGCGGATCAGGAAGAAATCTTCCTCTCGCGGGCCTACCAGCAACAAGTGGACCGGCCTAGTCCGTTCGGAGATAGATTCGCCGTTCATGCTTTGCCAACTTCTGCCCTCTTCATCGGCGGAACCGGCCACATCTGTGCCGCAGGCGCTGCGCACCCAAAATTTGGCGGATAAATTGTTTCTGAAAGGAATCGTTCCAAAACGGTTGCGTCAATAGTTTGTACACAGTCCAGCATTGGCGTCATCGGAATCGATTGGATTGTGTTTTAAGGGCTGGTGAAGTAACCGGCTCGAGTTCGCACGCGCAGGTGTTCTCCGGGAATGGGGGCGACCTCTACGCGATGAAACAACTGCGTCCCATCGTCTTGCGCCGGCCGGAAATCTAACAGGTAAGCGCTGCGCAACTCTTCGCCGATGGTGGCCAGCGCCACTTGCAACTCGGCGCCATCGCGCACGACAAACGCGCGGCCGCCCGTGTTCTCGGCCATCGCCCGCAAAATTGTATCGCCTGCAAGATGGGCCTTCCGGCGGTGCATGGCGATGGTGTATATGGCAATGTTGGACTGCTGCGCGCGAGCGATCGCATCCTCCAGGCCGCGCAAGCTCAAGTTGTCCTCTCCGTCCGACAACAGAATCAACGCTGCATGCCGCGGCCCGGAGCGTTCGAAGAATTCGCGATCCGCGCAAGTCAGATAGACCGAATCATAGAGTGCCGTCAGCCCGCCAACTTCTTTTGCGGGCAAGACTCGCGCCAGTTCGGCCGGTTGCTGAATGGTGCGCGCGATCTGGATCTTCTGGTTGAATTCCACCAGCAACACCTGATCCTGGGGCTGCAACAAATCGCCCGTGGCGCGAATCAAGGAGGTCCGCACCTGCTCCCACGTCACCGCCGTCGAGCCGCTCAGATCCGCCATGATCCCGATGCGCAGCGGCAAGTCTGACGCAGCCCGCAAATGGAAGTCGGCTATGGTCTGGCCGTTATCGCGGACAGAAAGAACATTTGCCGATAGATTGCGCAGCGGCCGGCCGCTGCCGTCTTCGGCGACCACCGTGAATTGCACCTCACTCACCCGCTTGCGGATATGAAGAACGGGCTCCGCGGCAAAGTCGGCCAGGGCCAGGGCACAACTGAGAAGCAGGGCAGACGATGATGGGCTCACAACTGGGAGATCGGCATCAATTGCCTACGACCTTGGTGTTTGAGCGAACGGACGTAACTTGCGGTGGAATTTTGCCTAAAGTTTTGACGGTCCGCGGCTATTTGCGACGGTTAACCCGATGCAGAAACCTCGAGGCGTGGTTGACGCACTCGGGGCCAGCCTGCGGGAGTGCGATGTGATCGAGATCACAAGGTCGTGTGATCCCGACAACTGCCCTTCCTCGCGCCCGCCGCTACCGTGATGCTCAGATCGATTGTGGGTAACCAACAACCAGGCGCAAGCGGCACCCGAATCGCCGCGCCTTGCCCATGACTTTGGAGGAACACGACCATGACAGCGACGGAACAGCGAGCGGCATCAAATACGAATTCCTGGACCGGGGTACAAGCTTATACGCTGGCGGCGATCTGCCTGCTCATCGGAACTGCCGGCGGCTGGTTCATTCGCGGATCGCAATCGCCCGCGGCGGGAGCGATGCAAAGCGCGAGCATGCCCGCGCCTACGTCGCCTGGTACTGGCAGCGCGCCCACCCCCGAGCAATTCAAACAGATGGCCGACACGCAGGCCGCGCCCCTGCTGGAAAAACTCAAGGCGGATCCGGCGAACGCGTCGTTGCTCAGCGAAATCGGCAACGTTTATTACGACACGCAGAACTATCCCGTGGCGGTCGACTACTATGTTCGCGTTCTGAAGTTGCAGCCCACCAATGCTGCCGTGCGCACCGATCTTGGCACGGCGTACTGGTACATGGGCAACGCCGATTCGGCGATCGCCGAGTTCAGCAAGGCGCTCAGCTATGAACCCAACAAGGCCAACACGTTGTTCAACCTCGGCATCGTGAAATGGCAGGGCAAGATGGATGTGCAGGGCGCGGTCGAGGCGTGGCAAAAACTGCTGAGCACCAATCCCACCTACGAGGGCAAAGACAAAGTGCAGCAACTCATCGCGGAGGCACAAAAGCACGCCAACGTGAAGCCCGGCACGCCAGCGAAATCTCTGGCGCAGTAACGAACCAGCTTTTCGAATAGTGTGGAACGATGTCGAGCTCGCAAGCGCAGAACCTGCGCTGCGGGCTTTTTCAACGTGGGGAAATCTCGAAAAGATGAGCACTTGTGAATCAGGGCTGGAGTGGACGACTCGCGGGGCCTAAACCGCGGGCAGTCTACTTCCCAGCCCTGAAGGTCTTATGCATCCTGCGTGACATGGCAGCGATGATAAGGGATGCCTCGCGGGGCCACGAAGGCTTGCAATGGCCACACTCGGCCCGGGTCGTTCGCTCTTCGAGCGGCAACTCGGCAACCAAAGCCGGGAGCGGGGCAAAGTATTGATGCTTCTCACACTTGATCCGGTGGCGGACGGATGAAATGCGCTGCAAGTGAGGCATAATGCGCACTCCGACGATTAAAGAACGCACTGGTTCGTGGGTGATTTCACCCCGCGCGGAGGGCGAAAGACACAAACCAGGTGGGGCTGCGGCGGCGCCGGCAGCCGCGTGTATGAGTTTTCGACAATATGCAAGAGCTTTCAGATCAGGCGCTTGACTGCTTTTCCAGTGAAACTTGCGGGCGCTGACTCTTTCGGCATTCGCCGTGCACCGCAGAGAGGTCAGCGGTGGAGGCAGTTGTGAAGAAGGTCGCACAAATCTTCCAGGCTTGGTGCTTGGTCCTGGGTGCCACGGCGCTCTACGGAGGAATCCATCCGGTTCCGCTCGCAAAGAATGCCGACACGGCTACGTGCATGCAGTGTCATGAAGATAAGACCAAGGGGAAGTTCGTACACTCGGCCATTGCGACGGGCTGCACCAGTTGTCACGAAATTCGCGTTTCAAAAGATGTCACGCGCATCAAGCTGATCACCGCGACGCCGCAGGCGCTCTGCATTACCTGCCATGCGGACATGAATGCCTCGGAGCTCAAGGGGCATGTGCATCCTCCCGCGGTGCGCGATTGCCTGAAGTGCCACAGCCCGCACGTCTCTGAAAATAAGTATCAGCTGCTGAAACCGATGGCAGGCGACAAAGGCCAGAATCTCTGCCTCGATTGCCACACGCAGGGGTTGAACGTGCCCGAGAAAGGCAGCCGTCACGCCGCGATGGATATGGGCTGCGACACGTGCCACGCGCCGCACAAGGCGGGCGAGCCGGGGAAACAGGAATTCGACTTTCACCTGAAGAAGACCACGCCGTCGCTCTGCATTGATTGTCATGATCCGAAAACCGCCGATTTGCAGAAGGCGCACCAGGGCCAACCATTTGGGAGCGCGAACTGCGTGCAGTGCCACGATCCGCATCAGTCGGCGCAACCAAAGTTGATGCAGGCATTCACGCATGTGCCATTTGCCGGAGGAACCTGCGACACCTGCCATCAGGCGCCGAAGGACGGCAAAGTCGTTCTGACGCAAGCTGATTCGAAAGCCTTGTGCGTGACGTGCCACGCCGAGCAGGCCGATAAGATTGAAAAGGCGAAGGTACAGCATCCAGGCGCGCAAGGTGATTGCGTGACCTGCCACAATCCGCATGCGGGACGCACTCCGGGATTTGTGCAGCCCGATCCGGTGCGGGCATGCTTGTCGTGCCACGCGGATCAGGCTGAACAGTTCAAAAAGGCGCATCTGCATCAGCCCGCCTTCAACCAGAGCTGCGCGACGTGCCATGAACCGCACGGCGGCGACAACGCGCACCTGCTGCGCGCCGCGACGGCCGACAAGCTATGCCTGGAGTGCCACGGCAACGAATCGCAGCCGAAGAAACTGGAAGCTGAACATCTGTGGACGATTTTCGACGGCAAGGTGCGGCTGCCCGAAGACTACTTCAAGAAAAACAAAGTCGTGGTGCTGCCCATCAAGTACGGACGCGGGCACCCGGTCGAGAGTCATCCAGTGAGCGATGTGCACGACCCGCGCGATCCGGCGAAGGTTCTGCAAAGCATGAACTGCATGACCTGCCACCAGCCGCATGCCTCGGCACAACCCAACTTGCTGGTGAACGATCAGGCAAACAACCTCGCGTTCTGCGCGAGCTGCCACAAGAACATGAATACCCGGTGAGCATGATGAGGAGATTGATCTCCATGTTGAACGCTCTTATCCGCAAGCCGCATTCCGCGCAACCGGTCACGGCCGTGCTCCTGTTGCTGGCCTTCACACTACTGCTTCCGTGCAGCGGATTTGCGGGCGACAAGAAGAACAAGGCGGCCGCCAAGGAAGCGTCGGCGGCAAAGGTGGTTGACTACTCCTACATCTCGTGGCCAAATCCGCCCGCGATTCCGCGCATTCGGTATATCAACTGGTACGCATCGGATAAACAGCAACGGAGTCTGGAAGGCAAAGTTCAGAAAAAGCAGGGATGGATGGATCGACTGGCCGGCACGCAGAGCCAGGAAGAGGTGTTCACGCTGCCATTCTCGCTTGTGCAACCCAATGGAATTGCGTTTGATTCGCAGGGACGCATGTACACCGCGGATTCGAAGGTGGGAGCAGTTTTCATCTTCAACCCCGAGACCAAAGAAGTCGATCTGATCAAGCACAAGACGCATGCGAACTTCAGCCGCATCGTCGGTTTGACCATGGATGACAACGATCGCCTGTTCGTTTCTGATCCTGGCCTACATCACGTTCTGGCCTTCGATGCGCAGCATCATGCGCAAGATGTGATCACCGACGGAATGGTCGCGCCAGGGGATATGACGATCGACACGCAGAATCGCCTGCTGTACGTGGCCGACATTGAATTGGACCAGGTGCTGGTGTATGACGCCGACAGCTTTAAACCCCTGCGCAAGATTGGAACGACTGGACATCACCATGAACTGACCACGCCGGGCGATTTCTCAAAACCTACTGGCATGGCGGTCGATGCGGAAGGAAACCTGTACGTCTGCGACACGATGAACAACCGCATCGAGGTGTTCGATGCCGACGGAACCTTCATCCGCGAATTCGGCAGGGCGGGAGACGGGCCCGGATCGTTTGCGCGGCCGAAAGGGGTCGCGATCGACAGCGACGGGCATATCTGGGTTGCCGATGGCGTGCAGGATCGCGTGCAGGTGTTCAACCAGGAGAACCAATTGCTGATCGCCTTTGGAGGGCACGGCCTGTTGCCGGGGCAATTCTCGGGGCTGGTGAATATCGCCAGCGACCCGAAAACAAACCGGATCGTGACGTCGGAGATTTATCCGGGCCGGCTGCAGGCATTTCGCTACATCACCGAGGCGGAAGCGGAGCAGATGAAGAAAGAACGCGCCACGCAGCGCGCGAGCTCGACGGCGCAGAACCCGACCAAGGGTAGCCCGGCGACTGTCTCGGCGACCACGCCGCCGGACGCCGGCAAATCTCCTCAGCCAAAGTGAGGATCGGCGAGCCGGAGCGCTGGCTTGGCACCGGCATGGGAAGATGGCACGCCTCGTCTCTACCGATGTGCAACTCGCACACCGCCTGTCGTCGCAAACAATCGTTGCACAAGATCTGAGAGCATAGAACATCAGATGTCGCGGGAGCACTTGTTGGTGGGGATGCGATGAATGTTGCATCCGGTTACTGATGCATTTTGCAACAGGTTACTCGCTGAGGGATTTAACCTAACCATCGAGCGATTTGGTTCTTTTCACGCACCTCCGCCCCGGAAGTAAGGATTGTCCGGATCGAGCGGAGTTCCCTTAAATCATAC
>AR_comb_assmDRAFT_10196382_pt1 | contig 11443 bp, 10 predicted proteins | sample ArasoioldDNA_FD_10543 | JGI IMG/M metagenome (IMG submission 10543) | reverse complement strand
TTTGACGACATTGATAGTGGCAAAGAGGCGCGGGGTGTCGACTCCGTTCAGCGGTTTACGCTCTCGGGTCTTCGCCTCGGCCACCTGTACGCTCGACATGACTGACCTCCTGTAAAACGTCCTCACAGGAGATATCGAAAATGAGGGGAGAAAGACGACATCGACCGCGCGCACGCAGCTAATACGCCGGCCACGTGGTCGACAGCGATCTCGTTGAAGGAACTGCTCAGACCGTCACTGGCCGACCAGGTATTTGTCCCCGGTCGGCGCCGGCACTCCTCCGTCGGGCTCGATGGTGACCGCCATCCCGACTGGCTGAGGAAGATCGATTGGCGTCTCGAATATCGTCGTCACGCTTCCTGCCTGATCAGGCTTGAACAGGCCGGCGCTGATCGGCGCCGGCTGCGCGGCGAGCACCCACAGCTGATACGTCCTGCCGCTCGGCAGCGCAGGCAGGCTGGACGCCGTGAACAACAGTCCGCGCGACCGGCTCCAGAACGCGCGGCCCGCGGATCTCGGCGCGGCGGGCTGGCCTGCGAGATCCATCCGCAGCAGATCTGGCGCTGCCAGGACCGCCATCTGGAACTGACCCTGCGCCGACGTCCGCCGCAAGTCCGCGATCTGTCTTTCGGAGAGCGCGAGCTGGCGCGCCGCGTCGCGGAGACGATCCTCGAGCGAGGTCACGCGTCCCCGCATGGCGATCGAGTAGCCGCCAAGCGCGACGGCCGTGACGAGCGATGCGGCCGCCGCAAGCCAGGGGACGAAGAGTGATGTCCGGCGTGGTGCGCGCTCGGGCATCTCCTTCACGTTCGCCCCTACCGACGACAGAACACGCGCGCGCAGCGATGGCGGCGGCTCGACCTGCGGTACTGCCTGTGCCAGCGCGCCGACGACGGGTGACAACGCTTTGAGACGTGCCTGGCACTCGTCGCACGTCTTGAGATGCGATTCGAATTGAACGCGCTCGGGCGACGTCAACGCGCCGAGCATGTAGAGCTCCACGAGCTCGTGCAGCCCGCCGTGGTCGATGGGCGTCGTCGCCATCACACGGCTCCGGCCAGCGACTCGCGCAGCTTGCCGAGCGCGAGGCGGATGCGGGTTTTGATGGTGCCAAGCGGCTGCTCGAGACGATTGGCGATTTCGACGTGCGTCAACCCCTCGAAGTACGCGAGCTCGACCGCCACGCGCTGCAGGACAGGCAGCTCCTCGAGCGCAGCGCGTACACGAGTCACCTGCTCGGACGAGAGGAGCTGATGATCGATTGGAGGCGCCGAGTCGATGAACTGCAGGCCGGGGCGATCGTCGGATGCCCCCTCTGGACGCGCCTTTCGCGCGCGCAGGCGATCGATCGCGCGGCTGCGCGCCAGCGTCACGAGCCAGGCGGCGACGACACCCCGGGCGGGAGAATAACGAGCGGCGTGACGCCAAGCCTGAGCGAACACTTCCTGGACCACATCCTCGGCGTCGCGCGCGTCGCGCAGGATGCGCAGCGCGAGCGAATAGACAGGACGAGCGTACCGATCGTACAGCTCGGCCAGCGCGTCGCCGTCGCCCTGCGCCATCCGCGCCAGGATCGCTTGATCAGCGGCGTCGGCCTCAGCCTTCGCTGCCGACACGCCCGATGGAGCGATTACCGCCCAAACCAACCACATAAGGCACTACGGACGCAGGGCCGCGGCGGATTTCCAGGTCCAGCGCGGCCGAAGCGCGTCGCAGGAGAGGGAGTTTAACCCGGACCCCGGCCGGGCGATGCGGCGCGAATGCGCGCGGCATGCGACACGATGCGCTCGTCGCGCGTGCCGGTCCGCAGCGCGCGTTCCGACGCCGCGCGCGCTTCGTCAATGCGTCCAACCTTGAAGTACGCCCACGCGACGGCGTCTTCGGTGAAGATGTCCTGCCTAATGCCTGCCACCTTCTCAGCAATCTTCACGGCTTCCGGGAGCTTGCGATCGTGCTCCGCCAGAAAGAGCGCGAGGTTCGCTTCGGTCTGCGCGGCGCCCGGACCGGCAAGATCCTCGGCAAGCTGGTAGTAGCGTTCCGATTCCACACCATCCCCACGCTCGGCATACAGATCACCAATCCGCGCCGCGAGGTCGAGCGTCGGCGTTCGCTTCAGCTGTTGAAGATAGATGTCGAGCGCCCGATCGCGATCGCCGCGGGCGACGAGAACTTTCCCCTGACCGACGATCGCGTGGGGGTAGTTCGGGAAGACGAACGCCGCGTGGCGGAATTCCCGCGCCGCTTCGTCCAGCTTTCCCATCCTGAGATTGAGCTCACCCACCTGCGCGAGATACCAGGCCTTCGCTTCCGGATCCTGCCCAGTCGTCGCGACGCCGGCCATCTGCATCGCTTGCACCGCGCCGTTCAAATCTCCCTGGAGCTCGAGGCTGTACGCGGCGCGTGCGTACGCGGCGGCGTTCGGCCGCTTCGCCATCATGGTCTGGAACGCCTGAAACGCCTGGTCGTACTCCCCGAGCTCGATGAGCGCGTCGCCCATCACACCGTAGTTCCACGCATCCTGCGGACGCAGATCGCGCGCGCGTCTTGCGGCGTCGAGGCCCTCGCGAAACCGGTGCTGCGACAAGTAGATCGCGCCGAGCATGCGGAGCGCATCGTATTGCCCCGGCTCTTCCTTGAGCACGGTGTTCAACACCTGGCTGGCGCGATTGGCGGGATGTCCATCGTTCGTGGCCCGCGCCTGCCGGAGGAGCGCATCGGCCAGCAGCACGGCCGCGCCGATGTCATGCGGTTGATCCTGCAGGCGCCGCTCCATTGCGCCAATGCGCTCGCGCATGCCCTCGACAGTTGTCGGGGGGCCGCCGGGCATTCCGACCGGCGGCTCCATGTGTATCGGGTCCGACGCGCGCGCGACTGAACGGTTCAGCAGATGCGGCGCAACGGCCGCTGCCATCCCGCCCAGCAGCGCGGCGCAGACCCAGGCTGCTCGAAATCGCGCGATCACGGTACCTCGTAGCCCTGATGCGGCGTGGCCACGTACGGGAAGTGCGTGAGGAACGGGCGGTCGTTCGCGTTGACGCCATCACCAAGCAGGTTGTTCGGGCTCTTGTTCGGCAGCCCGAGCAGCGAGTTCAGGAAAGGACCGTAACCCTGCCCGATCGCGCGCAGCTCGATATCGACGATGTCGTCTTCGAGGCGTCTGCCGTTGGGGAACCCGGCAAGATCGCCGGCAAGCACGCCGAGCCGGTTGCCCGCGCCGACCGCGGCGGTCGGGGCGATGCTCGTATTCAGCCGCAGCAGGTCGGCTTTCTGCGACCCTGTGAAGTTCAGGCCCGGGACGCCGGTGAGCAGAATCGCAACCAAATCACTGCGATTGGTCACGTCAACTTGAGTCAGCGCGCTGCCGTAGAGCAGGTTCTCGAGCCGCGCCAGCTCGGGGTTCAGGTACAGGCTCTCGAACTGCGCGTCATCGTCGGGGTCCGAGCGATTCCAGAAGTCTTTCTGTCCCAGAGGAATCACGGCCTCGTTGATGAGCGGCTCGCCGAGACGGGAAACCTGCACGAAGCGCCCGTAATCGTCGTTGGAGCCGTCGCTTCGGAGGACGCGGACTTGCTGGCGGCTTGCGCTTGCGTAAATGCCGATTGATGGATGACCGCTTTTCACGATCTGCGCTATCGGTAGCTGGATCGCGATCGTATGCGTGTTGTAGCGCGCCACGGCGTCACGTCCCGGAGCGGCCGGGAGAGGGATCGCGTGGAACGGGTTGAACGGGCGGAGACCGGCGAGATCGAACACCGATCCGAGATCCACGAAGAACGGGTCGTCGCGCTGACCCGCGAAGACTTTGATGCCGCCGGGCAGCGTCGCCACGGCGGCGGCGGCCAGCGCTTCGTAGTTCGGCGTGGACCGCGGGCCGATGTTGTCGGGCGGCGTCTGAAGGTTCTTGCCAAGCAGCTCTGTTTGCCCAAGGCCGCCCCATCGGTGGTTCACCCGCCAGACGCTGTACGTTTGGGCTCGGTTCCACGCGGGATCGTCGAGCGACGTAATCGGACCCGTGTTGTAGAGGAACGTATCCGGGTTCCTCGTTTGCGTTTCAAACCGGAACTGGTAGGTGAGATCCTCTTTCGCATCGCCGTCGTTGTCGATGTTGATCTCGTACAGCACCGTATCGTCGAAGGCCGGGAAATTCGGGCCGCCCGCCGGCGCTTCGAGCGGGATGTAGTTGGCGACGATCGTCACCGTGTCGGGCCGATCGGGGCTCCGGAACGCGTACACGTCCGTGTTGTCAGCCATCGGATCCTGGCTGATGAGAGGGGCTTCTCGGTGACTGGACGCCTTGCCAGGCACCATCTGGGCGATGACGAGGATCGCCACCGCCGGCAACAGCAGCAGACTCTTCTTCACGGGTTCATTCCTCCTTGCGCGGCAAAAACGCGGCTGTGGAGGTCCTACGGACGCGGGGTCACGTTGGATGTGTCACGCCACCTCAGCCTGGAGGTACACTCGCCTTCAGCGGAAACCTTATGGCGACCATTCATCACCAGGTCCTGATCGACGCACCACTGGCGAGCGTCTACCAGGCGATTGCTACCGCGGAGGGCATCTCGACGTGGTGGGACAAGCAAACGCCACGACAGACGCCGGACGGCCTCGTCCTCGAGCACAGTCCTGGCGCCGAGCACGGCGTCGTGAAGCTACGGGTCGTTGAACTCGTCCCGGACGAGCGGATCGAGTGGGAGTGCATCAGCACTCACCCTGAGACCAGCCCGGCGTCGGAGTGGACCGGCACGCAGTTCCTGTTCGATTTGAGCGCGCGCGGCGACGAGACCGCCGTCGATTTCCGGCAAATCGGCTACAACGAGCGGAGCCCGTTCTACACAACTAACCGCGAGGCATGGCGGAGCGTCCTCGACAATTTGAAGCGCGTCGTCGAGGAGCAGCAGTTCAAACCCTAGCGAAGCGGCGCGGTTCCAGGCGTCACAGGATCGACGAGGTCCTTCAGATCGTACTTGTTCACGTCGTCGATCAACTTCGCGTACGCGCGCGTAATGGATTCAAGCCCGGCGGCCGGAATGATGTCCGGCGTATCGTGATCGGAGTGGTAGAAGGCGTTCGATTCGATGACTTCGATGCCAGGCGCATCCTCCGTGAGCTTGCTCAAGTCCCCCGCCACGCCGTAGCGGCTCGAAGGTAGCTCGTAAAGCCCGACGCCGAACATCCTGAAGTCGTCGACGAGCAGCTCGGCGAGCCGGTGGCTGCGGCCAACGAAGAATCGGTGAGCCGTGATCGTGTTCGATTTCCGCAGCACGTTCCCGTACAAGTACGTCTGCGTCGTCGTCACGTGCTCGGCGTTGATGATGAGCGCGGTCTTTTCGAAGAAGGCCTTGCCGGTGTCGTGCAGCCGCTGAAGGCTGACGTCGGGCGTGACGTGATGTCCGACTGGCACCATGAACGTCAACGTCCGGCGGCGCTGTTCCCTGGGGAGCTTCGCGTAGTACTCGGCCAGGCCGAGCATCGACGACACGCCCGATGCGTTGTCGACTGCCGCTTCCCAGAAACCGTCCGAGTGGGCGATGACCAGAATGTTCTCGGCCGTCGCACCGGGGAGGACGCCCCACACCGCCGCCGGCTTGACATTGGATCGGATTTCGATCGCCAGCCGCAGGTGCACTTTCACCAGCACGTCGCGCTCGAACAGTTCGCGCGCGGTCTGCCCGTCTTCCTGGCCCACCGAAAACCACGGCACCTTCGTCTGGTTAGGTCCCTCACCGCCGCTGCCCCACAGCTGGGTCGCGAAGTTTCCCGGAATGCCGAGCACGATGACGATCGCGGCGGCGCCCTTTTCCTCCGCCAGCTTCAGCGCGCCGTCGGTACGCGCCGAATGATTCAGTGCGCTCGGTGTGGGTACGCTGTAAATGAACACTGCCTTGCCGCGGACGTCGCGGCCGGAGAAATCAGCCGGCGTTCCGAGTCCGACCCAGACTCCGTCCACGTCCAACCCACCCGGCGGCGTCGGTGACGCGCGCAGCACCGGATGCGCTGTCTTGAGCGCGACGGTGCGTCCCGCGCCAGTGACCTGAACCTCCCATGATGTCGGAAACCACACCGGCGGCAGCTGGTACTCTTCAAGCCTGACGTCCGTCAGGCCGAGGTTCCTGAACTTCGCCGCCAGCATGCGTTGGGTCTCGTCGTGCGCGGGCGTGCCAGTAATCCGTCCCCACCACTGATTGCCGGCGTCGCGACTCTTGCGCGAAATCGCGGCGAGCTCGTCGACGTACACGTGCAGGCGTTTGCCGTCGATGGGGCCATACTCACGCAGCGAGTCCGGCAGCGGCCACTGCAGGTAGCTGTCGGCGAGCGGCCTGATCGGCGGCGCCAGGAGAGGCGGCGCGGTGCCTGGCTGCTGCGGGCTCCCGGCCTGGGCGGTCAGCCCGGCCCAGACCAGCGCGAGCGCACCGAAGGTCATCTTTCGCACGGGCGCATCCTTTCGGGATTGCGAAGAGTCATTGTAGTGAGAAAGAGTACATTTCGGCGGATCCACGCCGGAGGCCATGGCTGACGAGGTCAAGCACTACATCACGCCGGGCGGCTTCCGGCGCCTGCAGGACGAACTGGCACATCTGTGGAAGGTGGAACGGCCGCCGGTCGTGGCGACGGTGGCGTGGGCTGCCGGTAACGGCGATCGCTCCGAAAACGGCGACTACATCTACGGGAAGCGGAAGCTGCGGGAAATCGATCGACGCATCCGCTACCTTTCAAAGACCCTCGATCGGGTCGTCGTCGTGGACAACGCGGGCAGAACGCACCAGCGAGTGCATTTCGGCGCGACCGTGACGATCCGCTACGAAACGGGCAACGAGCGCGAAGTCACGATTGTGGGCGTTGACGAGCTCGATTCCAGCGATACGCGCGTGTCCTGGCGCTCTCCGCTGGCCAGGGCCCTGCTGACCGCAGTGGTCGGTGACACGGTGACGCTTCGCGCGCCGCGTGGACCCGAGCGCCTGGAGATCGTCGCAGTGCGTTACGACGAGCTGTAGATCTACGGACCCTCGACCCTATGACGACCGTCATAGGCAGCGTCATCCCCGTACGGAATCATGATCGACGTTCGTTCATGCGCCTCAATGCGTGCGAGCTCGAAATCGACCTGTTCTGCCACGGCATGCGGTTGGCCGGCGACGCGTGCCTGGACGGAGCGCGGGGTGTTTCGCGAACGCGCGCCGGCCTTGGCTCCGGCCTCGAGGTCATGCTGCCAACCGGAACGCGGACCAAGCCGAACATCTGGGTGAACGTTCCCGTCGTCGAGCGATTCGCTACCTCGTCTCCGTACTGCCTTGCGGGCGATCCGCAACAGGGGTATCGAATTGTGGACGACCGCTCGGGCACCGCGTACGCGGTGACGCTCCCACCCGAGCCTGCCTGGTATTCGAGCACCACTTCGCGCGGCATCCCGATGAGCCGCGTCGGCCTCCTGCAGGGCACGTGTCTCGGGATCTACATCAATCCGGTGTGCGTGTTCTGGAACTACGCTCCGCCGCTCAACTGCCGCTTCTGCACGACCGGCCAGAACGTCGGCGTCAACGAAGCGGACGAAAAGACGATCGCCGACGTCGTCGAAACCTGCCGGGCGGCGCGCGCCGAGAGCGGCATCACGTTCGTGCATCTGAACGGCGGCTTCCAAGGCTCGCGCGGACTCGAGTTCGCGACGCCCTATGTCGCAGCGATCAAGCGCGACGTCGGACTGCTCGTCGGTCTGCAGCTCGCGCCGGAGCGCGCGTTCGATCGATACGACGCGGTGATCGACGCCGGGGTGGATCATCTCTCGTTCTGCCTGGAGCTGCTCGATCCCGAGTGGTTCGCGCGCATCTGCCCCGGGAAAGCGCGTGTGCACGGACAGAGGCTCTTCATCGACGCAATGGCGTACTGCACCAGGCGAATGCCTCGCGGCGCGGTGTCTGGCGAAATCATCGCCGGCCTCGAACCCGTCGAACGGACCCTTGAAGCGATCGACATGATCGCGGACCTCGGAGCGTTCCCGACGGTATGCATCTTTCGACCGACCGCAGGCGCCGACCTCGAAAACTGGCCGACGCCGTCGTACGAGGACATGCGCCGCGTCATGGTTCACTTGTACGAAACGTGCCGGCGCCACTGGATGCCGATCGGCCTGGCGCCCAACATCGAGGTCAGCCTGGTCGTCAACCCCGACGATACCGCCCTCCTCGCAGAACCGGGGATTGGATACTACGCCTACGAGGCATGGCGCCGAAGCATGCGCCTGCTCGCGAAGCCCGTGTTCCAGCATCGTCTGCGCTGCCGTTGACGGTTGATCCAGGCTTGCGGACTATCGATTCCGTGAGTACTGTCCCACGTCAGCCATGGTGCACAGGTGACGCTTCGCGCGCCGCCTGGAGCCGAGCGCCTGGAGATCGTGGCGAAAAACGTCAAACAAGCGGTGCCCTTCTTGAACGTCACGAACATCGAGGCGTCGCTTCGCTTCTATGTCGACGGACTCGGGTGCGTGATCACCAACCAATGGGTCCCGGAGGGGCGCGTTCGGTGGTGCTGGTTGCAGCTCGGCGATGCGGCGCTGATGCTCCAGGAGTACTGGCGCGACGGACACCCGGCAGGGACTCCCGATGGACCGCTCGGGCAAGGCGTCACCATCTGCTTCATATGCGCTGACGCGATAGCGATTTTCCGTGATCTCATCTCCCGAGGCATTGCCGCGCAACGCCCATTTGTGGGAAATGGTCTGTGGGTTACGTGCGTGTCGGACCCGGATGGCTACCGTCTGGACTTTGAAAGTCCCACCGACGTACGGGAGGAGACTGTGTATTCCGACGAGCCCGGTCGATGATGCGAACACGGCTTGCGACGATCGTTTTTGCGGTGTCGACGGCGGCGATCGCTGCAGCCCTGATCAGTCCCGTGCGTGGCACCGAGATGTCCGGTGAATGGCGCGCGTACGGCGCGAACAACGGAAACCTGAAATACGCGCCGCTCGATCAAATCACCAAGGACAACGTCAAGAACCTCCGCATCGCGTGGCGGCAGTCCGCCATGCCGCCAGCGGTCCGCAAGGATCGAGCGACCGTCGCGGTGCCGACCAATTACCAGGTGACACCGCTGATGGCCGGCGGTCTGCTCTACGCGAGCGCCGGCGACGGATCGGTCATGGCGCTGCACCCGCGCACGGGCGACGTCGCGTGGAGCCACGTGCCCGACGATTTGCTGAAGGCGCCGCCTGCCGGCGACGCTCCGACGGGCGAACGCGTCGGCGGAAGATCCGCCAATCGCGGCGTCGCGTACTGGTCCGGTGATGGCGCCGGCGCGCGAATCATCGCGATCTCAGGACGATCGCTGGTCGCCTTGGATGCGAAGACGGGCGCGCTCGTCGACGATTTCGGCAGCGGCGGACGCGTCGATCTCACCAAGGGCTATCGCGTGCCGGCCGCGTCGTATCAATGGACGTCGGTGCCGCTGGTGACGAACAAGCTGATCGTCATCGGTGGCACGGCAAGAGCTGCCGACGGCCAGTATCTGCCCGGCGACATCCGCGCCTACGACGTGCGAACGGGCAAACCCGCGTGGACGTTCAAGGTGATTCCGGAATTCGGTGAGTTCGGCCAGGACACCTGGCTGCGCGATTCGTATGCGTACTCCGGCGCATCGGGCCTCTGGGGTTTTCTTGGCGCGGACGACGACCTCGGATACGTGTACCTGGCGACGGAAACGCCATCCAGCCGGGGCGGCGATTTCTGGGGCGGCCAGCGACCCGGCAACAACCTCTTCGCCGAGAGTTTGGTGTGCATCGACAGTCGAACCGGGAAGCGCGTCTGGCATTTCCAGGCGGTCCATCACGGCATCTGGGACTACGACTTCAATGCGCCTCCCAACCTGATCGACATCACCGTCGAGGGGCGAAGGATCAAAGCGATCGCCGAGGTGTCGAAACAGGCGTTCGTCTACGTGCTGGACCGCGTCACTGGAAAACCAGTGTGGCCCATCGACGAACGGCCGGTCCCGAAGGGCGATTTGCCAGGAGAGTGGTACGCGCCAACGCAGCCCTTCCCGTCCCGGCCACCGGCTTTCGACCAGCAAGGCGTAACGGTCGACGATCTAATCGATTTCACACCCGATCTGCGCAAGCAAGCGATCGACATTCTTCGGCGCTATCGCTACGGCCCACTCTTTACGCCGCCTTCCGCAGCGAACGGTGCATCGGCCACGAAGGGCACGGTGCAGATGCCGGGGGCCGCAGGCGGCGCCAACTGGACGGGGGCGGCTGCCGATCCTGACACCGGCGTGCTCTACGTCACCTCCACGCACAGCCCCTTCGTCGCCGAGATGATCAGTGCCAGGGATCCCGAGGCGACGCGAGGCAACGCGCCGTCAGGCGAATCCTTCGGCCTCGTCGAATGGGCCACGCGTCGTGGTGACGCGGTCACCGGTCCGTGGCTCGAAGGTCCGGAAGGCCTGCCGATTTTCAAACCGCCTTATGGCCGGCTCGTGGCGATCGATCTGAACAAGGGAGAAATCAGGTGGACCGTCGCCAACGGTGACGGCCCGCGAAATCATCCCGCGATCAAGCACCTGAATCTTCCACGGCTCGGCCAGGGCGGCCGCGCGTCTCCGCTGGTAACGAAGACGATGGTGTTCCTCGGCGAAGGCGGTAACGACTCCGTTGTGGCGCTGCCGCCATTCGGCGGCGGCAAGATGTTCCGCGCGTACGAGAAGGCGACCGGCGCCGTGCTGTGGGAAATGGAGCTGCCCGCCGGCACGACCGGTGCGCCGATGAGTTACGTCTTCGAAGGCAAACAGTACGTTGTCGTCGCCACTGGATGGAAGAACACGCCGGGCGAACTGGTCGCGCTCGCCCTGCCCTAGCGTTCGCGGTGTCGGGAGGATTCATGCGTCGAGGGATACTCGTCGCGGCCGTCGTGGCCGCCGGTTTCGGATCTGTTCACGCCCAGGCGCCGCAATCTCAGGCCGGTCAGCCACCGCCGCGCCGCACGCTGCCGCAGGTCACACAGGAGTTCGTGTCCGTCCAGGCGCCGATCGTCGCGCTGCAACACGTCCGCGTCATCGACGGCACCGGCGTGGCGGCCGTTCCCGATCAAACGATCGTGATCGAGAGCGGCGTCATCAAAGCGATCGGGCCATCCGCGTCCACCCAAACACCAGCAGGCGCTCGCGTGCTCGACATGACCGGCAAGACGGCGCTGCCCGGTTGGGTGGCGATGCACGAACACCTGTTCTACCCGGGACCCACGGGCATGGGCCGCATTCCCGACGTCCCTGAGTACTACCCGACGATGGTGTACACGTTTCCGCGGATGTATCTGGCGGGAGGCGTCACGTCGATGCGGACCGCGGGGAGCATGTCGCCGTACGCGGATCTGGAAACCAAACGGTACATCGACGCGGGGCGGATCCCGGGACCCAAGATGCATCTGACCGGGCCGTACCTGCAGGGCCCTGG
>AR_comb_assmDRAFT_10419876_pt1 | contig 11445 bp, 11 predicted proteins | sample ArasoioldDNA_FD_10543 | JGI IMG/M metagenome (IMG submission 10543) | reverse complement strand
GCCGGTGCAGGCGCGCGTGCTGACGCTGACCGAGCGCCAGGAAGGGTACGGCGCGGAGGTCGCGTCCGAGCTCCGGGCCAAGGGGCTGCGCGTCGAGGTCGATACCCGAAACGAAAAGCTCGGCTACAAAGTCCGCCAAGCGCAGCTCGAAAAGCTGCCCTACATGCTGGTGGTTGGCGATCGCGAGGCTACCGAGCGCAAGGTTGCGCCTCGGGTCCGCAGCGGCGAGCAGCTGCCGGTCATGTCCATCGAGGAGATCGCGAGTCGCCTCGTTGACGAGGCGAAGCCGCCCGCCATCCCGTAACCCCGGAGGTGCCCTATCTCGAGGTCAATGCCCACGCCGACCGTACGCATCAACCAGCAAATCCGAGCCCGGGAAGTCCGGTTGATCGACATCGACGGTACACAGAACGTCGTGCCGCTGGCCCGAGCCTTGGAGATGGCCAATCAGCGAAGCCTCGACCTCGTCGAGGTGGCCGCCACCGCCGTGCCGCCGGTCTGCCGCATCATGGATTACGGCAAGTACCGCTACACGCAACGCAAAAAGGCGGCCGAATCGAAGAAGAAGGCCACGCGCGTGGTCGTCAAGGAAGTCAAGCTCGGATCCCAGACGGACGACCACGACGTCAACTTCAAGGTGAACCACATTCGGCGGTTCCTCGACGAAGGCATGCGCGTAAAGGTCTCGGTGTTCTTTCGCGGCCGCGCGATCACTCATCCCGAGAAGGGCAAGGAAATGCTCGATCTGGTCATGTCCAAAATCGACGACGTGGCGAGCCAGGAAGTCAAGCCGCGCCTCGAGGGTCGCAACATGTCGATGATGGTAGTGCCGAAGTAGGGATGGCTGGCCCGAACGGGTGGTTGCTGATATAGAGTGGCGGTTTCTGCCGGCCGTGACGCGACGGTGGAAACTGCAAGGAGCCAGGACATGCCGAAGATGAAAACGAAGCGCGGCGCGGCCAAGCGCTTCAAAGTGACGGGAAGCGGCCGCGTGAAACGCAGCCGCGGCTATCGGCGTCACATTCTCACGACGAAGTCCCGCAAGAAAAAGCGCCAACTGCGTCGCGGCGGCATGGTGGCTCCCGCGAACGAGAGGGCAGTCAAGAGCCTGCTTCCCTACCTTTGATTCGAACGCCCCGAGAGGACGACAATGCCGAGAGTCAAACGAGGCAGCAAGCTACGCCGCCGTCACAAGAAGCTCCTGAAGCTCGCCAAAGGGGTGATCGGCGGCCGCAAGAACTATCGCCAGGCGCGCTCGACGGTGGAGAAGGCGCTCGTCTACGCGTACCGGGATCGCAAGGCGCGCAAGCGCGACTTTCGCAGCCTATGGATCATGCGCATCAACGCCGCCGCCAGGCTCAACGGGATCACCTATCGAAGCTTGATCAGCGGCTTGAAAAAAGCGGGAGTCGAGGTCGATCGCAAGGTGCTCGCCGATCTCGCGGTGAAGGACCCGACCGCCTTCTCCGAGATCGCCGCGGTGGCGAAGTCCAAGATCGCCGCCTGAACCTGCGGAATCCCGCTACGGAAGATAGAGAAGAGCGCTCCACCGCCGGTCGCCGGTAGCGACGAGCGTTCGCTCCATGCGCGCCGCTCTCGAACGCATACGTCAGGCCGCATTGGCCGATCTCGAAAAGTGCGAGAGCCCTGCGGCTCTCGAGGACGTTCGAGTGCGGGTGCTCGGGCGCAAGGGTGAGCTGACCGCCGTGCTGCGCGGCATGCGCGAGATCGCCGACGCCGAGCGCCCCGCGATGGGAGAGCTCGCCAACACGATCAAAGCCGAGGTCGAAGAGCGAATCGCGGCGATCCGTGCCCAACTCGAGGAGCAAAGGCTCACGAAGAGCCTCGCCGAAGAGCGGATCGACGTCACGTTGCCCGGCGTGCGTTTTCCGCGGGGGCATCTTCATCCCCTCACGCAAGTTCTCGATGAGATCGTCGACATCTTCGTCGAGATGGGGTTCGCGGTGGAGGAGGGACCGGAGATCGAGGACGACTATCATAACTTCGAGGCCCTCAACATTCCGCGGGATCACCCTTCGCGCGACATGCACGACACGTTCTTCGTGTCCGACGACCGTGTGCTGCGCACGCACACCTCGCCCGTGCAAATCCGTGTCATGGAGTCGCGTCAGCCCCCGCTCCGGGTGATCGCTCCCGGAGCCGCCTACCGCCACGGCGACGACGACATGACGCACTCCCCGGTCTTTCATCAGATCGAAGGCTTCCTCGTCGACGACGGGATCACCTTCGGCGATCTCAAAGGCGTGCTCTCGGAGTTTCTGCGGCGCTTCTTCGGCCCGGAGACCCGCACGCGCTTTCGTCCGAGCTTCTTTCCGTTCACCGAGCCCTCGGCCGAGGTCGACATCGGCTGTGTGATGTGCGCCGGCTCGGGCCAACAAGCGGGCGGGGAACCGTGTCGTGTCTGCAAGCGCTCGGGTTGGATGGAGATCCTCGGCGCGGGAATGATCGATCCGAACGTTTTCGGATTCGTCGGCTACGACGCGGAGAAGGTCTCCGGGTTCGCCTTCGGTATGGGGCTCGAGCGCCTGACGATGCTCAAGTACGGCATCGGCGACATTCGCCTCTTCTTCGACAACGACCTGCGCTTCCTGAGGCAATTTTGAAGGTCTCGCTCAACTGGCTGCGCGAGTTCCTCGCCTTCGAGCTAACGGCAGAGGCTCTCGCCGAGCGGCTGACGATGGCAGGCCTCGAGGTCGAGAGCATCGCGGCGCACGGTGCCTACGAGCACATGGTCGCAGGACGGATCGTCGGCCTCGAGCCTCATCCCCGCGCCGACACGCTCCTGGTTTGCGCCGTCGACGCCGGCTCCAAGGGCACGCTCTCCGCGGTTTCGGGAGCGCCGAACCTCGAGGCTGGCCTCCGAGTTGCCGTGGCGCTCCCCGGCGCAACGATGGCGGACGGAACGGCCGTCGAACCGGCGGAGATCCGCGGAATCTCCTCGGCTGCCGTGCTCTTGTCCGAACGAGAGATCGGCCTTTCGGACGATCACAGCGGGGTGATGATACTCAACAACGAGGCTACGCCCGGGACCTCGATGGCGACGATCCTCGGTACCGCCGACGTGGTTCTCGAAGTGGCGATCACGCCAAATCGCGGCGACTGCCTGTCGGTGCTCGGCATCGCTCGCGAGGTCGCGGCACTCACCGGGGTACGACTGCGCGTGCCGGGGGCACGCCTCTCGGAGAAGGCTCCGGCGTCGGCCGAGAGCATCCGCGTCGAGATCCGCGACACGGACGTCTGCCGACGCTACGTGGCGCGGGTGATCCGCGGCGTCCAGGTCGGCGCATCTCCGCTGTGGATGCGGAGCCGACTCGAGGCTCTCGGCGTGCGCGCGATCAACAACGTGGTGGACGTCACGAACTACGTGATGCTCGAGCGTGGTCAGCCGCTACATGCGTTCGATCTCGCTCGCCTCGCGGGGGGTATGATCGTCGTGCGACGCGCGGGCGGCCCTGTCGTGTTCCGCACGCTCGACGACGTGGAGCGAGAGCTCGAACCGAACGACCTGGTCATCGCGGACGCCGAACGTCCCGTGGCGCTTGCGGGAGTCATGGGAGGAGCGTCGAGCTCCGTGAGCGCGGCGACCACCGACGTACTCCTCGAGGCGGCGTACTTCTCGCCGGCTGCGATCCGTCGTACGTCGCGACGACTCGGCCTACGCAGTGAATCGTCGCTGCGCTTCGAGCGTGGCATCGACCTCGATGGCGTGGCGCCCGCTGCCGATCGGGCCGCGGAGCTCTTCGCCAAGGTCGCGCGCGGGCAAGTGGCAGCGGGGAGCGTCGACGTCTATCCCAATCCGGCGCCGCGACTCGACGTTTTGGTGCGGAGCGAACGAACCAATCACATTCTCGGCACGTCGTTCCCGGTCTCGGAAATCGGGCAGCTTCTGCGCCGGGTTTCGGCCGCGGTGAAAGCCACGGGGCGTGGCGGCTATCTGTGTCGCGTTCTCTCGCACCGTTCGGACTTGACGCGTGAGGCCGACTTCATCGAAGAGATCGCCCGTATCGGCGGCTACGACCGCATCCCGCCGACGCAGCCGCGCGCAGCGCTTGCGGCGACCGGCGATCGTCGCGCACGCCTCCTGGAAACCCGCGTGCGCGAGCTGCTCACCGCTCAGGGTCTGAACGAGATGATTTGCCGTCGGTTCGTCGGGACAGAATGGAATCGCCAGGTATCCGGACTGGCGCCGTCGGGGGGTCGCGGAATCGCTCTGCGAAATCCCATGAGCACCGACGCGACGGAGATGCGTATCAGTCTACTCCCTGGACTTCTGGCGGCGGCGGCTCACAACCGCCGCCAAGGGGAGAGCTGGGTCCGATCGTTCGAGATCGGTAACGTCTTCTGGACGGACGGCACGATTCGGGAGCGAAAGGTGGTCGGTGGAGTGCTACTCGGCTCGGTGCCGCAGCGCGGTTTGCTCGGCGACTCCCGTCCGGAGTCGTTCTACGACGCCAAAGGGGTCGTCGAGGCGTTGCTGGAAGGGCTGCGAGTGGCCCCGTCGCGCTGGGGGGCCGAGGAGCTCCCGCCGTTCCTTCATCCGGGCAAGGCCGCCACGGTGCGCCGGGGGGCCGACGTTCTCGGCTACGTCGGAGGACTTCATCCCGAGGTCGCCAAGGCCGCAGACGTCGGTGAGGCTTGGGCTTTCGAGCTTGACTTCGCAAAACTCGAATCGTATGCTCCGCGCCGTTTTACGTTCCAACCTCTACCGAAGTATCCGGCGATCGTGCGTGATCTGGCGATCGTGGCAGACGAAACGTTCGAAGCCCAGGCGGTGCTCGAGACGATCGACGTATGTTCCGACCTCCCGGTCGAGAGTGCGCGACTTTTCGATTTGTATCGCGGCCATCCTCTACCCGCTGGGAAGAAGAGCCTGGCGTATTCGATTGCCTACCGCGAGCCATCCCGGACCCTCACCGACGAGGAAGTGAATCGACTGCATCAGAGTTTGATCGAGCGCGTCACGCGACAACTCGGGGTGACCCTCCGCGCGTAGAGTCACAGCGAGACAGCCCCACGCGGCCTTCACAGGTGGTGCCATGGCGATGACGAAGGCGGAGATCGTCGAACGGATATATGAGAAGGTCGAGAAGGACGGGTTCTCCAAGAAGGAGGCGGCGGAGGTCGTCGAGGCGATCTTCGAAGTGATCAAGCGCCATCTGGAGCGCGGCGAGAAGGTGAAGATCTCCGGGTTCGGCAACTTCGTCGTGCACACCAAACGACCGCGCAAGGGCAGAAATCCCCAGACCGGAGCCGAGATCGTCATCTCAGGCCGCCGCGTTCTGTCCTTCAAACCGAGTCAGGTCCTCAAGAAGACGATCAACAGCGCCAACGCCGCCTAGCAGCTTCCGTGACGGCGCGCGTGGAGAGTGATGAGCGGAAACCCGCGCGGCCGCGGGTCTCCGCTGAATCGGGGCGACTGGATTTGAACCAGCGACCACCTACACCCCAAGCAGGTGCGCTACCAGGCTGCGCTACGCCCCGGAGCGGCAAAGCTATCCGAGCCTCCACGGACCGTCAAACCGCTCGACAAGGAATCTCGGCGCCGCGGAATCGTACGGCACCTCGTCCACGGCTTCCTTGCAGTGGGCGCGGCGATTCGCCACTGTTCGATCGGAGTGACTGCCGCTGACGCAGCCTCGGTGGATGCCGGGCCGCACGAGAGTTCCGCTCGCGGGCAAAGTCGTGGGGTTTGGCCGATCCTCTTGCTCGGCGTGATGGCGCTCGGTGTCGCGTTGTTCAAGACGGGAGAGCTGCCGCTGATCGATCGCGACGAAGGGCGCTACGCCGAGGGAGCGCGCGAGATGCTCGCATCGGGAGATTGGTTGGTCCCTCGACTGTTCGGTGTTCCCTATCTGGAGAAGCCGCCGCTCTTTTTCTGGCTCACGGCTGCCTCTTGCGGTCTCGTGGGCGTCAGCGAGCTCGGCGCGAGGCTTGTCTCCGCCATCGCGGCGGCGGCGGGCGTGGTCCTCACGGGACTCTTCTCCTGCAAGGTCTTCGGCCCTCGCGCCGGAGCTCTGACGGCGATCGTCCTGGCCACGAGCGGCCTTTATTTCGTGCTCGCCAGAGTCGTGATCACCGACATGCTGTTCAGCGTGCTCGTCGCCGCCGCATTGATGAGCTGGTTCTTCGCGGAAACCGAAAGGCGGAGCTTCCTGCCTTTCTGGTTGCTCGCCGCTGCGGCCACGCTCACCAAGGGGCCGGCGGCGGCGGCCCTCTGCGGCTTGACGGGCCTCGCGTATCTCGCCGCGGAGCGAAAACTCGGCTGTCTACGCACCGCCCGTTTTTGGATCGGGCTGCCGGCGTTTCTCGCGTTGGTGCTATCCTGGTTCGCGCTCGTCGAGATTCGCTATCCCGGCTACATGTATTTCTACGTCTACAAGGAGCACATGCTGCGCGTCGCGGGCGACGAGCACCGCGAGCCGTTCCTCTGGTACCTGCCTTGGGTGGTCGCCGGTCTGCTGCCCTGGACGCCGATCGCGGTCGCTCTCGCCCCTGCGATCGCCGGACGCGTGCGAGAGCAGACCGCGCAGGGCCGTGCCGCGCGGTTCGCTGCCATCTGGGCTGTCGTCGTCTTGGTGTTCTTCAGTGTGCCACGTGGGAAGCTCGTCCCGTACTTGTTGCCGATGTTTCCTGCGCTCGCGATTTTGCTCGGCGACGCGCTCGCTCGCTGGCTCGACGGCCGGGCATCCGCCGTGGCGGTTCGTCGGGGCTTTCGGACGATCGCGGTGTGCCTACTGCTCGGTGTCTGTGCTCTGCCGCTCGGCCTACGGGCCTCGCCGGTGTCGTCGAGCTCCTCTGTCGTCTTCCTGGCGTTCTCGCTCCCGCTCGCGGCATCGGCCGCGCTTTTTGCCTCCTCCGGTGCGCGTAGCCTGCTTCCGATCGCCGTGGTTGGTGGGGCGGTCGCGGTCCTGCAATGCGGGGCTGCGATCGTCGGAGGACCGATCTTTCGCTATCTGACCACGCAGCCAATCGTCGACATCATCCGTCGCGAGATCCGCGCGGACGATGAAGTGGTGCTCTACAGCGGCTACTTTCCGAACGTGCCGTTTTACCTGCAGCGCATCCCTCTCTTCGTGGAGGGCAACCGTGAGCTCGATTTCGGCATCTCGCTCGAGGGTCCTGGGCCTGCGGTCGTGAAAGACATGGCCGAGGTAGAGCGACGCGTCGGGCGGCGACGGATCTTTCTGGTATTGCGCACGCGGACGCGCGATCTCGAGCGTTTGAGTCGGCTGCCGGGGCAAACGCGCCTCCTGTACAAAGGTCGTACGTCGTCACTCGTCGAGCACCGCCCGTGAGAGGCCCTTCGACCGCCCCCCGCCCGCCTCGGCGGGTGCTGGTCAAGGAGCCGAACTGGCTCGGCGATCTGGTGATCAGCTTGCCCGCGCTGCGAGCTGTGCGTCACGCGTATCCCGAGGCCCACTTGGCCGTGCTGGTGAAACGGGAGCTCGCCGGCTTCTTCGAGGGCGTCGAAGGGGTCGACGAGGTGGTCGACTACGACATCGCCGCCGGGATTCGCGGCGTCGCGGACCGGTGGAGGGTGATACGCTCCGTGAGAGCTCGGGGTTTTGATCTTGCAGTCGTGTTCCCCCGCAGCTTCCAGGCGGCGCTGTGGATGGCGACGGCAGGGGTGCGTCGTCGAGCCGGAGCCGCTGCCCAAGGTCGGAGATGGCTTCTGACCGACGCTGCCAGGCTGCCGTCTCCCGCGCCAACGCACCACCAGGCGAACGACTATCTTGCCCTGATACGCGAGACCCTGGGGGTCGAGGGGTCCGTCGCGGACGTCCACCTCGCTGCGTCTCCCGCGCGAACCGCCAAGCTGCGTGCCTGGATCGCTCGGCACCGGCGCGGAAACGGTCCGCTGATCGCGCTCGCTCCCGCGGCTGCATTCGGTCCGGCGAAGGAATGGCCGGCTGATCGCTACGCCGCCGTGATCGACGCGGTGTACGAGGTCGGCCGAGCGGAGTGCGTGCTCGTCGGTTCGCCGACGGAGCGAGCCCGCTGCGCGGAAGTTGTTGCGTCTTCCCGATCTGGCGGCCTGATCGCGGCCGGCGAGACGGACGTCGGCGATCTCGTAGCGCTGCTCTCGCACTGCGCCGGATTCGCAGGAAACGACTCTGGGGCGATGCACGTCGCTGGCGCGCTCGGGATTCCCACGGTGGGCATCTTCGGCTCTACGCGCCCGCAGCGCACCAGTCCGCTCGGTCCGCGAACCCGGGTGCTCTACGACCAAATCGCCTGTAGCCCCTGTCTGGAGCGCACCTGCCGGTTCGGCCACTATGACTGTCTGCGGCGAATCGGGGTCGCCGACGTCGTCGCTGCTTTCGTCGATCTCGGCGCTTTGACGCCGCGGGCGCGACTTCGCTAGGGGACACGGCTGTTGTAGGATGGCGAATCGACGGGATCAGCAGGAGATTCGGATGACGGTGCGTAAGGCGAGCAACATAACCTGGCACGAGGGCGACGTGACGCGTGCGGAGCGTCAAGCGCATCTCGGACAAAAGGGTCTGACGGTGTGGATGACGGGCCTCTCGGCGAGCGGCAAATCGACGATCGCCGTCGCGCTCGAGAGGATCCTGCTCGAGCGTGGAAAGCATGCCTATAGGCTCGACGGTGACAACATCCGTTTCGGCTTGAACCGCAATCTCGGGTTCTCTGCCGAGGATCGCGCGGAGAACATCCGGCGCATCGGTGAAGTGGCGAAGCTCTTCAGCGATGCGGGGATCATCACGATCGCGAGCTTCATCAGTCCCTACCGGCGAGACCGGGACGAGGTACGCAAGCTCCACGAGGACGCCAAGCTGCCGTTCCTGGAAGTCTTCGTCGACTGTCCGCTCGAAGAAGCCGAGCGGCGGGATCCCAAAGGGCTCTACAAGAAGGCGCGCGCCGGAGAGATGAAGGGATTCACGGGCATCGACGATCCCTACGAGCCTCCGGGGCGCCCGGAGCTGGTGCTGCGTACGGATCGCTTGAGCGTAGCCGATTCCGTGGCGGAGCTGCTCGCGGCCTTCGAGCGCCTCGAGCTTCTCGACTCGTAATGCCCACCGACGATCGCGGACTACAGCTCGCCGAAGCCTGGTTCCGCCTTCTCGCCGAGGCCGCACGCGGTACCCGCGCGGCTCAGGGGACCCTGCGCGGGCTCGCGGACGGGCAGCTGACACCGGAGAAGATCGCGTCGGGCATCGCTCGCTGGCTGCCGGCGGGGATCACGCCGCCGAGTGCCGAGAAGCTCGCGCGATGGAGCGAGGAGATGTGGGCGACGATCGGCGTCGTGCCGCGCTCCCGGTACGTGGAATTGCTCGAGCGTTACGAGGCGCTGCGCGCGCGTCTCGAGGAGGCGGAGGTCACGATTCGCCGACTCCAGCGGTTGCTCTCCGAGAAAGGGCACGAGGGAGACGCGCAGAAGCTTCTCGATCTTTGGTCGAATGCCGTCGGAGAGACCCTCAAGTCGCAGGCAGATTGGATGCGGGGCCTGATCGGCGGCGCGGGCGAAGATCGCGACGAGAACCTCGCTCCGCATCAACCTCACGCGACGAAGCGCAGACGAAAGAAACAGGCGGAGGAGTGACCGGCCGGTTGGGCGGGACCCGAGGAGGGGAGGATGCCGACTTATCGATTCAAACAAGTCGATGCATTCACGTCGCGAGCGTTCTTCGGCAACCCGGTCGCCGTCGTGGTGGGCGCGGATGGCCTGGAAGCCGAGGAGATGCAACGGATCGCCGCCTGGACCAATCTGTCGGAAACGACGTTCGTTCTGAAGCCGACGGTGGCGCAGCCCGCGTACCGGCTGCGTATCTTCTCTCCGGGCCGCGAGTTGCCGTTCGCCGGACACCCCACGATCGGCTCCTGCCATGCGGTCTTGGAGGCTCGGATCGTTACGCCCGAAGGCGGAAGGCTTGTGCAAGAATGCGGGGCGGGGAACTTGCCGTTGCGGGTCGATGGAGAGGGACCTGGGCGGTGGATCTACGTCGAAGCCCCGCAAGCGACGTTCGTCGCAGATCTCGCTGAGCTGAAGGGGGCAGTATCGACGGCGCTCGGACGTCCGAGCGCCTCCTCACCTGCACCGACGGCATTGCGAAACGGACCGACCTGGCTATTCGTCCGCTTCGAAGACACGACCGACGTTGCGGCTTTGGAGCCCGACATGTCGCTGGTCGCGAAGCTCAGTCGCGAGCATTCGCTCACCGGCGTCGCCGCTTTCGCGTTCGTAGAGCGCGGAGAGTTCGCCATCCACATTCGTTGCTTCGCGCCGAGCGTCGGGGTTCCGGAAGATCCGGTCACGGGGAGTGCCAACGCGGCGCTGCCGGCCTATCTCGCGCGCCACGGATTGCTCGGGCGCACGGGGCGGGAATATCTCTCCACGCAGGGCACCGAGCTGGGGCGCGACGGGCGAGTCCACGTTCGCGTGATGGACGCCAACGGTCGCGCGGAGATCGGGGGGCAGGTAGTGACCGTGGTCGAAGGGGAGATCGCGGTGTGAGACTCTCGGCTAAAGAACCTTGAGCCGCTTCGCGGCCGTTCCGATCTCGATATTCGCGAACTCGGCGATCCCTTCACCGTGGCGGAAGAGGCTGACGGCGATCAGCCAGACGCCCACCACGCGCTTGGGGGGAGCTCCCAGCGCCCGAGTGTAGTCGTCGTACAAGTTCCTCTCTTGGCGATGCCATGCGCCGAGTCCCTCGGAACCGGAGCGAACCGCCATGTGTGTCTCGCGCGGAGCCCATGTCGGCAGCGGACAAGTGAAGACCGTACCGACCGGCAGGGCGGCGCTCCAGTAGTAGGTGAGGTCGAGGCCGTTGTCGAACTCGACGGCGATCGACATGTAGTCGTGGGTCGGGATCGTGTCCTCGGCTTCGCGCGCGGGAAGCTTCGAAACCAGCCAGCGCCAGGAGATCGTGGTATCGGGGGTCAACTCGACGTCGGCGCGTGTTTGCAAGATGCCGACGTCCTCGTGGGTGCGAACACGGATCGACGTGCCGCCGTTGTTGGAGCGAGCTTCGAAGATCTCGCCCGCGCCGAGAAACCATAGATACTCCCAGCCCGCGGGGGTGGCGACCGGCGAAGCGAGGCGGCGACGCTCCGCGGCTACGAGAGGATCCTGTGGAGCGATCTCGGCGAGTCGTCTCAAGCCCTCCGAGGCTGAGCCGCGCCAGCGAATGACCACCACATCGAAGCCTCCCGTTACCGTCTTATAGGCTTCGACCGGAGTGGCCAGCGTGCCTTCACGGGTTCCCCACTCGCCTTGATACGTCGCGAGCTGGAGCCTCCCGCTGCTGCTTGCCCGGAACGTGAACGTGTCCCGCGTTCCCTTGAAGATGGTTCCCCGCTCCCCGATCCGCATCCAGAGGTGAAAGCATGGTCCACCCCATAACCCGAGCTCTTCCGAGAGCACGACCTTGCCCGCGGCGAGCCATGTCACCTCGTCGC
>AR_comb_assmDRAFT_10143457_pt1 | contig 11447 bp, 1 predicted proteins | sample ArasoioldDNA_FD_10543 | JGI IMG/M metagenome (IMG submission 10543) | reverse complement strand
TCACTCAAGAAACGATTGCCGAGCTATGTCGCAAACTGAGCCGAAGGGTACTCGCGACTCCGCTTGCGCAACTCGAACGGGTGGGAATCCCCCGTATCCTTGTGACCTTGACCGATGACGTCGCGGTGATCGGCTGGGCGGCCCAGAATGTGCCATCGCTCGCAAGGAACTTGGCGGTGCTCGTCGGGTGTGCGATCTACCTCGGTTGGCTCTCATGGCAGATACTGATCGGGGTGACAGTCTTCATCGTGATAAGCTCCCTCGGGTATCGCATCCTGGTCGGGCGCGCATATAGATACCTCAAACGCGCTCGCGAAACCCGCGGCGTCCTTTTTCAGCACTTTCGTGGCCTCACGGAGGGGATAAAGGAATTGAAGCTCCACGCGGGCCGCCGCGACGCTTTTTTTTTGGAGCGAATTATGACGGCAACGGAGGCGCTCCGACGCGATGCGCTTGCTGGGGTTCGGCATCACACAATAGCGGATACTTGGTCCCAATTGCTTTTCTACGGTCTTATCGGTGGGACGATTTTCGCTACCGCTGCTATGCCGAGCCTCAGCACCGAAACACGGACCGGTTACGTCTTGGCCATGCTTTACGTCATGAATCCCGTGTGGAGCTTGATGGAAGGGTGGCCGATTGTCGCGCGGGCGCGGATCGCGTTGGAAAAAGTTAATGGGCTTGGCATCTCATTGGGGGGACTCGATGCCGAGCTTGTGAAGCTCGATACGGAACCGCTGCGTTCATGGAAGCGCCTCGACTTCAAGGGCGTGACGTTCGCGTATCCGACCGACAACGAGGGACGCGCTTTTGTCCTTGGGCCTCTAGATTTTACCCTCAACCATGGCGAGTTGATCTTCGTCGTTGGGGGCAATGGCAGCGGAAAGTCGACCCTCGTAAAGGTTCTGACCGGACTGTATAGGCCACAGAGCGGGACGATCCAACTGGATGGGCAGTCCATTACCGACGAGAATAGCGAGTATTATTACCGCTATTTTTCCGCGGTATTCTCCGACTTTTATTTATTCGATAGCTTGCTCGGTCTTCGCGGTCCGGATCTCGACTTACGCGCTTCCCGCTACCTCGTCGAGTTCGAGCTCGACGCCAAAATGCAGATTTCCAATGGGGCGTTTTCGACCACTGCGCTGTCGCAAGGACAGCGGAAACGCCTCGCCCTGTTGACGGCTTTCATCGAGGACCGGCCGATCTATGTCTTCGACGAGTGGGCCGCCGACCAAGATCCCCACTACCGCGAGATTTTCTACAAGCGCCTCTTGCCCGAGCTCAAGAGCCGCGGCAAGACCGTCGTGGTGATCAGCCACGACGACCGTTATTACCATTTAGGAGACCGAATCGTGAAGCTCGATTATGGGACGCTGACTGCCGAGGTCAACAATGTAACAGGGGCCACGATCCAGAAGTGCCCTGATATCGCTATCCGCCGTGATGTCGAGGGGGCATGACTTAGGAGTAATCAATGACACTCGACCTAGAACAAATGCTGCGTGAGGTGGAGGTAACGACGGAGGAAGATGCGCAGAAACTGCTTGGTACATAGCGCGGTCAATGAAAGATGAGAGACTGCCATGAGTGATTCTATCGAGTGCGGATTCAATCTTCCCGCGGAACAGCAGGCGATCCGGGATAAGTGTTTTCATCCGTCGGGGAAATTTGTCGAGTTTCCGATCGAAGACGTCGAGACTTCCATTCCTGCGAGATTCGAAAGAATTGTTCGGCTGCATGCGAACCGAATTGCGGTCAAAACAGAAAATCGCGTTGTGACCTACAGCCAGCTCAATGACATGGCCAATCGCTTTGCGCGCGCCTTGCTGCAAGCGCAAGGTCGGAAAGCCCAGCCCGTAGCACTTCTCTTGGAAAAGGATATGGCTCAAGTGGCCGCCATGCTGGGAGCGATGAAAGCCGGTAAGTTCTTCTTGATTCTGGACCCATCCTTCCCAAAATACAGGCTCGCGGCCATGCTCAAGGGCTCTCGGGCAAAGTTAGTCGTGACCAATCGGCGCAATGCTTTTTTAGCCGATGAAATTGCCACGCCGGATTGCGAGTTGACCCAATGGGAGACCATCGGTGACTCGATTTCCGCAGACAATCCCGAGATCTCGAACGCGCCGAAGGCACTCGCTTTTATCAACTATACCTCCGGTTCGACGGGAGAGCCTAAAGGTTTACTTCGAACCCACCGGATGATTTTGCATAATATCATGCTGCGCACCAATCTCATCCATGTCTGCGAGCATGACCGCATCAGCCTGCTTTCGTCCGGCACATCCAACGCGATTACTAATTCTTTGCTGGCGCTTCTAAACGGCGCGGGGCTTTATTCGTTAGAGGTCAAGAAGGAAGGGGTTGTGCGGCTCGCCCGTTGGCTAACGGAAGAAAACATTACCATCGCGCCCATGAGTTCACCTCTTTTTCGAGGTCTCTGCGAAACACTGAAAGGAAAAAATAACTTTCCTGGTCTGCGCGTCCTACGGTTGAGAAGCGAGGCGGTTTTCAAATCAGACGTCGATCTTTACAAACAGTATTTCTCGCCAAAATGCATCTTCGTTACCGGCTTATCCTCAAACGAGACGGGACCTTTAGCGGATTACTTGATCGATCACGATTCGGCCGTTACCGACAGCGCGGTTCCGGTCGGATATGCGGCTCCGGGTAAAGACGTAGTGCTTCTCGATCAGGACGGCGAAAAAATCGGCTTTGACGAAGTCGGTGAAATTGCAGTGCGGAGTCGGTATCTATCGCCCGGATATTTGCGCAATCCTAAACTGACCAAAGCTAAGTTCAAATGTGATCGAACCGCAACCGGGAGTCTTATTTACCTGACCGGTGATATGGCGCTCATGATGCCCAACGGGTGTTTGATGCATAAAGGGCGCAAAGACTTTCGCGTGAAAGTCCGCGGCTACCCAGTCGATATCAAAGAGGTCGAGATCGCGCTTAGTGCCCATCCGAGCATGCACGACGCGGTCATCACAGCTCGACAAAAGCCCTCGGGAGAAACCACCCTCGTCGCCTACTTCGTTACAGCTTCTGAACAAGCTCTCACCGTAAGTGAGTTGGTGAAGTTCTTGGCGCAGACTTTGCCCGACTACATGATTCCTGACGCTTTCGTAAGACTCAACAAAATGCCGCTCAACCCGCAGAACAAAGTCGATCGCGCGTCACTTCCGCCACTGCCTGATACCCGCCCCGACCTAGACATCCCTTTTATGGCGCCGCGCGGTGACGAGGAAAGAGAAGTGGCTGAAATATGGGCGGAGGTTCTCGGTGCCGACCAGGTCGGCATTCACGATAAGTTTTGTGAACTAGGCGGCCATTCTCTGGCAGCGGCAAGGATTATTACCCGTGTGACTGAAAGGTTTCACTTAGAGCTGCCCCTGCAGGTTCTATTTGATTCACCCACCGTGGAGACAATGGCGGCGGCAATCGCGGAGAAACAAGCCGTCGTGTCTAAAAGATCCACCAATGTCATAGCTGGGCTGATCGCCGGGCCCCAAGGCAAGCTCGCAGAGCAGGATAGGGTGGTTTATGCCGCGGCGGCTCCGGTGGTGCTTGAGTCGCGAAAAGGCGTACCGCTCTCGTACCCCCAGCAACGCCTGTGGTTTTTCAACCAGCTCGCTCCCGGCAGTTTTACCTACAACCTCTTTTCCGCCTACCGGCTCAAAGGCGAACTAAACATAACGGCATTGGAGCAGAGCTTTAACGAGATCATCAAGCGCCACGAAATCCTGCGAACGGTGTTTACACTAGCGGATGGCAACCCCGTACAGGTTGTTCTCCCTTACTTGGCAATCAAGATTCCAATAATCGATCTAAGAGCACCCGTTTCGGAAGAGGAGCGATGGATCGGAGCTCGCCGAATGTTCACAGAAGAAGCTCGACGACCTTTCGATTTAGCGACTGGGCCCTTGATCCGAATCTCGTTGCTTCAACTCGCAAACGATGAGTACGTCTTATTACGGACAATGCATCATATCGTTTCTGACGCCTGGTCTGAAAGCATTCTGTTCCACGAGCTATCCAAGATCTACCAAGGTTTATTGACCAGGCAACCGGCGATCTTGGGCGATCTTCCGGCTCAATACGGAGACTACGCGATGTGGCAGAGGCAGGCTTTTCAGGGTGAACGGCTTGAGGTTCAGTTATCCTATTGGAAAAAACAGCTCGACAATATCGCGACGTTGAATCTGCCGACCGATCGCCCGAGAGTGTCCTCGCAGGCGAAACGCGGGGCGCGCCGGTATATCGAATTTTCAGATGGGCTCACCGTTGATCTCAAGAGTTTAAGTCGCGAGCAAGGCGCGACTCTTTTCATGACCCTACTGGCAGCCTTTCAAACATTGCTGCACCGCCATACCGGGCAGACAGACATCGTGGTTGGGTCGCCCGTCGCGGCACGGAGCCGCAAAGACTTCGAGCAACTCATCGGGTTTTTTCTGAATATGCTGGTGCTGCGTCTCGATTTCTCCGGTAATCCAACCTTCGCGGAAGTAATTCAGCGCGCAAGAAATGTGTGCATAAGTGCATTGAGCCACCGAGAGGTACCCTTTGAGAGGCTTGTAGAAGAACTGCATCCGGATCGAACACTCGGGCAAAATCCGTTGTTCCAGGTGAGCTTTGCTTTTAAAAACACTCCTCGGGATCCGCTCGATTTGGCTGACATCTCCGTGGAAGACCTGGAAGTAGAAAGCGGCATCGCCAGGTTCGACTTGCATCTTTTCATGGAGGAGACGGACGGACACCTCAAAGGATATTGCGACTACGATACCGATCTTTTCAATGCGGACACCATCGAAAGATTGCTGGGTCATTTTCAGACCTTGCTACATGGCATGGTAGACGATCCAGACCAACGGATTTCCGACTTGCCGATGCTCAGCGAAGCCGAGCGGCATCAACTGTTAGTCGAGTGGAAGAACACCAAGAGCGACTATCCGAAAGACAAGTGCATTCACCAACTGTTTGAAGCGCAGGTAGACAAAACTCCCAACGAAGTCGCCGTGGTCCTTGACGACCAACAGATTACTTATCACGAGCTCAATACCCGAGCCAACCGACTGGCTCATCACTTGCGCAAGGTCGGCGTCGGTCCCGATGTGTTGGTCGCCATCTGCGTTGAAACCTCCATGGAAATGATCGTCGGGTTACTGGGCATCCTTAAAGCTGGCGGCGCGTACGTGCCTTTGGATCCTTCCTATCCAAAAGATCGCCTGGATTTCTTGTTAAAGGATGCAAATATCGGCGTTGTTTTAACGGACGTAGTTTCGCTAACGAGCCTGCCACCCACAACTGCCCGTGTGATTTGTGCTGACCGGGATCGGAACGAGCTAGCTAGAGAGTCCCAGGGCAACCCAGTCAGTCCGAGCACGGCAGACAGTTTAGCGTATGTGATCTACACCTCAGGATCCACGGGGCAGCCTAAAGGAGTCGTAGTGTCTCACCGAGCAGTCAATCGCTTGGTGATGAACACGGACTACGTGCAGGTGACGCCGTCGGAGGTAATCGCGCAGGCCTCCGATGCTTCATTCGATGCCGCTACTTTCGAGATATGGGGCGCGCTATTAAACGGCGCACGGCTCGTGTTGATCGCCAAGGACACCTTGCTATCGCCGCAGTCTTTATCGACGGCAATCGGACGGCATGGCATTAACACACTCTTTTTGACCACCGCCTTGTTCAATCAGATGGTGGAACAAATACCCGTGGCACTTGGTCAGTTGCAAAACCTCCTCTTTGGCGGGGAGGCTGCGGATCCGCAAAAGGTCAGGCTGCTACTCAAAGACCCACCGAGGCGTTTGCTCCATGTGTATGGACCCACCGAAACGACAACTTTCGCATCGTGGTATCGCGTAGAAGCCATTGCGGCCAATGCTACAACGCTTCCGATAGGTCGGCCGATTGCGGGCACGGATTTATACATACTCGACCAGCATTTAGCCCCGGTTCCCGTGGGTGTAGCTGGTGAGCTGCACATAGGAGGCGACGGCCTAGCGCGGGGTTATTTAAATCATCCCGAACTGACCCGAGAAAAATTCATCGCTCATCCGTTTAGCTCGGATGACACAGACCGACTCTACAAGACCGGCGATCTAGCGCGCTATTTGCCTGACGGCAACATCGAGTTCCTCGGCCGAATCGACCATCAGGTCAAGATCCGCGGCTACCGCATCGAGCTCCGGGAAATCGAATCCGTGCTAGCTCAACACCCAGCCATCCAACAGGCGGTGGTGCTCGCTCGCGACGACAATCCAGGCGACAAGCGGCTGGCCGCGTATCTCGTCACCGCTGACGGCTCGGCTATTTCGGCTCACGACCTACGCAACTTTCTCCAACACAAGTTTCCCGATTATATGGTGCCGTCGGCCTTCGTGTTTCTCGATTCACTGCCGCTCACTCCCAACGGCAAGCTCGACAGAAAGATGCTCCCGGCACCAACAGAGCATAGCCTTTCCGCAGGGCATTGTTATGCAGCTCCTAGAGATGCGCTGGAAAGCACCCTATGCAGACTCTGGTCGGAAGCTTTGGGTGTTGAAAAGGTTGGCATCGATGATGATTTCTTCGGATTGGGCGGACATTCTTTGCTCGCGGCGAAGCTCTTCACCCGCATGGACGAGGCGATTGGACGATCCCTTCCACTGAGTGTGCTCTTCGAGACACCAAACATTCGCGCCCTGGCGGAGCGCTATCGAGCATCCGAATTTCGAAAGCCGAGGTCTTTGGTTCCGCTAAGAAGCACCGGGCAACTCCCTCCAATCTTCGCAGTCCCTGGAGTTTACGGTAACGTCGTCGGTTTCGCTGACTTGGCTCGAGAGCTAGGACCGGACCAACCCGTTTACTGCTTGCAATCGCGGGGTTTGGATGGAAGGGACGCACCGTCAGATTCCATCGAGGCGATGGCGTCGCTCTATACGGAGGAACTGCGATCAGTGCAGTCTCGAGGGCCATATGCACTCGTTGGTGCTTGTTTTGGCGCCACCGTTGCCTACGAAATGACTCGACAGCTTATTGGGATGGGACATGAAGTCGCGTTTCTTGGTTTGCTGGATCCTACCCAGCGTGAAGGCCAGAATTCCGACGGAGCAACCTCGGCGTCAGCCCGGGCGCTCAAGATTGCCGCCCTCAAAGATTTAGTTACCGGCCGGCTAAATCTTTATATTAAAGAGTTGAGCGAATTGAACGCGAAATCGCGCCTAAGATTTCTCGCGACAAAACTGCGCGACGTGAGTGCATCACTGACTAGGCGAAATCGATTAAAAGCTGTTCTACGTGAACTCAATCAAATTGCAGTCTACAACGCCAACGTGCGCGCTTTGCATCATTACCAAAAGGTTCCCATTCTCGGCAGTCTTGGAGCCCTAGAGATCTTCGAAACTAGTCGACGCAACCACATTCGCGGTACGGCTCACTCTGCGTGGGCAAAACTCTGGCATGGACCAATCCGAAGCCATAGTGTCCCAGGCAAAGATTCCGGTGACATGATAAGCGGTCATAACGCACGCCGGCTCGCGCCACTTCTAGCTCAGCAACTAAGTGCAGCGTTCTATCGTGAACAGGAGAATCCGAAAGTGGGCTTGAAACAAGGGGCACTGACTGCCCGCGAAGACACTCGGCTGATCGAAGGTTCCGCCTTGGTAGCCTGCGATCATCAGGATCTTCGCTTTGATAAACTCGTGGAGGAGTTGCAACGAGGGCGAGATTTGAGCGGCGCCCGGCCGAGATAGCGGTCGTGAAGGAATCGGTCAAGACAGAAAGAAATGGAGTGTATGGTGGGCGAAATTGAGGCTCGTTCCGACAAAGAGGAAAAGCATCTCTTGGCTGACAAAACGAAATTAACGAACGGACGAGCCCGACGTGAGTGAACTTTTGGTGTCCTCCTCCAAGCTTCCCCCGGAGCAGCACGCGATCCGGGCGAAGTGTTTTCACCCGTCGGGAACCTTCGTTGAGTTTTCCAAAGAGGATGTCGAGACATCAATTCCAGCGCGGTTTGAGAAGATCGTGCGCAAGCATGCGAACCTCTTGGCGGTGAAAATGGGGGACGAGTCGCGGACCTACGATGAGCTGAATCGATATGCGAACCGCATCGCCCATACAATTCTTGATAGACGCGGGCCCGGCAGCGAGCCGATCGGGCTTTTTTTGGAAAAGAGCATCGACCTCATCGCTGCGATATTTGGTGTGCTCAAGGCTGGAAAATTTTACGTTGTTTTGGATCCCTCATTTCCCGATGAAAGGCTCCAGTACCTTTTGAATGATTCCGGTTCAAACTTGGTTGTTACCGATCGATGCAATTTGGCCGCCGCCTCAAAGCTGACCGTTAAAGATCAAGCGGTGCTATCCATCGCCATTGATAACGAGGCGCATAGTCCGGAGAATCTCAATCTGTGTGTATTGCCGCATGACCCGGTTTGTATTCAATACACGTCGGGTTCGACAGGAACGCCTAAGGGCGTGGTGGAGTTACATCAGAACGTTCTACAGAGCGTCAGGTGGATGAGCGAAGAGATACAGGTTCATGCGCATGACCGATTCAGTTTACTTCATTCTCTAAGTTTTGGATCGGGATATGTCAATCTACGATTGTCGTTGCTCAACGGCGCATCGCTCTTTGGATTCGATGCCAACCGCGAGAGTATTGAGCAGTTGGGAAGATGGATTCGCGACGAACGTATCACTATCTTGCACTTACCGCCGACTCTGTTCCGGCAGCTAGCGGAGCCACTTCCTAGCGGTGGAATACACCCTGATTTGCGCCTAATTCGACTATCGGGAGCGCCTATAACTCAATCGGACTTTGAGCTCTACAAGAGCCGTTTCGTGTCTGTCACACGCTTGCGTATCGCAATGGGATCGACCGAGGCGAGGGGAATTTGTGCAGGGATTGTAGACCAGAAATTTTCCTTTCCAACCGATGGGGTGCCTATCGGCTATCCGCGACCAGGAAATAAGATCCTTTTTCTCGACGAAGCCGGTGACGAGGTGGCACCGGGAGAGATGGGCGAGATCGCGGTCAAAGGCGAAAACTTGAATCCGGGATATTGGCGGAAACCTTTGACGACAGACGATAGTGCCATACATGATCCGCAAGGAGGGATAGAGCGAATTCATCGGACCGGTGATCTTGGCCGAATGCTGCCCGACGGTTTTGTTGTTCATTTAGGCCGCAAGGACTTGATGGTGAAGATTCGGGGCTATCGAGTGGATATCAGCGAGGTCGAGCGGGCGCTACTGGAGCATCCAGGGATCAAAGACGGCGGTGTTAAAGTTTGGGAGCGAGAACCGGGGGAAAAGTATCTAGCGGGATACATCGTGCTGCGCGAAGGATATGCGCTGAATGTGAGCGAGGTCAGAGAATTTTTTCGTGAGAAGCTGCCTGAGTACATGATTCCATCGGCTTTCAAGTTGATGACGACACTGCCTTTGACCAATGGGAAGTTGGATCGTCAGGCACTGCCGAGGCCCGATACACAGAGACCGGCGCTAAAGCAACCCTACGTAGCGCCACGAGGCGAGGTGGAGAGAAAATTGGCCGGGATATGGGCTGAAGTCTTGCAGATCGACGAAGTTGGCATTTGCGATAATTTTTTTGATCTTGGCGGTCATTCATTAACAGCAACCAGGCTTATCTCTCGGGTGATTGACAGCTTTCAAGTGGAAGTGTCCCTGAAGTCGCTTTTCGAATCGCCGACTTTGACAGGCTTTGCGCAACGTGTCGAAGACGTGCTTCATCAAGCACATGGCGAGAGTCTTTTGCCGCTCGTTCCAGTTCCTCGTGGCAGCAGTCTGCCAGCTTCTTTTGCCCAGCGAGGCTTATGGTTCCACGACCAGCTAGAGCCAAGAAGCTGCGCCTACAATCTGGTTTTTGCTTACCGGCTCAGGGGAGGCCTAGACGTAAAGGCATTGGAACAGAGCATCAATCAGATTATCGATCGCCATGAAGCGCTGCGCACGGTCTTCGAGGCGGAGGACGGGCAGCCGGTGCAAGTCATCCAGCCGGCAATGACGATTGAGCTACCAATCATGGATATAAGTTTTGCGGATTCCGAGCAAGTTCGAGAAACCGAGGTTCGTCGTATTGCCGGAGCGCTTGCTGGGCAACCTTTCGACCTGGCCCGGGGGCCATTGCTCCGCACTGCTTTACTACGGCTTGCGGACGATGATTACGTATTGCTCCTGGCCACCCATCACGTTGTGTTTGATGCTTGGTCGATGGGAATTTTTGTCCGCGAGCTTTCCACAATCTATAACAGCGTCGGGACGGGTAAGCCGGCTCCAATACCGCAGCTGCGTATCCAATACGGTGACTTTGCCGTGTGGCAAAAGGGTAGGTTGCAGGGCATCAACCTGGAAAACCACCTCGCATATTGGAAAAACCAGCTAGACCGACTCCCAGCGTTAAACTTGCCGAGCATGCGAGTCCAGCCTGTGCTTGATAGGCCTCCTAGTGTGCATGAAGAGTTTGAACTTTCTAAGGAGCTTTCAGTGGAGCTCCGAAGGTTGTGCGATTGCACGGGGACTACCCTATTTATGGTGTTGCTGGTGGCGTACACCGTCGCACTGCATCGATACACGGGGCAAACTGACATCGCGATTGGGACTCCCACTGCTGGCCGAAACCATCCCGAGGTCGAGGGTTTAATCGGTTTCTTTCTGAACATGTTGGTGCTCCGTACCGACCTGTCCGGTAACCCGACGTTTCGGGAGCTGCTAACGCGCATACGAGAGGTTTGCCTGAATGCCTTCGCGCACCAGGATCTACCCTTCGAAAAGCTCGTGGAAGAACTGCGGCCGAGGCGCGATTTGACTCAAAACCCACTGATTCAGGTCACATTCGCTCTCCAGAATACGCCGAGGTGCCCTCTAAGTTTGAGGGGCGTTACCGCGCGAGATTTGGACATTAGCGCGGGAGTCGCGAGAAGTTTTGATTTGCACCTATTCTTGGTTGAGGAAATTGCGGGACTTCGGGGCTTCGTAAGCTACAACAGTAGCTTGTTTGGAGCCGACTTGATCAGGCGATTCATCAGGCACCTGCGGAATATCTTGGAAGGCATTGTCGGTAAGGGAGACCAACGCATTTCCGAGTTGTCAGCGCTAACCGAGCCAGAGAAGCATCAAGTTTTGGTGGAGTGGAACAAGACCAAAAGAGAATACCCGAAGTATAAATGTATTCATCAGTTGTTTGAGGAGCAAGTAAAGCGGACGCCTGAAGCTGTCGCCGTTGCTTTCGAAGACCAGCAGGTCACGTACCGAGAACTAAACAACCGCGTCAATCACCTTGCTCATTACCTGCACAAGCAGGGCGTTGGTCCGGACGTGCTGGTCGGCATATGCGTTGAACGTTCCATAGAGATGGTCGTTGGATTGCTGGGAGTTCTGAAAGCCGGCGGAGCTTATGTACCGCTCGATCCCAACTATCCGGCGGAGCGTTTGGA
>AR_comb_assmDRAFT_10011989_pt1 | contig 11451 bp, 13 predicted proteins | sample ArasoioldDNA_FD_10543 | JGI IMG/M metagenome (IMG submission 10543) | reverse complement strand
CGGCGCCCAGCCGAAGCGCATCAGGCCCTCGAGCATGGCGCGGATGCCCGCCGGGCCGTCATAGGGAAGCGTGCGCAGGTCCTTCAGGTTGAAGGCGAACTTCTCGTGCTCGGTGCCGATGCGCCACTGGTCGCGCGTCTTCGAGCCGGCGGCCAGGTATTCCACCAGCTGGCGCTTGTCCGTAACGGGTTCGCCGCGCGACTTCGGAGGCGCTGACATGACTGTACCGACCCTGACTGATGCTAGGCGGAGCTGCGATGCGGCGGACGCTGCTGACCATCTCCCAGGATCACCTGCCAGCAGGCAAGCGCCGCCAGCGCCGCCGTATCGGCCCGCAGGATGCGAGGCCCCAGACCGACGGGCATAACAAATGGAAGTTTCACGAGGGCGTCAAGCTCGGATCGCGCAAACCCTCCCTCCGGCCCGATCATGACGGCCCAGGGCGCGGCAATACCATCGGCATGCGCGCGCAGGGCCTCGGCGATCGGCCGCGCCGCGCCGGCTTCGGCACACAGCAGCAGGCACCGTTCAGCCGGCCATTCGGCCAACAGTTTCCTCAAGGTAACGGGCGGCCTCACCTCGGGCACGCTCAGTCGTTCGCATTGCTCCGCCGCTTCGGCCGCGATCGTGCCCAGCCGGTCCAGGTTCACGCGCTCGACTGCCGTATGCTGCGTTTCCACGGGCTGCAATACGGACACGCCGAGTTCCGTCGCCTTTTCCACCAGGGCATCGATCCGGGCGCGCTTGAGCGGCGCGAACGCGAGCCAAAGGTCGCATTCCGCCGACTGCTCCCGCAGTCGCTCGCCGACGATGAGCTTGGCGGACTTCTTGCCGATGCCGACGATCACCGCGTCCCATTCGCCGTCGCTGCCGTTGAAGACGGCGACGGCGTCGCCCTCCTTCAGCCGCAGCACATCGCGCAGGTGGTGTACCTCGCGCTCGTCGAGCCGCAGCTCCGCGCCCTCGCCGAGAGCGTCGTCGATATGGATGCGTGCTTGGGACTTCACGGCGGCTTTCGATGCTTGGGACCAGAGATCGACACAGTTAAGCACAGACGGGGCCGGAGGAAAGCCCGCGGCGCGCCTCCGCGCGCCCGTGTTCATCCCTGTCCATCTGTGGTTTCATATTCCCCGATGACCCACGTCGGCGATCACACGCGCGCGCAATCAGCGAGCGACATCCGCCGCGACGGTTGGATCGACCGTCTCCTCCCAGCGCCGGCTCGACCCTATGCGCGGCTGATGCGGCTCGATCGCCCGATCGGCACCTGGCTGCTGCTGTTTCCATGCTGGTGGGGCCTGTTCCTGGCCGTCGAGGGGAATCACCCGACGTTTGGCTGGCAGACGCCGCTGCAGGCTTGGATCATTGCCGTGCGCGTCGTTCTTTTCGCCATCGGCGCGGTGGTCATGCGCGGTGCCGGCTGCACATACAACGACATCGTCGATCGCGATTTCGATGCCAAGGTGGCGCGCACGGCGCTGCGGCCGATTCCGAGCGGTCAAATCACGGTGAGCCGGGCCGTCGTCTTTCTGATCGCGCAGCTGCTCGTCGGCCTGCTCATTCTACTGACCTTCAATCGCTTTACGATCCTGCTGGGCGCGCTGTCCCTGGCGCTCGTCTTCACCTATCCGCTGATGAAGCGCATCACCTATTGGCCCCAGGCGTTCCTCGGCCTCACCTTCAATTGGGGCGCGCTCATTGGCTGGGCAGCGGTGATGGGCGAGCTCGGTGCGCCGGCTTTGGCGCTCTATGCCGGCGGCATCGCCTGGACGCTCCACTACGACACCATTTACGCGCATCAGGACAAGGAGGACGACGCCCTCATCGGGGTCAAGTCGACGGCCCTCAAGCTCGGCGGCCAGACCAAGCCGTGGCTGGCAGGGTTCAGCGTCGCGACCATCGTCCTGTTCGAGATCGCCATGGCGCTCGCCCATCTGGGATGGCCGGCCATGCTGGCCGTTGCCGCCGTCACTCTGCATCTGACCTGGCAGATCCTCACCGTCGAGCTCGACGATCCCGCCGACTGCCTCGCCAAGTTCCGCTCCAACCGCTGGATCGGCTGGCTGCTCGTCATCGGCATCGTCGCCGGGCAATTGCTGCGGTGAGCGATCCCGCGGCGTTCGTGCAAGCGCAAACCGCGGTGGGTGCGCCGCCGCTGGTGCCGGAGATCAGGCTGCATCTGGCGAGCGCAGTGACGCCGCTATGGCGGGCGACCGAAGCCGCGCTGGCCTCCAGCGACGTGCCGCCGCCCTACTGGGCCTTCGCCTGGCCGGGCGGACAGGCGCTGGCGCGCTATCTGCTCGATAATCCGAACCCCGTGCGCGGGCGCTCGATCCTGGATTTCGCGGCTGGCAGCGGGTTGGCGGGCATCGCGGCCGTCTTGGCCGGCGCCGCCTCGGTCACGGCAGCGGACATCGATCCTTTCGCCGGAGCGGCCACTGCCCTCAATGCGGCCGTCAACGGCGTGGCGATCGACATTGTTGGCGCCGATCCGATCGATTGGCCTTCGGCGTGGGACGTAGTCCTGGCCGGCGATGTCTGTTACGAACAGCCGATGGCCGGGCGCACGACCGCCTGGTTGCGCCGTCTGGCGGCGGCAGGTACCGACGTGCTGCTCGGAGACCCCGGGCGCAGCTATCGGCCGGCGGACGGACTCGTGGAGCTGGCGCGCTATCGCGTGCCGACCAGTCTGGACCTGGAGACCCGCACGGAGTGCGAAACGGTGGTGTGGCGGCTGCTGCCGGTCTGAGACTGCAGCGTGGGAGTGGCGGATGGCGAAGGCAGGAGACGAGATCGGAACGGTTGCCGAGATCTGGCGCTATCCCGTCCAGTCCATGGGCGGCGAGACGCTGGAGGCGGCCGACATCGCCGGAAACGGCATCGTCGGGGATCGCCTCTATGGCGTGGTCGATCCGGAGGCCGGGATGGTCGTCTCCTCGGCCCAGGGCCGCCGCAAGTGGCGCGACGTCGTCACGCTCGTCGCGCGCTACCTGGGCACACCGGTGAAGGAAGGCCCGCCGCCGCCGGTCGAGATCCTGCTGCCTGACGGCTCCCGCCTGAGAAACGACCAGCGCGACGTCGACGAGCGACTGGCCGCCGTCGTCGGCACACCCGTCCACTTGGCCGACAAGGCCGCCGAAGAGAAGCGCAGCGAATACAGCCACTCGCCGCTCCACCTGCTGACCACCGCGAGCCTGCGGCAGTTTGCCCAGCATCATCCGGAAGGAAGGTTCGCGCCGGCGCGCTTCCGCCCGAACATCGTGATCGATACCGGCGGTGCGACGGGATTTCTGGAGCAGGGCTGGATCGAGCGGCGCTTCGCCATCGGCGACAGCGTCGAGATTGCGATCAGCGAGCACTGCAAGCGCTGCGTGATGACGACCCTGCCGCAGGGCGAGCTGCCGTTCGACCCGGCGATCCTGCACACCGCCACCGCGTACAACAACACGTATGCTGGCGTCTACGCGACGGTCGTGCGAGCGGGCGCCATCAAGGTCGGCGATCCCGTGCGCCCGCTCGGGTGACAACTGCTTCGACGGCGCGATGCAAGTCCAGCGCTACAGCGATGCCCGTGCGTTCTACGATCGCATACTTCCTGCGCTCGAGTCGGCGGAGCGCGAGAACAACCTGCTGCTGGGCGCCGCCCGCCGCCTCGCGTACTCGCCCCACGACGACGCCTTCATGGCCAGCGTCGAAGCGGACGGGGATGTGGTGTGCGCGGCACTTCTGGTGCCGCCCTTCAACCTGCTGATCTCGCCGGCTCCAGCCGCCACTCTCGAAGCGCTCGCCCGGCAGTTGCAGGCGTGGGGCATCGCGACCTCCGGCGTGATGGCGCTGGCGCCTGTATCGGTCGCGTTCGCCGCGATCTGGCAGCGCCTGCAGCGATGTGGCTCGGAGCGCGGCAAGGAACTGCAACTCCTCGCGCTCGGAGCCGTGCCTCGGGCGCCCGACGTGTCCGGCACGCTGCGGGCTGCGGTGACTGCCGACGTTGCCATCCTCACCGCGTGGGGTGGTGAATTCTTCCCCGAGGTCGGGCTGCCGCCGGCCGAGCGCGATCTCTTCGTGGCCCGCCTCGACGAGACGATGGCGGCCGAGCGCCTGTGGCTCTGGGAGGCCGATGGCGCGCCGGTCTCGATGCTCGGCTACAGCGAGACGACCGCGCGCGCCGTTCGTATCGGACCCGTCTATACGCCGCGCTCCCACCGCGGCCGCGGGTTCGCCTCGGCCGCGGTCGCCGAACTCAGTCGGCGCCTGCTGGCCGACGGGCGGTCCTGGTGCCTGCTGTTCGCCGATGTCGAAAACCCGACCTCGATGGCGCTCTATCGCCGGATCGGATTTGCAGATGTCTGCCTCTATCGCGAGTACCGCTTCGCGTGACCCCGACGGCCGATCTCGTCGTCGCGATCGAGCGCCTCGGCCTCGTCACCCCCGGCGAGCAGGCGCGCTTCACCCCGCTGCCCGGGGGGGTGTCGTCGGACATCTGGCGCGTCGATCTCGCGAGCGGACCGATCTGCATCAAGCGCGCCCTGCCCAAGCTGAAGGTGGCCGCGGATTGGCGTGCGCCGGTCGAACGCAACGCCTACGAGGTTGCCTGGATGGAGACTGCGGCTCGGCTCGTGCCCGGCAGCGCACCGCGCATTCTCGGCCACGATGCGAGCGCCGGCCTGTTCGCGATGGAATACCTCGATCCGGCGCAGCATCGACTGTGGAAGACCGAGTTGAAGGAGGGACGGGCCGATCCCGCCTTCGCCGCCGCGGTCGGCCGCAGCCTGGCCGCGATCCATGCCGGCACGGCCGGCCGCCCGGAGGTCGCCGCCCGCTTCGCCACCGATGCGATCTTCCACGCCATCCGCCTCGAGCCCTATCTGGAGGCGACGGCGCGGGCGCATCCCGACTTGGCGCCCGCCCTGCTCCAACTCGTGGCAACCACGGCAGGGACGAAGCGCACGCTGGTCCATGGCGACGTCAGCCCGAAGAACATCCTGGTCGGGCCCGAGGGCCCGGTTTTCCTCGATGCCGAATGCGCCTGGTATGGCGATCCCGCCTTCGATCTCGCCTTTTGTCTCAACCACTTGCTGCTGAAATGCCTGTGGAACCGGGCGGCTGCTCCCGGTTTTCTTGAGTGCTTCGCCGCCCTGGCCGCGGCCTACGGCGCGGGCGTCGCCTGGGAGGCGTCGGCGGCGGTCGAGGGCCGCGCCGCCCGGTTGCTGCCGGGCCTGCTGCTGGCGCGCATCGACGGCAAGTCGCCGGTGGAGTACATTGCGGAGGTGGGTGACAAGAATATGGTACGCCGCGTAGCCCGGCAGCTACTCCAAGCGCCGAAGGACCGGCTCGGCGCAATTCTGCAGGTCTGGCGCCGCGAACTGGAGGCGGCCGGACCGGATTGATGAATAAGAACAAGGACGCCATTGCCAACGTCCTCGCCCGTCGTGTCTGGGATTCTCGCGGACGGCCGACGATAGAGGTGGAAGTGCATCTGGCCGGCGGCGCCAGCGGCCGCGCCATCGCCCCTGCCGGCGCTTCCAAGGGCAGCGGCGAGGCCGTCGACTTGCGCGACGGCGGTCCCCGCTTCGGCGGCCTCGACGTCACCCGCGCCGTCGCCGGCGTCAATGACGAGATTGCCCGCATTCTCCGCGGCTTCAACCCGCACAACCAGTCGCAGATCGACGGCGCCCTGACCGCCCTCGACGGTACGCCGGACCGCTCGCGCCTGGGCGCCAACGCCATCGTCGCCACCTCCATGGCCGTGGCCCACGCCGCCGCCGCCTCGCGCGGGATGCCGCTGTGGCAGTCGCTGCGGGCGGCACCCGGCGCCCAACTGCCGCTGCCGGAGATCCAGATCTTCGGCGGCGGCGCCCATGCCGGGCGACGCGTCGATATCCAGGACTTCATGGTCATCGCGGTCGGCGCGACGGAGTACGCCCAGGCCCTGGAATGGACGGCGGAGGTCTACCGCGCCGGCGGCGAACTCCTGAGCGAGTCCGGTCGCCTCAGCGGCGTCGCCGACGAGGGCGGCTACTGGCCGGCCTTCGACAGCAACGAGCAGGGGCTGGAGATGCTGCTGCGCGCCATCGAACGCGCCGGCTTCGTGCCGGGCGACGAGGTGGCGATCGCGCTCGACGTCGCCGCTTCCCAGTTCGGCCGCGGCGGCCACTATCGCCTGCGCCGCGACGGGCGCGAACTCGACAGCGACGGCATGTGCGAGCTGCTGCTCAACTGGTTGCGGCGCTTCCCGATCGTCTCGATCGAAGACCCGCTGGCCGAGGACGATGCCGCCTCGTTCGCCGGTTTCACCGCCGCCATCGGCAGCACCGTGCAGGTCGTGGGCGACGATTTCCTCGTCACCAACGCCGGCCGCATCGATACCGCCGCCCGTGACGGCGCCTGCAACGCCGCCCTCATCAAGCCGAACCAGGCGGGCACCTTGAGCGAGGCGGAGGCGGCGTTAACGGCGGCCCGCTCGGCCGGCTGGGGCGCCATCGTCTCGGCGCGTTCCGGCGAGAGCGAGGACACCACCATCGTGCACCTCGCCGTCGGCTGGGGCGTGCCGCAACTGAAGGTCGGCTCCATCAGCCGCTCCGAACGCACGGCCAAATGGAACGAGGCCCTGCGCATGGCCGAGACCATCGGCGGGAAATTGCCGCCGCGCAGTTCGTTTCCCTGGGGAAGCAAGCCGCGCTCGAACCCGCGCTAACGGCCTCTGCACGAGCCGGGTGAACCGACCGGCGATCGACTTGATTCCGTGCTCCCCCTTCCCACATGGCAAGGCGCGAGGACGACCTCGTGTTTCCCGACAATCGGTGGGGACGACCCTGCCATGGACCCAGAGGTCTGTGATGGGCATCAATGCAACCATCGTCGGCTCGGCCGGCGTCGCGCTACTGCTCCTGGCGTTCTTTTTGAACCTGCTTCGCTATCTGCGCGTCGAAGGGGCCCTCTATCTGGGGCTCAACCTAATGGGCGCGGCGCTAGCCTGCCTCTCTTCCTATCTGATCGATTTCATGCCGTTCGTACTGTTGGAGGGAACCTGGTCGGTAGTCGCAGCGGTTGCGCTCGGGCGCCGTCTTCTCAACGCCTGCGGTACCTTGGCATGAGGCCGAGCCACTGCGGAAGCAACTGTTGCGACAGTTTAGGCGAGGCGTCTCCGCTAAGCCGGTTTGCGCGGATCGCCCACCCGCTTCTCGATGCGATAGCGGGCGTGGGCGTCGTCGACCGTGGCCCAGGCGCGGCGGCCCCATTCGGCCTTGGCGTCGGCGTAGCTGTCGAACGGTCCGTACCATTGCTCGCTGCCGCCGGTCGGCTCGACGAAGCGGGTATCGCTGTAGACGCCGCCGACCACCCAGAACCTGGCGGTCGCGTGCTCGTCCTCCTCCTCGATGCGATAGCGCGCGTGGGCATCGTCGACGGTCGACCACGCGCGCTGCTGCCATTCGGCCTTGGCGTCGGCGTGGCTGTCGAACGGCCCGAAGCGCCCCTCCGGTCCGCCGTCCGCCATGCGGTCGAACTTCGTGTCGGCATAGACACCGCCGATGACCCAGAACTTCGCCATGCCTGCCTCTCACCGCCGCGGATGTCGTTAACGAGTCGTCTTCGAAGAATAATCTCCGCCGCCGCTCGCGCAAGCAACGCTTGACGGATATCGCGAGACACGTCTATCTGCGACGCTTCATTGATAGGGGACCAGAGCGTACCGATGGCCGCGAAACCCGAAGACTTCGCGCGTATCTACAAGCGCTTCGAGGCGCCGATCGCGCGCTTCGATTGCGGCCGCAAGTGCGCCCCGTTGAACGGCGGCGAGCCGGTCTGCTGCTCGGCAAAGAACGCCGTGCCGCTGGTGCAGAAATCCGAATGGCGCCTGCTGAAATCGCGCAGCGATCTCTGGCACCGCTTCAAGCCGTTCGATGCCGCCAGCCGCAAGCTGGTCACGGGCCTGCATCACAGCTGCACCGCCATCGAGTGCAAAGGCGTCGCATTCTGCGAGCGCGAGAACCGCTCGATGGCGTGCCGCGCCTTTCCGTTCTATCCCTACATCACGCGCGAGGGCGAGTTCGCCGGTCTCGCCTACTACTGGGACTTCGAGCACAGCTGCTGGGTGATCTCCAACCTTGAGATCGTCGATCCCGCCTTCGTGCGCGAGTTCGTGCACGCGCACGAGATGCTGTTCGAGGTCGACAGCGACGAGTTCGAGACCTTCAAGCTGCAATCGACCAACATGCGCCGCGTCTTTTCGCGCCGCCGGCGCATCATCCCGCTGATCGGCCGCGAGGGCGGCTTCTTCAAGGTCCTGCCGAAGAGCGGCCGCATCGTTCCCGCCGATCCCGCGCGCTTTCCCAAGCACGGCCCCTTCCGCTCGGCGCGCGCCTTCGCCAAGGCCGTTAGGGATGCGGAGGCGGCGGCGCTGGATCGGACAGTCGAGTTTCTCCCCGACCTCTCGCTTTGACCACGCCAACCCAGGGGCACGGCGCCCTCGCGGCGCTGGCCGGCGGGATTCTGGGGCTCGCCTTCTCGCCGCTCCTGGTGCGCATGAGCGAGATCGGCCCGAGCGCCACCGCCGTGCAACGCGTGCTGCTGGCCATGCCCGTGCTGACCATCTGGATGCTGGTCGAGCAGCGCGGCCTCGGCGCGCTCACCACGGTCCGCCGCCGCGACTGGCTGACTCTCCTCCTGGCCGGCCTGTTCTGGACCGGCGATCTCGTGGCCTGGCACTGGGCGCTGAAGCTCACGAGCATCGCCAACGCCAGCCTGCTCACCATGACCGGCCCGATCTTCGTGACGCTGGGTGCCTGGCTGCTGTTCCGCGAGCATATCGGCCGCGGCTTCCTTCTGGGCCTGATCATCTCGCTGGCGGGCGCAGCGCCACTGGTCGCCGCCAGCGTGGAGCTCAGCCGCGAACATCTTTGGGGCGATGGCATCGCGATGTCTGCCGCCGGCTTCTTCGCCGCCTATCTCCTGGCGATCAAGCAGCTGCGCGGCGGCCTGCCCACGGGCACGATCATGTGCCTGACCTGCCTCTTCAGCCTTCCCGGCCTGTTCGCGGCAGCCTGGCTGTCGGGCGAATCCCTGGCCGCGCCGACGCTCCGCGGTTGGCTGATCGTGCTGGCGCTGGCCTTGTCGGCGCAGGCCTTCGGCCAGGCCTTCATCGCGCTCGCCATGTCGCGATTGCCCGCGCCGTTCACATCGGTGGCGCTGCTGGTGCAGCCGTTCCTGGCCATCATGCTCGGCTGGATCGTCTTGGACGAGGCGGCGACCGCGCTGCAGTTCGTCGGCGGGCTCGTGGTCCTCGCCGGCATCCTCGTCAGCCGCCGCTACGGCATGCGCCGGCCGACGCCCGAAAGAAGCTAAGCCAGGTTGCGCTTGGCGATATCGTACCACTCGCGCTGGCTGCGCTTGAACGGTCCACCCGCCTTGTCGACGGCGCGGATCACTTCCTGGAACAGCTTGTGGGCCTGCTCGGCTTCGCCGTTCTGCCGCAACAGCAGGGCGTATCGACAGCGGGCCTCGGCGCCGGCGAAATAGCGCGATACGGCCTCATACTCCGGCAAGGCGTCGTGGCGGCGGCCCTCGCCTTCGAGGCTGCGGGCGTAGAGCAGATGCGCGTCGGCCGACTCGAACTTCGGATTGGCCGCCCTGAGATCCTCCAGGGTGCGCGTGCAACGCACGAAATCGCCGGCCGTGAAATAGGCGCGGGCCAGCGCGTGCATGATCATCGGATCAGTCTTGTGAATGCCGCTGAGGGCGCCCTGGTAGAGAGTGATGGCCTGCTCGAGCTTGCCGAGCCGCAGGCATTCCTCCGCGAGCGCCCGGCGGTTGGCGACGGTATCGGCGGTATCGAACTGGTCGGCCAGGGCGCGGTAGTCGCGCTCGGGGTCGATCGCCTTGCGGGCGCCATGCACCGCCTGCTTGGCTTCGCGGCTGTGCAGCAGGTCCGGCAGCATCTCCGCGATGAAGTAGACGAGGGCGCCGAATCCTGGGATCGCCAAAATGATGAATACCCAGTAGAGCGGCCGCCGCGTCTTGACGACGTGGACCGCACACAAGAGGTCGAAACCGATGAGGACGAGATACAGCGGCATGGCACGAACCCGGCCGCAGCTTGGCAAAGCTTCGTTAATTTTCCAGTAACCCGCCGTTCCCTGGCAAGCGGGTCTCCGCGACAAAGGGATGACGGTATAGAAAAGTGCCCAGCAACAGCCACCGCCGCGCCGTGCTGGGCGCGGCCCGCGCCTTCGCCACCAGCGGCGTGGTGTAGTGCCAGAGCGGCAGCCGGTAGGCAGTTATTCCGCCGGCCGTCGCCACGTCGACGATCCGGCTGAAATGGCCCTGCACGGCATAGACCAGCCATTGCTGGGCAACGCCGCCGCCACTCAGACTGATATGCAGGTCGAGATAGCCGCCGCGCGCGGCCGCCTCCTCCGGATGATGGTCATTGTGCGGCCCTGCATAATCGCCAGGCCCATAGCACAGGAGCTGGATGCCCCGGCGCCGCCTCAGCGCTCGCCCGGCGAGTGCGGCCGCGAAGGCGGCGAAGCTCTCCGATCGCAGCATCCCCACGAGCCCGATCTCCTGCGCGCGTCGATAAGCGTGCTCGCGCCGGTGCTGCAGATAAGCGGTCTTCGTCCGCGCCGTCTTCGGCAGCTGCTCGCCGTAGTTGCGCGTCATTTCCCAGATCGTCTCCGGCGGTATCGGCTGCTCCAGCGGCTCCAGCAGATCGTAGAGCGTGCTGTCGAGTAGCCGTACTGCTGCGCGCACCGAGCGCTCGCTCACCAACCCCCTCTCGGCCAGAAAACGCCGCCGCGGCTCCGCCAGCGCGCCGCAAAGCGGCGACGTCCCGGTCAAGACGCGCCGTCCGGCGGCCGTCAACATGTCCTCGAACTCAGCGGGAAAACGGTCCATCGACAGGCCCTAATCGAACGGTCGCAAGACAGGTCATGAACACAGATGAACACAGATGCGCAGAGATGAACACGGACCTGGTTTTGCGCACGGCCCATCTGTGTTCATCTGTGTCCCCGGATCCAACGAACGAAGACCGCCACCGAAGAAGCCCGCAGACATGACAACGGAAATGACGATTCGTACGGCGATGCCAGCGGATGCCGCAGCCATCGCCGCCATCTACAACCAGGGCATTGCCGAGCGCATCGCCACCTTCGAAACGGAGCCGCGCACGGCCGCGCAGATCGCCGCGCAGCTGACCGAAAAGGGCGATCGCTTTCCCAGCATCGCCGTCGAATGCGAAGGCCGCATCATCGCCTTTGCCGGCGCCGGCCCCTATCGCAGCCGGCCCTGCTATGCCGGCGTGGCCGAACATTCGGTCTATGTCGATCTCCGCGCCCGCGGCCGCGGCGCCGGCAAGGCCGCCCTCGAAGCGCTGATCGCAAGCTATGAAGCACGCGGGTTCTGGAAGCTGCTCTCGCGCATCTTCCCGGAGAACAAGGCGAGCCTGGCGCT
>AR_comb_assmDRAFT_10265642_pt1 | contig 11452 bp, 7 predicted proteins | sample ArasoioldDNA_FD_10543 | JGI IMG/M metagenome (IMG submission 10543) | reverse complement strand
AATGCAGCCTTCAGGCCATCGCCGAGGCGATCAGTGCTCGCAAAGAACAGGTCGCCGCCGGGGCGCCAAATCAGCAAGCCGGGGAAGGTAATGGCCTCGGGATGGAGCCGGACATCGCGATAGGCCTCTGTGCCCGGCAGCTGGCCGAGCACCGCATCCTGGGGATGGGTGGCTCGATAGATCAACAGCACGAGGGACACCACGACGCCAAGGGCGATGCCATCCAGAACGCCCAGGGACAGTTCGCCAGCGAAGACGATCGCGGCGACGATGAACTCCCACCGGCTGCGGACGAACAGGTCGCGCAGATAGCCGGGCTTCGAGAGATGCAGCATCGCCGCAATGACGATGGCGGCAAGCGCCGGGTGCGGCATGCCTCGGAACAGCGGAGTCAACCAAATCAGGGTGAGAAAGCAAAAGACCGCGGCCACCAGATTCGCGAGCTGGGTACGAGCGCCAGCAGACATGGCCACGGAAGTCTTGGACAGGCTGCCGACGACGAGGAAGCCGCCGAAGAGGCCGCTCAGGATGTTGGCAGGCCCGTGGGCGATCAGCTCCTGATTTGGATCGATGTTGCCGCCGCCCTGCAGCGCCGCCGCCTTCGCCCCGCCAAGCGCCTCAGCATAGCCGACGAGCACGATGGCGAGTGCGCCGGGGGTGAGCTCCTGCAGGACCCCGGGGTCGAGGTTAGGCACGGTAAGGTGGGGCAAGCCGGACGGGAGCTCGCCGACCACGCTGATGCCAGCGGATTCACCGCCGAGCATGCTGACGAGGATCATGGCCACCATGGCAACGACCAAGGCCGCGGGAACGCGGGGCGCCAGATGGCGAAGGAACTGCATTGCGATGAGGCTGACCAGGCCGGTCACCATCGGAGCAAGAGAAACGTCGGATATATGCTGCAGCACGAACCAGAGTTTGGTGAAGAAGTTGCCGGCGGTGCCGCTGATGCCCAGCAGATGCGGCACCTGCCCGATGATCGTGACGCAGACTAGGCCTTCGATGAACCCGCGCATCACTGGTGTGGGGATGAAGGCTGCGACCCACCCCATGCGCAGCGCGCCAAAGAGTAGGAAGAAGGCGCCGATCAAGATAGCGAGGGTCGAGGTGAGCGTCGCGAACTCTGCAGTGCCCTGCGCCACGATGGTGCCCACGGTCACGGCGGAGATTAAGCCAGTCGCGGTATCTGGACCGACGACCAGCAGGCGCGAGGTGCCGAACAGCGCATAGGCAATCAGCGGGGGAACGATGGTGTAGAGTCCCATGATGGGCGGCACGCCGACGATGCCGGAATAAGCCATGCCCTCCGGCACCATGACCGCCCAGACGGCCGAGCCAGCCAGAATGTCAGGCAGCAGCCACTCGCGCCGGTAGGCAGGAAGCCAGACGAGAATGGGCAGCAGTCGCTGAATAGTGGATGTTGGGCGAGCAGCGATAAGCATGGTCGGTTCCTCCTGAAGCGCCAACTTGCGCTCGCCGAAAGATCCTCAGCAATTCACTTCTGCCGGTCCTCATCTGCTCAGGACCACTGCGACGAGGACCATAAACATTCCTAGTAGCAGGGCCGTCAGTCCGACGCGCCAGGGCGGCGCGTCCGTGTAACGACCCCACCAATACCCCACGAGGAACAGCAGCAGAATCAGAACCCAATTCGACAGGTGCAACGCCAAATTGGTATCGGCAAGCAAAAGAAGCGGGATCACGCCTGGAACGGCTGTGGCCGATACCAGCGCGAAGATGATAGCAGCAGCTACGAAATCCTCCCGCCGCAGGCCCTTTCGGAAGGGCGTGGCGCGAGTGCTCAGGGCTAGAAAGGATTGATAGAGGCGGGTGCGATCCTCCGGCTGAACAGCCAAAGGTTCATCCTCCAACCCAAATTCCTCCTCGATGGCAGCCAGGGCTTCTGCTTCACTGCCTGCACTCTTAAGCGCGCGAAAGAATCGCGCATGCCGACTTCGATAAAAGAGACTGTTGAGTACAAACAATGTTGCATCGATGACCCCCCAAGCAATATTGCATCCGACAATTGGCGCGACCAGCTCATGCGCCTCAAGTTGCCCGTCTGCCGCAAATACGCGAGCCCCAAGCGTGAACGTGAGCGCCATGATGAGCCCTAACAGCAACTCCGACAGGGCCTCACCGGGATCGAGATAGCGATGGACTAGCGACTTCTTCATCATTCGTGATTTAGCCCCGTAGGCGGCATCAAGCACGCAGCCACGAAGCGAATCACGAGCGCCCGCTTCGGGTTAGTACTTCTCAGAGACCATCTTGTAAGGATAGTCGGGCTCTTTGTAGCCGCCCGGTTTCTGTCGCTTCGGCAGCTTGATCTGCGGACGCGGTACCTCCTTGTAGGGAATCCTGCTGAGGAGATGGGCAATGATGTTCAAGCGGGCTCGCTTTTTGTCATCAGAGTGGGCGACAAACCAAGGCGCCCAAGCGGTATCCGTGGCTTGAAACATTTCGTCTCGCGCCCGTGAGTAGTCGTACCAGCGACCGTAGGATGAAAGGTCCATCGGAGACAGCTTCCAGATCTTTCGTCCGTCATCGATGCGTGCTTCGAGCCGCCGTGTTTGCTCCTCAGGGCTCACCTCCAGCCAATATTTCAGGAGAATGATACCAGAATTGACTATCTCCTTCTCGACGGGAGGAGCGGCCTTCAAGAACCACCGCGCCTCGTCCTCGGTACAGAAGCCCATGACACGCTCGACGCCGGCGCGATTGTACCAGCTGCGATCGAAGATCACGATCTCTCCCGCCGCTGGGAGATGCGGAATGTAGCGCTGGACATACATCTGGGATTTCTCGCGCTCGGTGGGAGCCGGCAACGCAACCACGCGAAAGACTCGGGGGCTAACCCTCTCCGTGATAGCCTTGATGGTTCCTCCCTTGCCGGCGCCGTCCCGTCCTTCGAAGACGATGCAGACCTTCGTGCCCGTGCTCTTGACCCATTCCTGAAGTTTGACGAGCTCGACATGCAGTAGCGCAAGCTCGCGCAAATAGTTCTTGTTCTTCAGCTTTTCCTGAGAGGTCGAGATCTCATCCTTGGTATCCGTCTTGCGCTTCTTCTGCATCGTTTCGCTCTGTCGATCCATGCCAACTTGTTCCGTTTGCTCCTTCTCGCGAAAGACTCGGGCCTCTACCGGCCAGTGCGCTCGCCCCAGCTCAAGGTGACGCCGATGTCGCCAGGCATTCCATCCGGCCAATCGACAATCTGGAATATGGCTCGATAACCGCGTGGTTTCAGGTGGATCTTCCAGAACTGATACAGTTCTTTTGGCAATCCAGTTAGCGTTTCTTCCCAGCCGGGTTCCGCCTGGTTGATGGCGCGGCCGCGATCGGTGAAGAGCGTGCTCGGGAAGCGCCCGACTTCGACTTCGGTCAGGCCATTGCTCACCGCACGTTTGATGATGGCAGCCGCGCGCTGAAGCCGCTCCTCATCGGAAACCCCGGATGGTCTGCGGAGGTGCTCGAGCAGTTCCTTTTTCTCAGCTTCTGCAGCCGCGTGCCTGCGCATTTCTTCCGAAGCCTTCTCGGCCTCGGCTTTCGCCATTGTTTTCAGCAAATCTGCCGCACTAGGCAGGTCATCATAGATTATGGTCATCGCTGATTTCTCCAGGTGATAGTTCCGAATGCGTGTGACGTAGAACCGATGCAATTGATCGGGTGACGAGTTTCGCCATGGTCGCGTCTGCGATTTGGGCGACAGGATCTCTATCAATCGGTACAGACGGCGCCATCATCACACAGCCTCTGTCGGGCTGATGGGAGGGGGGTGAACTTTACCTCCTTTCTTGCATCCGCTCAATATAACCTAGATTATTGTCCTATTCTGAGTTCCTGAATTTTTGCCTGTTTTCCGCGGCCGATGAAAGCGAGGAGGCCGTCAGCTGAAAATCACCTCGAACATCCATGGTGTACAGCGATACAGGTCGGGCAGATCGTAATCTGGGATTCTTCGCGCGCGGACGTTGGCAGTTCGTTTCGTGTTTTGAAGGTTCCACGCCATACCCGAATCATTACGATCGCCGTCGAACACGAGGCATATCGTGTTGTTTCTCTTATGACTCGCGCGATGCATCGCGGCTTGTCGAAAGCCGTCGCCCTTTGGCCTACGCGCCACATTCATGCCTGCCGCAGGCCAGGCTCTCGTGAGCGGCCCGGAAGCCAAATCGTCATGCCAGGCTTCAGCTCTTCATGTTTGACGAGGGAATCGAGTCTCACCCAAAAGTTCGACACGCGATCGGGGTTTGTCACATTGTGGTCTGATCACAATGAATTTTTAGTAGAATAGAGATGCTTCGTCGCAAGCCTCTGTCGCTCATGGTAGCCACGGGCTTGCGCTTCTGCTGCGACGTACGAAGACGGTCGATCGGTCACGAATTTCGCGCCAGACACAACTCCGTGGTTTCGCTTACCTCATTTCTCCAACCCTCTCTTACGCATCACTTCGTGGATGGCTCGGCCGCATTCACCGTCCAGGTCCAGCTCCCATCCTCCTCGCAATTCAAGACCGCATCGTAGAGGTCCCGCGAGTTATTGGCTTCCGCACTGTTGATGTAGGTGATCGATCTCTCGGAAAGCATTTGCAGGATCTTGTGGACTTGTTCGGAAGCCAACGCCGTGCCAACCCGATCCAGAAATGCGAACCGCGGCGCCGCGAGAAGAATATGCATAAAGGCCAAGAGTTGCTGCTCCCGCAGCGATAGCACTGTTCCCCAGTCCTGGTGCGCGTCTAACCCGCTCGCTAGAGTCAAGACTCGTTCGAGGTCCAGCTCGCGAAGCAGCTCTAAGATCCGGTCATCCGAGATTTCGCCTTCGTATGCGGTGGGAACGAGAATTTGCCGCAACGTACCCGGTGGCAAGTATGGTCGCTGAGCCAAGAAACGAATGTCGTCGGCCCCAGGGCGAACGATCCGTCCGGTACCGGCCATCGAAACGCTGGCTGTCGCCCTGAATAACGCCACTGCCGCTGCCTGGTTCGATCCTGTAACCAGAACGCGAGTCCCGGACGGGATCGATATCGACAAGTCCCTAAGCAGGGGGTCGCCGTTCTTCGATGAGAGCAAGGTCAACTGTTCGTAAGCCAGACGCCCCTCTGCCTCAGCAATCTCAATGGGAGACCCAGTCGTTGTCTCTGACTGTTCGAAGGCCTCCACGAGTGAGCTAAGTCTTGAAACCACAGCAGCGAAGTTCGACAGCGACTGGAACTGGGTGATGATCAGAGAGAACGCGCCGACGAGGTACGCGAAGGCCATGGCCGACTGGGTTATCACGCCAAACTCAATTTCCCCCCGTATGAAGGCTGGAGCGACGATTAAGGCTGGAATGATTTGGATCAGCCAGTTGTAGCCCGTGGTGAAGAATCCCACGTTGCGATTGATGGCGATGATCCGGCGAAAATTAGCGATCAACTCCTCGAGTCGGTCCAGCAAACGCGCCGTATGTCGCCCCCCGCGATGGGCAAGCATGATCGACTCGGCGTTCTCCCGAACATGAAGGAGGCCGGAGCGGAAGCTAGCCTCCATGTCGAGTTGATCGTAGTTCAGCTTGATTAGAGGACGCCCGAGGACAATCGTCAAGTAGGAGCCGCAAGCCGCATACAGGACAGCCACAATGAACAGCAAGGGGCTGATTGACCACAGCACGCCGGAGAAGGCCACGATCGTGAAACTGCTGTTGAGCGTCATAATGACGAAGGAGAGCGTCGTGACCGTGAACGCTCGGATATCCTCGGAGATTCGTTGATCCGGATTGGCAAGGTCGCCGGAGGTACCCAAGCGGTAGTAGGTCTTATCGGCCAGATAGAGCCTGACAGCTCGCCGGGTCTGGAATTCTCGCCAGAGCAGTCCGATGCGGTCCTCAAGGAACCGCGCGCTGACCACAACAGCGGTGGAAGCCCCGAACACGCCGATGTAGAACACGGCTTGACGAATGAATTCAGCCATATTGCGATCCGTGATCGCGGTCATGAAGTTTCGGCCGACGTAGCTGTTCACAACGTTCAGGCCATTGACGATGCATAGCAGAGCGACGAGTCCGCCAAACATCAACTTGGCTTTCCAGCCGACCTCTGAATTCGCTAGGTTTCGGACGGCTCGAACAAAGCGAACTGCGCTGATCTTCAGCGGAACGATTTGCGTGTCCATGTCATCCCTTCGGCAAGCTCGTTAGCTCGGGTTTGACGAATTCGGGGCCCAGCGCCAAGCCAGGTTTGACGCCAGCCAAGTCTTGACCGAGTGCATCTCCGGGCAGAGCGCAAATAGCCGGCGAGCACGGATCGGGAGATGAAGGATCGGCGATATCATGCGCTTCCGGCCGGAAGAGAACGGGTGACCCATCATTAGCGCTGGAAGGGGCGATTGCTCGATTGAACACCGTCTCCCGGGAGGAGCTGATCCACAGCTTGATCAAGACGCATCAGCGCCCACTCCCAAAGGGGATCAGTCGGCGTTTGCCTACGCTTTGGCTCAAGATTCCGAGACGGCCTCGCACTTGCAGGGTCCATTGCCAGACCGACGACGAAGCCTTGACTCGGTCCTCGGCGACATCGCGATGTCGCTGCTGCATCACGAGCGGCCTGGAATCCAAACCGTCATGCCAGGCTTCAGCTCTTCATGTTTGACGAGGGGATCGAGCCTCACCCAAAAGCTGTTGAGGTCATGATCACCCACGGCGCGGGCAGCGCGCCATGTTGCAAACTCGCCCAGCGGCCGTATCTCGATCACGCGGGCATCAATCGGGCGCCCACTATCGCCCGTGACCGTTATCGTCTCTCCTATTCTCATGCCGATCATGGAATCCTCGCGAACGGTAAAGGTGAACCATTGTTCTCCGTCAGCCGCCATCGTCAAAATGGGTTTCCCGGGCGAAATGATTTCCCCGGGTTCGGCCACCTGAACTTCGATTACCCCATCGACTGGCGCAACCAGCTTGGTCTTGTCGAGCTTGGCCTCGAGGTCGGCGACCGTCGCCTCGGCTAAGACAACCTTCGCGTCCGCCAGAGCGCGTTCTTCAGGAATTGGGCCCGCATTTGCCGCGGCATATTCAGCGCGCTTAAGATCCAGGTCGGCCTGCGCCTTTGCAAGTGAAGCGGAGCTCTCATCGAGCTCCTGTCGGCTAGCAAAGCTCTTTGCCAGCAACGCGGTTTTCCGTTCATGCACCTTTTCGGCCAACAAGAGATTGGCCTCGGCCGTCTTCACGTTCTGCGCTGCGATGGCGACCTCCTCGGCGCGAACCCCGGTATAGACTCTGTCGCGATCGGCCTTGGAAGTGGCTGCGGCGGCCTTGGCTTCCTCGACGGACGCCGCAAGTTCCGGATTGTCGAGGACGGCCAAAACTTCGCCCTTAACGACATGCTGGCCCGCGCGCACGGAAAGGCTTTTCAAACGTCCTGTCGAGTCGGGCGCGATGCGGATCTCCGTCTGTCGAACCATGCCCGGGATCGACGGTATTGCCGCGGACCAAGGCCACTCATATGCGGCAACCGCTGAACCTCCGGCCGTTGCGGCGATGACCGAAATCGCCAAGGTTCGAAATACCTGCCTAGTGCTCATCCGGTATCCTCCTCCTGGACGAAATTCGGGCGGCAACGATGGCAAGCGCTGCATAGACACCCGTCAGGATCCATAGCCTCATCCAATCAGCCCAGACGTCGCTCGGTGCCGCTCCCATCTGGTTGACGCGCACCAGGCCGTCGATCGCCGAGGTGCTGGGAAAAACGAGGCTGGCTATCCTCAGAGTATTTGGAATGGCTTCGATAGGCCACGCCACCCCTACGAGGAAAAACAGCGGCAGGCTTACGGCAATCAGGAGCACGACAGCGGTCTCGCGGCGCCTGAACCACATCCCAACGAACTGACCAAGGAAGCTGACGGAAAGGATGAACGGTACGGCCAGGATAAAGAGGTCGATGATCCGTCCGTTGGTCGAGAACCCATAGATGCGCGGCAGCAGAATGAGATAGAGCACGAAGCCGGGAAGCGCCAGCAGGAGATGCGCGATCGCCTGGCCGATTACTGCGGCCGCCGCACCCCGTCGACGGAGGGCGCTGCGGCCACCGTGCTCGAACGCGACACCGCCGAGCGTCGCGGACCCCATCAAGAGCGTCTGTTGCAAGATGAGGACGAAGGCGGCAGGAACAATATAGCTTCCGTAACCGCCTGTCGGGTTGAATAGAGGTTGGTTAAGAATCTCCACCGCGGAACTTCTGGCTAGTGCGGCTCGATAAAGGCTCCCGTCGGAGCGAGCGCCATATGACACAAGATCGGCGGTCACGGCGCGGGTCGCTTCCTGGATGCCTTGAAGGGTGCGGTTGTAAAGCAGGAAATAGGCCGAATCGACATAGGCTGGGAGCCTTGCTTTGTTGCCCTTGAGAACCTCGCGCTCGGTTCCGGCGGGAATACCGAGAATGCCAAACACCTCGCGCCGGTAGAGCGCAGCCTGAGCCTCCACGAGCGTCCTGGGGCGTGCGGCAACCCTGATGGCCTCATCGGCATTCAAGGTTTGAACGATGGTCCTGCTCAGATCCGTTGAATCATCATCGACGACTGCGATGGGCACTCCGCGGATGAGCTGACCCAGATAGGGTTGCGGGTAGAACAAGCCATAGATGATTGGTGCAAGCACGATAAGGCTGAAGGCTCCGCGGTCGCGAAGGACGCGGCCGTATTCCGCAGCAAACGCTCCTGCGATCCCGATACGACTCGGCTCACCGGCGTCGGGAGTTTCGATCGGTTTCGATCCGGGATGTTTCGCAATCGAGCGCAGTCGGAGCCAGGCGAGAGCGAAATATCCGATCGCGAGCGCTCCCAGGATTGCAAACGGCTGCGCGACATCGGCAGCCGGTACTCCCCGCGCGGCTTCATCGAACAGAATCTGAATATACCAGCGCAACGGCAAAAACGTTCCCCACGCCTGGCCAAACGCACCCATTGCGAGCACGGGAAACCCAACGCCGGCAAAGCCGAAAGCGGGTGAGCAGACGATGCCGGTCAGGCTCAAGCCGGTGGCAAGATTCTTGACCAGCAGCTGGAAGAGGCCTCCCAACGAAAGATAGGCGAGGATGAGAAGACACGCAGTGGCGGCCATCACCACGGGATCGCCGCGAAACGGGATCTGAAAGAAGCCGTGAATGATGCCCATGCCCACCGCCATCATCGCGATGAAGATTGCGAAATACGGGGCTATCTTGCCGACAAGCGCGGCAAGGGGACTGCCTCCCGCCACCTCCAGCCATTCGCGCAGGTCGCGCGATCCAAACTCGGAGCCAACCGCATAGCCGCCAGCGATGGCGATGAGAACATGAAGGACCGTTGGCAGTATCGCCCGCAGCAGAAACTGGACGTAGTTCATGGCCGGGTTTGTCAGCACATATTGCTCGACGACAAGGGGCCCCGGCGTGAAGATGTGCGCGCTCGCCGCTCCGGCCGGCAAGGCGGCGGTGGCCGCCGAAATCGCCGACTGGAGGGCGGCGGAAGCGATGTTTCCGGGAGTGAAGAATTGCTTGTTGTAGAAGATGACGATTTGCGGCCGCCTTCCTCCCATGATGTCGCGCTCGAGATTTCGCGGAATGTAGACCGCGCCGATTGCCTCGCCCGAGCGAATGGCGTGCATAGCGCCGTTGAGATCGCTGGATCGCCTGGCCACGTTGACCCCGGGCGCCGAATCGATCGCCTGTACATAGATCATCGATGTCTGCGTTCGATCCTCATCTACGACGTCTACCCTCAGGTTCCGGATCACGGCGTTGCTGAAGGTCGCCGCAAGAAGTGCAAAGGCGAGGAGAGGAACCACGACCACGAGCAGCAGCGCCACCCGGTCACGCCATATCCAAATCGCTTCGCGGATCGCGACGCGGAGAATGCCGGGACGAACGGACGCCGACATCAGCGTTTTCCGCTCCAGGCCGCATAGACGCTCATGCCCGGACGCAAATCGGGGAGCGGCGCTACAGGATATGCACGGACCTCGAAGGTTCTGAGGTCAAAATCCCCAGTCGCGCGGGTTGCGCGCCATCCGGCATACTCGCCCCGGGTCGCGATCGTGTGGATTTCGACCGGGATCAATGCATCACCAAGGGCCGGCACCCGGACCTCAATACGGTCGCCGACTTTGAGCCCTTTGACGAGGTCCTCGCGCAAATCGAACCGAAGCCAAACGTCACTCAAATCGACCAGCGACAGCAAAGGAACGCCTGGAGACACATACTCACCGAGCTCCGCGCCAATTTGGTAGACCTGCCCGGCGATCGGCGCCTTGACGGTCAACTCCGCAACCTGAGCATTGAGTGTCGCGATGGCGGCTTCCGCTTTGGCGACACTGGCCTGCGCAACGCCTCGCTCCTCAACAGTGTATCCGGCCACCGCTTCCTCGTAGGCGAGCTTCGCCTGCTCGTAGCTTCGTTGCGAAACATCGAGAGATTGGGTTGCTTCGTCCAGCTTCTGGACCGATGCGAAATCCTTCTGGGTGAGCTGCTTGATCCGATCGTAGGTCTGCTGTGCGAGCTTGAGACTCGCTTCGCTTGCGGCAACTGCCGCCTTGCGCTCTGCAATCACTTCGGAACGTGTGCCGACCAGAATGCGCGCCAGGTCGGCGCCAGCTACGGCTTTGGCGGCCTCGGCTTCCTTGAGCTTGGTGAGGAGTTCCGGATTCTCGATCGCAACCAGGATCTGTCCGGCCGAGACGTTGTCGCCTCGAGAAATCGGCCGTTGGCCGACACGTCCCTCGACCCGTGCCGCAATGTCGATTCGCGTCGCGTCGGCCTCACCTTGGACCAACAAGGGTTGCGGCTGAGCAAGATACCACACCGAAGCCCCGATGATCGCCAGGACAGTGAGCGTCACGATGGCAGCCGCCACCCGCGAGCTTCGCGGATGTGCCGGCGGAGGACTCTGCCTCTCACGAGTTGGATCAGCACCACCGAGAGGACCCGAGGGGCGCTTGCTCTGGATTTCCGCCGGAGGGGCGTTGCCCTTCACGTGGGCAATCTCGGCTTTTTCCGTCGTTTGACCAGCTCTATTTTGGGGGAGGCTGGATCGTTCATCATCGGGCTGTGCCATCCACCTTCTCCTTCGAATTCGCCGACCGCTCGGCTGCCCCGTCGAGAGTGCAGAAAGGGTGATTCATGCGATTGCCGCTACATACTTCGAGACCTTGCGTGATCTCTGCGGAAAGGGTGACAATATAGACATACTGCGTGACTTCAGCGAAGCCTGCCGCAAGGACCGGTGGAAGCGAGACTTTATTTAGGAATGGCCGGCCGCACGTTCACCATCATTGATCTCGGCGCGACGGGACTGGACTTCGATCAGCCACACCCTGCCGCCGATCCACGCCGTAACCTTCGTGTGAAGTCCGAGCGTCGCTGCGCTACACCCTCACCCTCAGGTGCTCTCCCGGCGATCAGCCGGGAGAGCACCTCAGGGTGAGGGTGGGGGAATAACGCATTAAC
>AR_comb_assmDRAFT_10258423_pt1 | contig 11454 bp, 7 predicted proteins | sample ArasoioldDNA_FD_10543 | JGI IMG/M metagenome (IMG submission 10543) | reverse complement strand
GAGATGGCAATTAGTTTCCCATTAGATTCAAGCACTTGTGAATCGCGAAAACTATTTCTCCAGCGCCGGTGCAGATGTCAGTGCTTCTGTTAGCAGTTCGATGGTTCCCCCGGGAGACCGCGCTTTCTCCGGTTCCGATGAGGGCTTCCAGAAGCTTCTGCTGCGTATTGCTGCCAAGTCCGGGGAACGCCCCGATCCCAACAAACTAATTCAGTTGTTCTGCCAGGCTACGCGGGAATTTTTTGACGTTTCCGGAGTCTACTTCTGGCGCTGTCAACCCGGAAACGAGCTGGTCGGAGAGCAGGCCGACGGCAAACTGGCCCAGCGTTTCGTGGGACTTCGCCTGCGCCCGATGGAGAGCACGGTAACTGCCGAAGCGGTACTACAGCGGCGCACGATCTTCGCCAATCACGTGAACTCAACCGCTTTCCCGGCTGCCCGAGAGTTTGAGGCGCGCTCGCTGCTGGCGGCTCCGCTGCTGGTCTTCAATGAAGTCATCGGCGCTCTTACCTTCCTGCACGATTCCAACGACGAAGCGTTCAACCAGGATTTCGCGGCGAAAGCTACCATTTTGGCGGGACAACTGGGAAGTCTCTTAGAAGCGGCCCGGCTGGGCGAGGCCTCGCGGGAAGAGCATCGGCGCGCCGAAATCCTGGCGGACGTCGTACATGCCTTGCATGGTAGTCCGGATGTGGGTGCGGTGATAGAAGCGCTTGCCGACCGGCTCCGGCTGCTTTTGCGCACGCGACTGGTATGTGTACTGCTGCGGCGGGAAGGTCCGTTTGAGCTGAAGGCGGTGTCGGCGGAGAATCCGCAACTGGCAACTTCGGTGCGCGCCCGACATGACCGGCAAACTTTGCGCTTCGCGGCCGATCTTGCCCAGCGGGCGGTGACGGCGGGAGAGCCTCTCTCGCTCTCAATCGGAGCCGACGTGCATTCGCTCGGGAATCTGGTTTCTCCCGGCATGTTGATCGCCGCGCCCTTTCGTACGGCGCGCACCCAGGGCGCGATCCTGATTTATCCCCGGCAGGATGGCATCTTCAACGCCGAGGAACGAGCCCTGGTGGCAGCAATCGCTGGCTTTGGCGCTGTTGCGGTGGCGCACGCGGAACTGCATGCTACGGCGCACTCCCAGGCGCAAGAACTTCATCAACTGCTTGAGATCTCCCTTGAACTCAGCGCCAGCGGAGATCTGGACCGTTTTCTGCAGGCGTTTGTCGTCCGAGCTTCCGGATTTCTCGGTTTCGGGCGGTGCTTTATCGCCCTGCTGGAGAACGAGCAGTTCCAGGTACGCTACGGAGTGGAACGCGGAGAGCCGCGCCGACTCGACACGATTTTCCCGGAAGGTGTCGCCACCAAGGCTCTGCGATCCAAAGAGGTCTTTTGGACCGATGAGGCGAGCCAGGTTCCGGGCGTTAACGTTGAAGTGGTTTCGAAATACAAAGTGCATCAGTTCCTGGCCGTGCCGCTGCTCGGTGCCAGCGGCAAACTGCTGGGGATGTTTGGCCTGCTCGATCGTCTCGATGGCACGGGGATTTCCCAGGAGGACATACGGCGTGCGCGCGCCCTGTCAAACCAGGCGGCGGTCGTGTTGGAAGTCGCCAGTAATCTGCATCTGTCGGAGCAGCATCGTCGGCGCGCCGAGGCGTTGATCGAACTGGCGCGCGACATTGACGGTAGCCTGCGCTTGCCCGAGTTTGCATCCCGATTCGTTCGCCACACGGCGGAACTCACGGGCTCTCCCGGCGCGTTGTTGGCTTTGCATCACGAAGGCCGATGGCACGCCGCTGCCCTGTACCAGTCGCAGCTGCCGCCTTCGACATCCGAGGTTTTGCCTCCATCTCAACAACGGGTGCCGGAGGGTTCTTCCCAGAAGGCCGAGTGGAGCCTGGTCAAAAGGGAAATCCAAACCCTTGCAACATCTCCCCTGGATCGCGATAGCGAACGTGACCTGGATACGACTCTGGGCGGGTTTCTGGCACATCACGCGGAAAAGGTAATTTGCGGCTCCGCCCAGGAAATGCTGGGAGTGGAACCCACTGCCAAGTTAGGTTGGACCGACTGCTCATTGGTTCGGCTGATCGGTGCCAATGGCGAACTTGCTGGAATTCTGTGTCTTTCCGGGCGTGCGGCAGCCTTGAATCAGGAGGATCGCACCTTCCTCGAGACTATGGCCGGCCACGCCGCCATGGCACTGGACAATGCGCGGCTGTTCACCCAGATTGAAAAGTCGAACCGGCATTGGGTCGAAATATTCGATGCCATCTCGGACTTCATTGTCGTGCACGACCAGTCCGACAAGGTGTTGCGAGTAAACCGGTCACTGGCCGAGATGATTGGCGTGCCTCCGACGGAGTTGATCGGAGTCAATATTCGCGCCCTGATGGCTTTGACCAGCGATTCCGCTTCATATTCCTGTCCGTTCTGCCGGTCGATGGGGGATGATTCCGGAGAGTTCGCTCACCCGGTATTCGACCGCACCTACCTGGTCTCGACCTCGCGCGTGCATGGCGCTTCAGGGGAAGGTCTGCAGACCATTCACGTTCTGAAAGACATCTCCGACCGTAGTGAGGCGGAGCGCCGCTACCGCGAACTCTTCGACAATATTCAGGAAGGCCTGTTCTTCAGCACACCGGGCGGACGATTTGTCGAAGTCAATGACGCCATGGTGCGGATGCTCGGCTACAGCAGCCGGGAAGAGTTGCTGCAGATCGACATCCCCACGCAGCTTTATCTCACCCCCGAGCAGCGGAAGCACCATGCCAAGGTGATGGAGGAGCAAGGCAACCTGCGCAATTTCGAGGCTACCCTGCGGCGCAAGGACGGCTCCCTGATCCATGTTCTGATTAACGCCTTCGGGCTGTACGACAACACGGGACGCGTGCTGCAGATTCGGGGACTGATGCTGGACGTCACCGGCCTGCGCACTTACCAGTCGGAACTGCATCGGGAGCGCGACTTCTCCGGGAAAATCCTCAATAACACGCAAAGCCTGATCCTGGTTGCAGATACCGCAGGGCTGATCAGTTACGCGAACCGGCGCTGGTACGATGCCGGATTTGACCAGCGGGAATTGCTGGGGCGTCCGCTGCTCGAACTGGCTGCACCGAATTTCGCGCGTCCTGTCGCCGAATCGGTGCAAAGCACCCTGAACGGCCAGCAAGTCGACAATCTTGAGCTGGAAATCGTGAGACGTAACGGTGCGGTGGGGAAATTCTCAGCAAACCTCAGTCCGATGCGTGACGAGCAAGGGACGGTAACCAGCATTGTGCTGGTGCTGACCGACATCACCGATTCTGCCGTGCTGCGCGACAAGTTAGTCCACGCCGAGAAGATGGCCGCGGTCGGGCAACTTGTGTCTGGTGTAGCGCACGAGGTGAATAATCCGCTGACTGCGATTCTTGGTTTCGCCGATTTGCTGATGGAAAATCCTGATTTACCGGAAACCGCTCGAAAAGACCTGCGCGTGATCCTGCAGGAGGCGCAGCGCACCAAGCAGATCGTGCAAAACCTGCTCAGTTTTGCCCGTCAAATGCCGCCTCAGCGTAACCCGCTGCAACTCAACCCCATTCTGCGGCGGACCATTCAGCTGCGCTCCTACGACTTCAATAGTCACGGTGTCGACGTAGTCGAACACATGGACGAAGGGCTCCCCGATGTTATCGGCGATGCCCATCAGTTGCAGCAGGTCTTTCTCAATATCCTGAATAACGCCTACGACGCGGTGCGTGAGGTTGGACATCCGGCGCGCATCGAGATCATGTCGACCAAGTCCGGCGATTCCGTCGAGGTTTCGTTTTCCGATAACGGAAATGGAATTTCTCATCCCGACAAAATTTTTGATCCCTTCTTCACGACTAAGGAAGTGGGCAAGGGTACAGGCCTGGGCCTCAGCATCTGCTACGGAATCGTGAAAGAACACGGTGGCGAAATTCTCTGCCACAACAATATCGGGGGACAGGGAGCGACCTTCATCGTTCGCTTGCCTGCAACGCCTCAAGCCGCGTCTCTGGGCGTGGCCGCAGGAGTGACGCAACCATGAGCGTGCCACCCTTGAAAACTCGAGCCTTGCCCGTCTTGCTGATCGAGGATGAGCCCGCAGTGATGGCCTATGTGCAAGCTGCGCTGGAGCGCAGTGGATATCCGGTCGTATGTTGCGAGTCCGGCGTCGATGCGCTTCGGTTGCTCGAGAACGGATGTTTCCTGGGTATCGTTTCTGATATGCGAACGCCCGGAGGAGTCGATGGTGGCCAGGTACATGCCTGGATCACTAAGCACCGGCCGGATCTGGCCAATCGCCTGGTCTTTATTACCGGCGACATCGCCAACGAGGAAACGGTGGCTACGTTGCGTGAAACGGGCGCTCCCTGCGTGGAGAAACCCTTCCGCGTACAGCAGTTTATTAATGTGATCTCCAAAACATTTGGAAAGGCCGAGTAGTGAATAGTGCAAGTAAGGAAGATCTCCGCATTCGATTGCTGATCGTCGATGACGAGCAGACCATTCGTAAATTGTGTTCGACCGTGGGCGAGGCGCTCGGGTTCGTATGCCTCGAGGCCGAGAGTGGCGAGTCGGCCCTGGCCCTTCTGGAAGAGCAATCGGTGCATATGATTCTGAGCGACATGGTGATGCCGCACATGTCAGGGCTCGAATTTCTGGAAAAGATCAAGAAACTTCTCCCCCGCACCGAAGTGGCGCTCATGACCGGACACGGCTCCATCGAAACCGCCGTGCAGGCTATGAGGTTAGGTGCTTACGACTACATCACCAAGCCGTTTTCGCCGCTGGAAGAATTACGGTTATTTCTGCGGCGCATGGCCGAGAAAGTCCGCCTGGTCGAGGAAAACGAGTTCCTGCGACAGCGCACGGATTCGGAAACAGCTGTGCACGGGATTGTAGGTTCATCCACGCGCATCCAGGAAGTGATGCGCCTGGTGGCGCGACTGAAGGACACGCGGACGCCTGTGCTGATATATGGCGAGAGCGGCACCGGAAAGGAACTGGTCGCACGGGCCATGCATTTCCGTGGAGCCTTCGCCGGACGGCCCTTCGTGGCGGTCGATTGCGGATCCCTCGTTCCCACGCTCATCGAGAGCGAACTGTTCGGATATGAAAAAGGGGCGTTTACCGGTGCCCTGAAATCCAAGCAGGGACTATTTCAAGCCGCAGACGGCGGGACCATCTTTCTCGATGAAGTGGGTGAATTGCCCCTGGAGTTGCAGGCGAAACTCCTGCGCGTCCTGCAGGAAAAAGAAGTGCGTCCAGTGGGGAGCAATCAGCGGGTCAAGGTGGACGTGCGGGTTATCGCTGCCACCAACCGGGACCTCGAAGCTGCTTACAAGAATGGAACCTTCCGCAAAGATCTCTACTTCCGTTTGAATGTGGTCACGTTGTACGTTCCCTCACTGCGAGAACGCCGCAGTGACATTCCAATGCTCGTGCACTGGTTCCTGGAACGATATGCCCCTGGGGGCGAGCAGCACGTTTCCAGCTCGGCGATGAAAATGCTTATGCAATACGAGTGGCCGGGCAATGTCCGCGAGCTGGAAAACTGCGTGGAGCGGGCTGTCGCGCTGGGGAACGGGCAAATTATCGAGTTGAGCGATCTGCCGCCAGCGATTGCCTCTGGAGCAGGCTTGACCTCAACGCCGGTGATACACACCAGCAGACCGCCGGTGCTCGATCCTGACATGGCGGAGCAACCCGCGGTTGTGGAGACACCGCGCGGTCCACTATCCACAACCGATCTGGAAGATATCGAACGCGCTACGATTCAGCGCGTCTTCGAACAGGTCAAAGGCGACAAAGCGCTCGCCGGAAGAATGCTCGGCATCAGCCGGGCGACGTTGTACCGCAAGCTGAAGCGCTACAACATCGGGATGGGATCCTCGTCTGGAGCTGGATCGTCCAGCCACACCCTGCAATAAGAGAGTCGCCCACCAGATCTGCATACCCGCCAATACGCCGCGCGACTGTGTCTCGACGGGGGCCGTCGGTTTTCCCGAACTACGATCAGGCGGTCCACGTAACATTACACAGCGACGCCTGTGCCTGTCCGTTGGCGCACAGGAATGTTCGGAAGCGGACACAGAAGAATCGGGTTTCAGATGAGATAAATGCCATCGCTTGTTGCGTTTCCGAAACCCGGGACTTCGGCAGGCCAGATGCAGCGGGGGCAAGGAATTCTCGTTCCTGCACACCATTGGGCCAACGGTATCCAGCACCTAGGTACCTGGCATAGGAGCGTGACCTGCGATGGAAATACTTGGGCAGAATCTGAGGTTTGCAGTTCGGCAATTATGGCGCAACCCCGGCTTCACTGTCACGGTGGTTTTCACGCTGGCGCTCTCCATCGGCGCAAACACCGCGATCTTTTCCGTTGTCAATGCGCTTCTTCTGAAGAGCCTTCCTTACTCCCATCCCGAACGGATGGGGACGATTTATACGCGCGTCACCGGCCCCATCGGCTGGGACGAGCGGCATCATGTGAACGGCGAGCAGTGGGAACTGCTGCGCGACAACGTTCCCGCTCTAATCTCGGCTGTTTCGGCTACTGGAACCTCAGGCGTTAACCTGCAGGCGGATTCGCACGTGCAGTATCTTCACGCCGGACGAGTCTCCGCGCATTACTTCGATGTACTGGACATCCATCCCATCATCGGTCGTAGTTTCTCCGATGCGGAAGATCGTCCACACGGATCAAAAACAGCAATCCTCACTTATAGTTTGTGGCGAAATGTCTTCAGCTCTGATCCCAACATATCGGGCAAGAACATTCTGTTGAAAGGGGAGCCGTACACGGTGGTGGGAGTGCTTCCCGAGTACGTGACGATTCCGGTGGATGCCGACTTATATACGGCGTTGCAAGCCAGCCGCGAGGGTGAGGGCGGAGGCACGAACTTTGACTTGATCACGCGATTACGTGACGGTGCCACCTGGCAGCAAGCGGATGCCGAGATCAATCGTGCCTGGTCCCTCCGCACCGTGCGCTATGAGCTGCAGGACAACTCCGGTGCGCAGGTGTCCTATTATTCTGTGCCGTTGCAAAAGGGGGAGACGGCTACGCTGCGTCCCCAGGTGTTGGCACTGATGCTGGCCGCCGGGATCATTCTGCTGATCGCCTGCGCCAACCTGGCAGGTCTGACGCTGGTACGCATGCTGCGGCGGACTTCGGAAGTCGCCACCCGAATGGCGCTCGGCGCTTCGCGCTGGCAGATTCAGAAACAATTCTGGGTCGAGACTCTCTTACTGGCGTTCATCGGAGGAATAGCTGGAGTTGCAGTCGGTTTCATTACTCTACGGGGACTAATCCAGCTTCTACCGGAACACTTTCTGCCTGTGGCTGACGTGCCGTTGGATGGGCAAGTCTTGGCCTTTACAGCTCTCCTATCCCTGCTCACGAGCGTGCTGTTTGGCATGCTTCCTGCCTTTACCGCACGACGCTATGATTTGCGCTCCGCCATCGCGAGTCGGACGATGAGCGGCACCAGTCAATTGGGTTTGCGGCAGGCATTGATTGCGGGCGAAGTTGCGCTGACAGTGGTGTTGCTGGCTGCTTCGGGCCTCCTGATTCGCACACTCGTTCATCTTCAAACCTTGCCAGCAGGATTCGACTCAACCGGCGTCATGACCGCCAAAGCGTCTCTGGACGATGTGCGTTTCCGTAATCCCGCGGCGTTCAGGAAGCTCTTAGATCAGAGCACAGCCGCGATGCGGCAGATTCCTGGAGCACAACACGCCGCCGTCGGCCTGAGCCTGCCGTATGAGCGGTCTCTGAACAGTGGAGTGACGCTCAACGACGGCAAAGATGCCGGACTGCAGGTGATGACCGGCGAGACCTACATTACGCCAGAATATTTCAGCGCATTGCAGATCCCAATACTCATGGGTCGCGCATTTACTGACGCAGACGGGCCCAATTCGCAACACGTGGCCATCGTCAACCGGACATTTGTACGCAAGTTCTTCCACGGGGCAAGTCCTATGGGCCACTACGTCGATAAGGACACAATGATTGTCGGGGTGGTGGAAGATGTGGCCATCGAGCCGGGGTTGGATCGAACGGCACCCCTTTCGGCCGAAGAGTCCATGTATATTCCTGCGACACAGGTAGATGCTCCATCGCTGTCGTTGCTCCACATCTGGTTCCAGCCCAGCTGGATCGTGCGCACGGCGGGCCCGGTAGAAGGACTGACGGCGCAGATGCAGCGTGCGCTCGCTAGCGTCGATCCTAGCCTGCCCTTTTCCGGCTTTTACAAGATGCAGGATCTGCTGGCCAAGACGTTGGCGACACAACGTGTCGAAGTAGCGCTCCTGAGTGCAATGGCGGCCCTGGCCCTGCTGCTGAGCGCTGTCGGAATCTTCGCATTGGTGGCAAACATCGTGGCGCAAAAGACGCGAGAGATTGGCATCCGTATGGCGCTGGGTTCCACCGAGCTCCAGGCCATGGTCAACATGGGAAGCCCAGGGTTGCGGGCCTCGGGGCTTGGACTCATTCTGGGGTTGATGTTGTGCGCGGGAGTGCTGAGGGCAATGCGCAGCGTGCTCTATGGCGTGGGGATCTACGATGCGCGCACAATCTTGTGCGTCACCTTGATTCTCGCTTCGGTAGCGCTCATTGCTGCGACCGTGCCTACGCTGCGCATTGCACGAATCGACCCTGCGCAGACGCTGCGCGACGAATGAGACAGCGCAAGCAGTCTCTGACCTTCGGATGACTGAAGTGAGACGGGCATCTCAGCTTGAGACGCGAACCGACTCCGTCGATGCCGAAGCCACTCCTCTCGCACGCTAACCCACTGAAAGCCCGTTCCCCTCAGTGCTAGACCTTCCGTTCCGCGAGATGGTTCCCACCGTGCTCGAATTTCCTGCGAACCGCGGATTCTGGCTCCCCAAAGCTCTTCCAAACCAGGAAGAGGGGGAGCCCGACCGCATTCCATCGGGCAGAGCGAGTTCGGGTTAGAAAGTGTTTAGGTAAGAGGACCTTCATCGATTGGCGCATCAAGCCACAGCCCCCGCGCGCTACGCGCAAGACACAAGCCCGGTCGCCGGTCTGGCGCGTTTTTTTCCCGACGCGACGGCAATGCGCATCCCCGTACAGTTTGCCCGCATGCTGGAGGCCGGCCAGTCTCCGGACTTCAGCGAGAGTATCGTGATTGAATTTGGCACCCCGCGCGAGGTGCTGTTTGCCTGCAAGACCCCGCTGGAATTTGCCGATGTTCTCAGGTTGCGCAATTCCGATGGCTCGTTTGAAGAGGACGCTCGCGTAGTAGCCGTGCAGTATCACCCCGGGAACACACTCGTGGCCGCGCGGTTCAACCGCGAAGTGCCCAACTGGATCGTGAAACCATGACGCCCACCACTCCCGTGCAAGATCTCGCCACGCAATGGAGTTTCGCGCGCAAGCTGTACCCCATTTACTTCGAACTGGCGCGCGAGTTTGCCATCGATGTGAAACCCTGTGCCGAACTGGAAGCCGGCGTCGAGATGCCGGGCAAGGAGACTGTTGAGCAGGCCAACCAGTGGCTCGATCACCTGGATGGAGCCATCCAGGTGCACCAGCTGCGGCAATTCCTGCAGACCAGCTCTCTGGTGAGTCAAGAGGGATTAGTCTCGCTGCTGCAGCACTTCCTCGCCAAGGCGAACAAGAACGACGCCATTCGCGACAAGGTCGACTTCCTGCTGGTGCAGTACTTCAGCCAGATTGCGCCCGCCGGACTCAACGATGCAGAGGTGGATTTGCCCTACGTGGCGCAAGCGATGGAGCCCGTACTGGGGCAGGTTGAGCTAAAACCTCCGGTATGGCTGAACGCGCTCGACCGGGTGCTCGACGCTGCCCGCAAATGCAAGTCGCTCGACGAGTTGTTGCATGGCGGCGTTCTGGAACAAGGACGAAAGGCCAAGGGGCTGGCAGGAGAGTTGTTTTACCTGCCGGTGGCACTGGCGGCCTTTACCCGGTTCGGATATTTGATGCGGCGGGCATTTTTCCGCCTGATGCTTGGAGATCTGAACCTGATACTCGATGGTTTGACCGAGCTTGAGGACAAGGGGATCGTAAGCCTCGATTGCCGCCGGGCACAGTTTTCAGCCCAGGAACCGATTATCCGGCTGCGCATGATCTGCCAGTCGTGGAAGGTGATGTTCCAGGCGGAATATTCATCCGGATCGCCGCTGCGCATGCTGGTTGACTTGCGGGCTTCGGTGGAGCACGCGCTGGGGCGCGGTAAGCCGGAGGCGGAAGGAAAAGGTAAGCCGGGAGCGCCAACCGCTGGGAAGCCAGCCGTCGTTGCCGCTGCCGCTGCCACTCCGACAGTTGCAAAAGCCGCACCGCCAGCCAAGCCGGCCGCGACCGCGGCCAAGGCCGCTGCCGCTGCGACTACAGCAAAGGCGGTTGCTGCGCCCATTGCCACGCCGAGCCGACCCGCCCCGACTACGGCGGACGCTCCCGAGTTTGAAGTTTCCAGTTCCGGCTGGGACCCGGATTCCGATTCCCAGCCGGCAAAGAAGAAGTGAGCGCGACGGGAATTGCCCGTCGCCGGAACTTTTAGAGGTAAATGAGGAACTCGCACGTGGAAACGCCGACAGTCCTGATCATCTCCGACGAGCCTGACTTCTCGCGCCGCATCACGGCGCGCTGGCAAATGGAGCGGAATGTTCCGACGTTTACCCTGCTGAGCGGTGAGTTGTGGCCGCGCTTTGCCGCCGACGTATTCGACGTCGCCATTGTGGGGCAGTTGCGGCGCGACCTGCTCTCGGTGGTGCTGGAGCCGTTGCACTCTACGGCCCAACCGATTTTCTGTGTTTGCCACGATGCGGCAACCGCACAGTTGGTGCGAGACCGGTGGCCCCGCGTCAGCATCCTGCGGCCTAGCGAGCACTGGCTCGAGACCCTGGTGCTGGCGGCCTCGGAAGCGGTGCATCGCTCCCGCGCTGAATGCCGTGCGCGTGGTGCCGAGCTTGCCTGCTCTGCGCTCGAGCGCCAGGCGACGCTTGGACGATACATGCTCGAGATGCGCCACAGCCTGAACAACGCGCTTACGTCGGTATTGGGAAATTCGGACCTGCTCCTGCTGGAACCCGGCAGCTTCTCAGCCCAGACGCGCGCTCAGATTGAGACGATCCGCAACATGACGCTTCGGATTCACGAGATCATGCAGCGCTTCTCTTCGCTGGAAAAGGAAATGAACGTAGTCGCGCAACAGGCCGGACAGGATTCATACAAGTCGTACGCGGCCGTAGCCGGCGACTGAACGCGGAAAGTATCAGGAAGAAGTAGCAGTAGGAACGAACAAGTCAGGACACAGAACGAAAACTGAACCGAGAACCTCTCCTCCCCCGGGTGACGGCGTGAGCCGCGCCTCTGAGGAAAGGATTTATGCATAGACTTATCGCGGGCGTCACCATTCTCGAGCACGAACTCTCTGAACTGCGCCTGCTCGTCGAGCGCCAGACGGG
>AR_comb_assmDRAFT_10509940_pt1 | contig 11457 bp, 9 predicted proteins | sample ArasoioldDNA_FD_10543 | JGI IMG/M metagenome (IMG submission 10543) | reverse complement strand
CTCGATTCCATGGACATCGAGCGCGAGCGCGGCATTACCATCAAGGCGCAGACCGTGCGGCTCAACTACAAGGCACGCGACGGCAAGGACTATGTGCTCAACCTGATCGACACGCCTGGCCATGTCGACTTTGCCTACGAGGTGAACCGCTCGCTCGCCGCCTGCGAAGGCTCGCTGCTGGTGGTGGATGCCAGTCAGGGGGTCGAGGCGCAGACACTCGCCAACGTCTATCAGGCGATCGACAACGGGCACGAGATCGTCCCGGTTCTCAATAAAGTCGATCTGCCGGCTGCCGAGCCGGCCAAGGTCAAACAACAGATCGAGGATGTGATCGGGCTCGACGCCAGCAACGCCATCGAGATTTCCGCCAAGACCGGCCTCAACGTGCCCGAGGTCTTGGAAGCTATCGTCACGCGGCTGCCGCCACCAAAAGGCGATCGCGACGCAACCTTGAAGGCGCTGCTGGTCGACAGCTGGTACGACCTTTATCTTGGCGTCGTTGTTCTGGTGCGTATCGTTGATGGCGTCCTGAAGAAGGGACAGCGCATCCGCATGATGGGTACCAACGCGGCCTACGACGTAGACCGCACCGGCGTATTCACACCCAAGCTTCAGCCCGTCGACGAGCTTGGCCCCGGCGAAATCGGCATGCTCACCGCGTCGATCAAGGAAGTTGCCGACACGCGTGTCGGCGACACGATCACCGACGACCGCAAACCAGTGGATAAGCCCCTGCCCGGCTTCCGGCCGGCCATCCCCGTCGTTTTCTGCGGTCTGTTTCCCGTTGATGCCGCGCAGTTCGAGGATTTGCGCGCCGCGATGGGCAAGCTGCGCCTTAACGATGCCAGCTTCACTTATGAAATGGAGACATCAGCCGCGCTCGGCTTCGGCTTCCGTTGCGGCTTTCTCGGCCTGCTGCATCTGGAAATCATCCAGGAGCGCCTCACGCGCGAATTCAATCTCGAGTTGATCGCGACAGCGCCATCCGTGATCTACAAGATAAAGACCACCGACGGCCGCGAACTGGAGATTCACAATCCGGTGGACATGCCGGAGCCCAATTATATCGAGGAGATGCAGGAGCCGTGGATCGAGGCCACGATTCTCACGCCCGACGAATATCTCGGCTCAGTGCTCAAGCTTTGCCAGGACCGCCGCGGCGAGCAGAAAGAGCTGACCTACGTGGGCAACCGCGCCATGGTGAAATACGACCTGCCGCTCAATGAAGTGGTTTTCGATTTCTATGACCGGCTCAAGTCGGTGTCGCGCGGCTATGCTTCATTCGACTATCACCTGACCGACTACAAGCTGGCCGATCTGGTGAAACTCCAGATGCTGGTCAATGGCGACCCGGTCGATGCGTTGGCCATGCTTGTTCACCGCACCCGCGCCGAAACCCGTGGTCGCGCCATGGCGGAGAAGCTGAAAGAGTTGATTCCGCCGCACATGTTCCAGGTGCCGATCCAGGCCGCTATCGGCGGCAAGATCATCGCCCGCGAGACCGTGCGCGCGTTCCGCAAGGACGTGACGGCCAAATGTTATGGCGGCGACGCCACTCGCAAGCGCAAGCTTCTGGACAAGCAGAAGGAAGGCAAAAAGCGCATGCGGCAATTCGGCAAGGTCGATATCCCGCAGGAAGCGTTCATCGCCGCGTTGAAAGTGGACGTCTGAGGGCGCTGGCGCCGTCCGTCTTTTTGCCCGAAGCTGTGTTAGTATTCGGCCGTCCTGACAGCGAAGACGAAACTGGCACAATGTTCCCGCGAACCGCGATCCCGTTTGTTTTGCCGTGCCTGGTCGCCGGCGGGTTTTTTGCGCTCACCGCGCATACCGCCCTTGCGCAGACACCGGCAACAGCTGCGCCGGCGCCCCTTCCGCCGCCCAAACCCTCAACAAATGAGCAAGTCAGGGAGAAGACCGTTCCGGCGAAGCAGCTCTTCGGCGAGAAAAAACTGCCGTCGCTCGGCAAGGCCATGGCAATTGGCTATTACCCGCGCGGATGCCTCTCCGGAGGTATCGAACTGCCGGTGAACGGGGCGACCTGGCAGGTCATGCGCGTGTCGCGCAACCGCAATTGGGGCCATCCGAGCCTGATCAATTTCGTGGAAAAATTTGCCAACGATGCCGCCAAAGCTACTGGCTGGAAAGGCATTCTTGTCGGCGACCTGGCGCAGCCGCGCGGCGGACCGTCGCCCTCCGATCACGCCAGTCATCAGATCGGGCTTGATGTCGACATCTGGTTTATGCCGATGCCCGACCACGTGTTGAGCAAGGAAGAGCGCGATACCATCGCAGCCAGCAATCTCGTGGCGTCCGACTGGAAGCATCTCAATCCACAAACCTGGACACCGCAGCACGTCGCATTCATCAAGGCTGCCGCGCAGGAGCCCAATGTTGAGCGCGTACTGGTGAACGCCGTGATCAAAAAGGAATTGTGCCGCGTCAAAACCGCGAAGGATCACACATGGATGGCAAAGGTGCGCCCCTGGTACGGCCATCACGACCATATCCATGTGCGGTTGGCCTGCCCACCCGATTCGCCATCTTGCCGCCCGCAGACGCCAGTGACCGGCACCGACGGCTGCGACGCCAAGGAACTCGACCACTGGCTCTCGGACAAGGTGCTGGCCCCGCAGATCCATCCAAGCAAACCGGCCACCCCGCCGAAACCGGTGATGCTCGCCGATCTGCCGGCGGCCTGTAAAACCGTGCTCGAGTCGCCCGACAAAAAAACCAGTCTGGCGACCGACAAGCAGCAATGACGTTCGGGCAAAACGCCGATGCCCCGGAGCACGACGAGCTTGATGAAATCCGACACGCTGCCGGTTCTCGCCGCGCTTGAGCGCAAGGTGCTCTGGCTCGCGAGCTGGATGATCCACAACGCCAATCATCTGCGCGAAAGCGCCGATGGCTTGAAGGTCGGCGGCCACCAGGCGTCGAGCGCTTCGCTCGCCACCATCATGACCGCACTTTATTTCGACGTGCTCCGGCCGCAGGACCGCGTCGCGGTGAAGCCGCACGCGAGCCCTATTTTTCACGCCATCCAGTATTTGCTCGGCAAGCAGTCGCGCGAGCGGCTGGAGGCCTTCCGCGGCTACAAGGGCGCGCAGAGTTATCCATCTCGCACTAAGGACGCTGACGACGTGGATTTCTCGACCGGATCCGTCGGTCTCGGCGTGGCGCAGACGCTATTCTCCTCGCTCACGCAGGACTACGTGCGCGCGCACGGCTGGGGGGCGGGCCGGCCGGAAGGACGCATGGTGGCGTTGGTCGGCGACGCCGAACTCGATGAAGGCAATATCTTCGAGTCGCTGCTGGAGGGCTGGAAACAGGGGCTGCGCAATTGCTGGTGGATCATCGATTACAACCGGCAGAGTCTTGACGCGGTCGTGCGCGAAGGGCTGTGGGAGCGCTACCAGCAGCTTTTCACGAATTTCGGATGGAATGTTGTCATTCTGAAATATGGCTCGCTGCAACAGGCGGCGTTCAAAGAACCCGGAGGCGAGACGCTGCGTCGATGGATCGACAACTGTCCAAACCAGCTCTATTCAGCGCTGGTATTTGCCGGCGGCGCTGCCTGGCGCAAGCGGCTCAATGATGAGATCGGCGACCAGGGCGACGTCAGCAAGCTGATTGAGCGGCGTAGCGATGGAGAGCTGGCCGCCCTGATGAACAATCTCGGCGGTCACGACCTGCCTTCCGTGCTTGAGGCATTTCACAATGCCGATCCCGAAAAACCCACGTGCTTCATTTGTTACACGGTCAAGGGCTTCGGACTGCCTTTCGCTGGGCACAAAGACAATCACGCCGGCCTGATGACGCCGCAACAGATGGAAACTTTCCGCCAGGCCATGGGCGTGCGACCCGGTCACGAGTGGGACAAGTTTGAAGGGCTTACGCTGCCCACCGAACAGCTACAGCGATTTCTCGAGCACGTGCCATTCGCGTCCGCCAGCGCGCGGCGATTGGCGGCGGAAACGCTCGAGGTACCGGATAGTCTCAGCGTCACCATTCAACCGATAATGTCGACGCAGACCGGTTTTGGCGCGATCCTCAACGAGATCGGGCGCGGCGCGGACGAGTTCACGCGCCGTATCGTCACCACATCTCCGGATGTGACTGTCTCGACAAATCTCGGGCCGTGGGTGAACCGGCGCGGGCTGTTTGCGCGTCAGGCCATGGCCGACACATTCAAGAGCGAGCACATCCCATCGACTTTCAATTGGGAGTTCTCGCCCAAAGGCCAGCACATCGAACTCGGCATTGCCGAGATGAACCTCTTTATCCTGCTGTCGGCGCTCGGCCTCTCGCACAGCATCAACGGTGTGCGGCTGCTGCCGATCGGCACCCTCTATGATCCGTTCATCGCACGCGGCCTCGATGCTCTCAATTACGCCTGTTACCAGGATGCGCGGTTCATACTTGTCGCAACACCGTCGGGCATCACCTTGGCCGGCGAAGGCGGCGCGCATCAATCAATCGCGGAACCGCTCATCGGTCTTGCGCAGGATGGGTTGGCATCGTTCGAGCCGGCCTATGTCGACGAGCTGGCGGCCATCATGGCTTGGGCATTTTCCTACATCCAAAAGGACGGCGAGGCCGCGCCATCGGAAGTAAACTGGCTGCGCGATGAGACTGGCGGCTCGGTTTACCTGCGGCTGTCGACGCGGCCCGTCGAGCAGATCAAGCGCGACATGACGCCGGATTTGCGTCAGCAAATTGTCGATGGCGCCTATTGGCAGCGCAAACCAGGGCCCAATTGCCAGGTCGTCGTCGCTTATACCGGCGCGGTGGCGCCGGAAGCGATCGAAGCCGTGGGGCTAATGGCCGAAGACCGCCGCGACGTCGGCCTGCTCGCGGTCACTTCAGCTGACCGCCTCAACGCCGCCTGGACCGCCGCACAACGCGCGCGCGAACGCGGTTTGGTGCATGCGCGATCACATATCGAGCGATTGCTCGCCGAGGTTCCCCCGCATTGCGGCCTCGTTACAGTACTCGACGGACATCCGGCGACGTTGGCCTGGCTGGGCGCTGTCGCCGGTCATCGCGTGCGTCCGCTCGGCGTGGAGCATTTCGGCCAGACCGGCTCGCTCGCCGAGCTCTACCGTCATTACGGCATCGATGCCAACGCCATCGTCGCGGCGGCGCAGGCGATCGCGCCCGGCCGCCCGATCCGTCACCTCAAGGCGTTACCGTAAGATCATCGCCGGGATTGCAAAGATGATGATCCAGACGATGATCGCGCAAATGATGACGGCAATGGTGTAAATCAGCGCCTTGTCTGCCGACGGTCTCATCAAGGAGCCAATGCCGGTGTACAGCAGATAGAGGCTGTACAGACCGAGTATTCCCAGGAATCCCAACGCCGGAATGAGATTGAATATGCCGGCGACCCAGGCCGCCGTTGGCGTGTAAGCCGACACCCGCATGGCGTTTTCGAAATTTTTCTGGGCGCCGAAGGTACCGGCAAGAAAGTCGATGACATAGGCGATAACAAAGACCCCGATCAACGACAGAACATAGGTGATGATGGCGGCCACCAGGCCGGCACCTATGCCGTAGCGAATTGGCCCGTAGCCGATGACCGTCATGCCGATGAAACTACATACCGGCGGAATGGCGGCGACGATCGCCACATAGTTTGGAAACAGATAGCCGGCATTGCCCGGCTCACTCGCGATGGCCGACCATTCCGAATTTGGCTGAAGCAGAATTCCCTTAACCCGCTCCACGAGATTCATGACACCCCTCCATTGATCCGTGATTCAACTATAGACGATCCTCCAGAATCATTGCTGCACCTTTTTCTGCGATCATCATGGTCGGCGAATTGGTATTGCCCGACGTGATCGAGGGCATCACCGAAGCATCAACGACTCGCAGGCGATCGATGCCCATGACCCGCAGGCGCGCATCCACCACCGCGCGGACATCGTCGTCCCGGCCCATCCGGGCCGTCCCGACAGGGTGAAAAATGGTCGTCCCGATATCGCCAGCGGCTTTCGTGAGACTTGCGTCGTCATTGCCGACAGACGGCCCCGGCAGATATTCGACGGGTGAGTATTTTTGCAACGCGGGCTGAGCCACGATCCGGCGCGTAACGCGGATCGCATCTGCCGCGACACGCTGGTCCTCCGGCGTTGAAAGGTAGTTTGGCCTGATGGCCGGAGCCTGCGACGGATCCTTCGATTTGAGGGCGAGCGTGCCGCGGCTTGTGGGCCTGACATTCGTGACGCTCGCCGTGAAGGCGGGGAAAGGGTGCAACGGTTCGCCGAACTTATCCAGCGAAAGAGGCTGGATATGGTACTGAATATTTGCGCGATCCTGCGTCGGATCCGACTTCGTAAAGGCGCCCAGTGTTGACGGCGCCATGGTCAGCGGACCTCGGCGGCGCAACGCGTAGTCGAGACCCATGCCGAAGCGTTGAAACAGCGAGGCGTAGGTCTCGTTTAACGTCTTCGCACCGGAAACCTTGAAGATCGTGCGCAGTTGCAAGTGATCATGCAGATTGGCGCCGACACCCGGCTTGTCGAGCACGACCGGGATGCCGAACTGCGCCAGCTGCGGGGCGGGACCGATCCCGGAAAGCATCATGATGTGCGGTGACCCGATCGAGCCGGCGGCGAGAACCACTTCGCCGCGACAGCGCGCGGCGCGCGGCTCCCCATTCTGCCGCCAATGCACACCGGTTACGCGTTTGCCATTCAGTTCAAGCGCTTCCACGAGGCAACCGGTTTCAAGTTGCAGGTTTTTCCGGTGCAATACGGGCTTGAGAAATCCGCGCGCGGCCGACCAGCGGCGCCCACGTTTCTGGTTGACGTGAAAATAGCAAACCCCTTCGTTGTCGCCGGTATTGAAGTCCTCGATATTCGGGATGCCATATTGATTCGCCGCCGCGCGAAATGCCTCGAGGATCTCCCAACTGACACGCGGATACTCGACGCGCCATTCGCCGCCAACCGCGTGGTGTTCGCTTTTCAGAAAGTGGTCGACGTGCTTACGGAAATAAGGACGCACGTCGCTCCACGACCAGCCAGGCAACCCGAGTTGCCGCCAATGATCGTAGTCGCCGGCTTGGCCCAGCATGTAGATCATGGCGTTGATGGCCGACGAGCCGCCGATCACCTTGCCGCGCGGATAATTGAGGCTGCGGCCATTAAGGCCGGGCTCTGGCTCCGTCTTGAACATCCAATCGGAGCGCGGATTGCCGATAGCGAAGAGATAGCCGACCGGGATGTGATACCAGATCCAGTTATCCCTGCCGCCGGCTTCCAGCAGCAGCACGCGGTTTGCCGGATCGGCCGACAGGCGATTGGCAAGCACGCAGCCGGCTGAGCCCGCGCCCACGATGATATAGTCGAATTCGCTTTCAATAGACGATGCGACTGCCACTTTCCGCACTCCGTCCCTGGACTTTACCCGGGTCGGCCGGACTTGCTAGGGTAACAATCGTTGCGGCGCACTGTGCGTGCGCCGCACGCACCCCGGAACGGCGGTTCCGATCTCAAGCCGGATTGCAGGCCCACGGCGGCGCCATTGACGCCGCAGGAGAACCGCCATGTTTGCAAGATTTTCCGCCATTCTTGGCGTTATTTGCGCGCTCGCGGGCACGCCGCAACCGCTGTTCGCTCAGGAACAACTCACGGTCTTTGCGGCGGCGTCGCTGAAGAATGCACTCGACGAAACCAACGCGGCGTTCTCCAAGGCGACCGGCGTGAAGGTGGTATCAAGCTACGAGGCAAGCTCGGCGCTTGCCAAACAAATCGAACAGGGAGCACCCGCCGACATTTTCATCTCCGCCGATTTGCGCTGGATGGATTATGCCGCAGACCACAAACTGATCAAACCGGACACGCGGGTGAATTTGCTCGGCAACAAACTGGTGCTGATAGCAGCGGTTGATTCCAGGCTGGGCAATGTCAGCATCGGCCAGGGTTTTGATATCGCCAAGCTTGCCGGCGATGGCCGCATCGCGGTCGCTGATGTGAAAGCTGTCCCCGCCGGGCTCTATGCCAAAGCGGCGCTGGAAAAACTCGGAGTGTGGTCAGCCGCCGAGCCAAAGCTTGCGCAGGCTGAAAACGTGCGGGCGACTCTTGCCTTTGTCGCACGCGGCGAGGCGCCGATCGGCATCGTTTATGAAACTGATGCCAAGGTCGAACCAAAGGTGAAAACCATCGGCCTATTTCCGGATAATTCATATCCGCCCGTCACCTATCCGGTCGCGGCAACCGCTGAGACCACAAAAGCAAGCGCCGCGCAGTACCTCAGTTTTCTGCGGACCTTGGCCGCCAAGGCAATCTTCGAAAAATACGGCTTCAGCTTCCTGATCAAGCCCGTGTCATAACGGTACGGCACGTGTTCGACTTATCACCCCAGGAGTGGACTGCAGTCGCGCTTTCGCTGCGCGTTGCGTCGATATCGACAGTGGTGGCGCTACCATTCGGCATCGGTATCGCCATGCTGCTGGCGCGCGGATCGTTCTGGGGAAAATCCGTGCTCGATGCCGTCGTGCACCTTCCACTGGTGCTACCGCCGGTCGTCACAGGCTATTTGCTGCTTATCAGCCTCGGACGCAAAGCGCCACTCGGCGCGTTTCTCGCTGATCACTTCGGCATCGTTTTTTCGTTTCGCTGGACCGGTGCCGCGGTTGCCTGCGGCGTCATGGCGTTTCCGCTGATGGTTCGCGCGATAAGACTGTCGATCGAAGCCATTGATCGGCGGCTGGAGGATGCCGCGTCCACCCTCGCCGCCAACCGTCGCTGGATTTTCCTGACGGTGACATTGCCGCTGGCCTTGCCGGGAGTCATCGCCGGCATGATGCTCGCTTTCGCCCGCGCGCTCGGGGAATTTGGCGCCACCATCACCTTTGTTTCCAACATTCCCGGCGAAACGCAAACCATCTCGGCTGCGATTTACACATTGATTCAGGTGCCGGGCGGGGATGCCGACGCGCTCAAGCTCGTGCTCGTATCAGTTGTCATCTGCTTCGCGGCGCTGCTCGCATCGGAATGGCTCGCACGGCGCGCAACCGCGCGGCTGCACGGGGCGTAACGATGCTCGTCGTTGAAGCGAGAAAACAGCTTGGTGACTTCGCATTGAATGCGTCATTCACGAGCGAAGGCGGAGCGACCGCCTTGTTTGGGCCTTCAGGAGCCGGCAAAACGTCGATCATCAGCATGATCGCGGGGTTGCTGAGGCCCGATAGCGGCCGCATCGTGCTGGACGATGACGTCTTGTTTGATCAAGCCGCGCGCATTGACGTGCCAGCCGCGCGACGCCGTCTTGGCTATGTGTTTCAGGAAGGCCGGCTTTTTCCGCATCTATCGGTCAGGCACAATCTAGACTACGGCCGCTGGATGAGCGGTTACCAGAGCGATCCTGGCGTATTCGGTCGCGTGGTTGAGCTGCTCGATATTGGCCATTTGCTGGACCGCCGGCCCGGCAAACTCTCCGGAGGCGAGCGCCAACGCGTTGCGGTCGGACGTGCACTGTTGATGCGCCCGCGCTTGTTGCTGCTGGATGAGCCGCTCGCGTCGCTCGACGCCGCGCGAAAACGCGAAATCCTGCCTTATCTCGAGCGCCTGCGCGACGAGGCACGCGTGCCGTTGATCTATGTCAGCCACAATGCTGTGGAGCTTCGGCGTATTGCGACCAGGATCGTCCAACTCGACGCTGGAACAGTGGTCGCGAGCGGCGGCATTGAACTGCTCGACGCCGCGCGGGCTGATATGCTTGCCTAAGGAATGTTTCCTCCGGAGCGAATCATCTGCCTGACCGAGGAAACCGTGGAGACGCTTTATCTCCTCGGTGAGGATCGGCGCATTGTCGGTGTCTCCGGTTATGCGGTGCGGCCACCGCAGGTGCGGCGCGAAAAACCGCGCGTCTCCGCTTTCATCTCGGCTGATGTGCCAAAGATTCTCGCGCTCAAGCCTGATCTCGTTCTCACTTTCTCCGATTTACAGGCTGATATCGTGGCCGAATTGATTCGCGCCAATGTTGCCGTGCACGCGTTCAATCAGCGCGACGTGGCCGGCATCCTCGACATGATCCGCACGCTTGGCGCGCTGGTCGGCGCATCCGGGAAAGCCGATGACCTCGCCCGTTCGCTCGCTGCCCGGGTGGATGCTGTGCGTGAGCGCACGACGCGGCTGCCTTACCGGCCGCGTGTTTATTTCGAGGAATGGGACGAGCCCATGATTTCCGGCATCGCCTGGGTTTCGGAGCTGATCGAAGCGGCCGGCGGCATCGAGGTGTTCCCGCAACTCGCCCTGCGCAAGAATGCCAAGGATCGTATTGTGTCGCCCGACGACGTCATCGCCGCACGGCCTGACATCATCATCGGTTCCTGGTGCGGCAAAAAATTCGTTCCGGCCAAAGTCGCCGCGCGTGCTGGCTTCGCCAAGGTTCCCGCAGTCGCCAATGGCTGGCTGCGCGAGATCAAGTCCACGCTGATTTTACAGCCGGGACCTGCGGCATTGACCGACGGGCTCGATCAGCTTGCGGAAATCGTTGCCGCATGGGCGAAAACGATGCCGGAAAAATCGGCGCGGACGGCGTGAACTGGCGGCAAGGACGTGCTAGAAGGCAGGCGAACTCGGACTAGCAAGGACGACGAAATGCAGACGAACAAGACCCGCTCCGACGTGTGGTTTGACGTAGCTGTCATGGCTGTCCTGGTCGCCCTGGACGTCGTGGCGCGCCTCCTGCCGCATCCGCCGGGTTTCCTGCCGGTTGCCGCCAGCGGCTTTTTTGCTGGCCGTATCCTGCGCATTCCACCACTGGCAGTCGCTGTGCCGGTCCTCGGCATGGTGCTGAGCGACGCTGCCTTGCCCGGTGAAGATTGGCGCATTCAGGCAGTGGGCTTTGCGGCAATTGCGATTCCCGCGCTGGCCGGGATTCTCACGCGCCGCTGGCGCGGTGTGTTGCCAGTGGTCGCCACTATCGTGCCCTGCTCGATTCTATTCTTCCTGTTGTCGAATGGCGCTGTCTGGGCATTCAGCGGCATGTATGCACTGACGTGGCAAGGTTTGACGCAATGCTATGTCGCGGCGCTGCCGTTCCTCGACAAGACCGTGCTTGGAGATCTGTTCTGGACCGCGGTGCTGTTTGGCGGCGCTTGGTTGGTCCAGCACGTTCCGGCGCTGTCGCGGCGCGCAACCTAGCCCAGCATTCTCTGTAGCCGGCGCTTTAAAGACTTCAGACGGCCGGGCAGATCGGCCGCCGGTTCGGGTTCGGCCAGCCGTAAGCCGACGGTCGTCACCTGGCCGGCGCTGACCTTGTGCGCTAATAGCGCGATGGGTCCGAGCTCGACAATGTCGCCGGTCTTGATCCGCCGCCGGAGTTGCTCGCTGAAATAGTCGGCAAGCGTAACCTCGTTGTGGTCGACGGCAACCTGAAGGCCGTAGATTTCAGCAAGCGCGCCGAGCGTTGCTGTCCCCGGCACGAAGAAATCGCCGAGCA
>AR_comb_assmDRAFT_10128852_pt1 | contig 11458 bp, 10 predicted proteins | sample ArasoioldDNA_FD_10543 | JGI IMG/M metagenome (IMG submission 10543) | reverse complement strand
CAACGCGAACTGTTTGCGCGCGCGCAACGCGAAAAAATGCCGGCGGAGCGGGCTTCTGTAACGCACAAGTTCAGTGTGGGCGGACACGAAGGCTACATCACTGTGGGCTTGTATGAAGACGGCCGGCCGGGCGAAGTATTCATCAAGATGTCTAAGGAAGGATCGACGCTGTCGGGCGTGATGGACGGTTTGGCGCTGACGGTTTCTATCGGCCTGCAGTATGGCGTGCCGCTGAAGGTGTTCGTGGACAAACTGCTGAACACGCGGTTCGAACCGAGCGGCATTACAGCCAATGCCAACATCCGCTTCGTATCGTCGGTGCTGGACTACATTGCGCGGTGGCTTGGCGGACGATTCATTTCTTCCGACTATTTGAAACTGAACGGGGCGACGCACGAAGCCATTGCGACCGCGCCGGTGATGGCGGCTCCGGCGATGCCGCCCGCCATCAAGCCCACGGATGCGGCAAGCACTGCCGCTTCGAAAACGCCCAGCAACGCCCATGAGGGGGCACCGACCTGCAGCGAGTGCGGCATGCTGATGGTACCGAACGGCGCCTGCTACAAGTGCGAAAATTGCGGCAGCACGAGCGGGTGCAGTTGAGAGAGCGGGGAGCACCGGAGCGGGATACGCGATGAGCGCCTCAGCATCCCGTACAGCATTTACGCAAAACCCGTTGCAGCAGGCGCGGGCGTTTCTTCGCATCGTCCGTCACGGCACCGGACCCGGAGCGGTCTACGTTCTGACGTATCACCGGCTGGACGGATCGAACGCGGTCTCCAAGCCATTGCTGGCCGAAGGAGCTCAACCCTTACTCGATTTGCTCGACCGGATTGGTGTGGACTTCCGATCCAACGAAGTGCGCGGAGCGCTGGAAGATATACTGAGACTAGGCTCGGCAAATATTCCCGACTTGTGGCTGAGCGACGAAGAGATGCTGCAAAAAGGTCTCGTCGAGGGCTAAATTGCCTTCCTACCGGTTGAGAACGAAAATCACGTCAATCGCAGTGTCCACTTCGCCGGGCTTGCCTTGCACAGTCGTGGGCCTGTAGCGCCACGGACGGCATCTATCGAGGCTCGTGCCAGCGAACAACGTCCTGAGAGGACGCATAATACGCGCCGGAAGTGGATTCGTGATATTGGCCGGCCGGAGTTGATTGGGCGGCAAGAGGCGCTACAGGAAAAACAGCGTAAACCAAGATCACCCACAGAGAATGCGGAACAGATATGCAGCTTGCCGAAATTTCACCAGCGTCAGTTCACTCCCGGCGGCCGCAATTCTAGCGCGGACGAGGCCGGAGCGGCGGACGCGCGGCGAGCAAGCGCGGTCTCATGCGCAGGCGGGGGCCGATGGGCGGCGGGACGGCTTGCAAGGAGCTACCGCAGGAAGGGCAAAACTCCAGGCCGGCGTTTGGACCTGAGAGGTGAGCGCGCAGCCAGTGCCCGCGCGCGGCGCAAGCCTGATTGATGCATTGCACAGTCCAGCCCGGCAAATATTGCATGTGCTTCCCCCAGTGGCCGTTCGCTGCATGCGGCGCATCGGCCGAAGCAGCCAGATGCGGGGGATTGTTGCGCGAGCGAGGTGTGGTGTCAAGCGAAAACCACACAAGATGTAGGGGCGAGGTTGCCGGGCTGTGGATTTTGCGTCAAGACTCAAGCGGGAAATCTTGCAGTTGATACATAGGCTGCACTCGCGAGCGAACTGCCGCCGAACCCACCGGAGTTGTCGGAAGATGAATACCAGCGGGCAACTAACGGTTTTCTTCGGACGGAGAAACTCATGACCAACACCGGTCGGACGATTGATTTGGGCGGCGCGATGAGCGGCATGCCAGGATTCGCGGTGTTCAGGAGCCGCTTGCTGAAAATCGCGGCGATCGTGCTGGTTCTGATTTTGCTTATGGCCAGCACGACTTCCATACCGACCGGTAATGTTGGCGTATTGACGCTGTTTGGCAGAGTTACCGGAGACGTTCTGGGAGAAGGTATCCACCTGATCAATCCGCTGAAATCGGTGCAAAAGCTTTCCGTCCAGACCCAGTCGGTGAAAGAAAGCGCCAACACTCCGTCCAACGAAGGCCTGATGCTGGCGCTGGACACTTCTCTGCTGTTCCGCCTGGATAAGGCCAAAGCCGCTCAGGTGTTCCAAACGATCGGCGAAAATTACGCGGAGAAAATTGTCGAGCCCACGCTGCGCGCCGCTATTCGCTCCTCCACGTCTTCCCACACGGCGAACGCGCTGTACACCAACGCTCGTGAGCTGGTGCAGCAGCAGATCCAGGAAGAACTTACGACGCAACTGGCTGCGCGCGGGATTATTGTGGAGGCCGTGCTGCTCCGCGATGTGCAGCTGCCGGCGATGCTAAAGGGTTCGATCGAAGCCAAGCAGCAGGCTGAACAAGATGCGCTGCGCATGAACTTCATTCTGCAAAAGGAAAAGCAGGAAGCCGAGCGCAAGAGGATCGAAGCTCAGGGCATCGCCGACTTTCAGAAGATTGTGGCCCAGGGAATCAGCACACAACTGCTGGAGTGGAAGGGCATCGAAGCCACCGAAAAACTGGCTACCAGCAGCAACGCCAAAGTAGTGATCATCGGGAACACCAAGAACGGATTGCCGTTGGTGCTGGAACCGAAATGATCCGGCGGAATCCGATCAGAGCGGCTGCGCCGGTTTTTCGGGTTCGGCGCTTTCCCCAAGTTGCGCCTGTAATACGGCGATTTTAGCCTTCAGATCCTCCACCCGGGATTTCCTGTCGTTGACTTGCTGCGCGTTGGCGTCCAGCCTGGCTTTGCCATCGGCGTCGCGCGCGTAGTCGGTCTGCGAATAAAAGGCGTCGCTATCGAGCGCGGCTTTTCGTTGCAGAACATCGAGTTCGTTCTGCGCCTGCGCCAGTTCCGCTTTGGCTCGTTTGAGAGCAGCTTCTATCTCCACTTTCCCTTTCGCGGCATCGTCGGATGAAGCGCTTGATTCGGCAGGCGCCGGAGATTTGGCGGCTGCTCCATTTTCGGCATCAGGCGTAGCCTGATCGCTCGCGGCAGCCGCGGGCTGCGCGGCAGCGGCGGGGGCGGGCGGCAAATCATCGTTGGTAACCGTACGAACCGGTTTTGCCGCGTTTTTCTTTTGTTCGCGTGCGCGGCGAGCGGCATCGGCTACGGAAGTGTTGTCGCTTTGTGATTGGGCTGAAGCCCCGACAGGCCACAAGCCCAGCCACAACCATGCGGCCATGGAACCGATCAGCCGGATTTTGCACGTCCTGAGGGGCGACATAGGCATTATTCCTCGCGTTTTGCAGTCAATTCCCAACATACGCCGGTGGGCTGCGCCGCGCAATGCGGGAAGCTCCGTGACGCTGCGAATGAATCACGCCCAATTCAATCCAGCGGCGCCCGGCCGCTCCAAGTCCACTCAATGCCCGCCGGCTGTACCGGGAGGGCTAACGCCGCAGGAGGCACAGCGAGTCTGCAGATTTTTCAGTCGGACTTGAGGACTAGACAACACGGCGCGAACTCTAGAATGCGCGGCCGAGTTCCGCTCGTGGCCAGACCCTGGCAAGTGCAAGGAAACGCTATAATGGAGAAGAACAGCTCACGGAGAAGCGTTTGAAAAGATTCGCCGCCGCGATACGCGTCACCTTGGCTTGTTGGTTCTTAAGTTCTTTGAGCGTTGTGTGCCGGGCAGACGGCGAACGTTTGTTCCCCAACGCTCCCTCGGTTGCCGCGGAACGGCCGCTCACGCTCGGCATGAATTTTCCTCTGCAGACCTCCGATCCGGCCGCACAGAACGCCGCGAGGCCGCAAATGGCTTCCCAAACCGCAAAGCCGGAGCTGGCCGGCTGGTCCAAGCATGGCTTTTGGGACCGCGAAAACCTCGCCCTGTTTGCGGCTGTCGGGGGTTCGCGCGCTCTCGATTATTCATCCACGCTGAATATGCGCCGGCGCGGGCGGCAGGAGATATTCTTGACGAACGACATCGTGGACAATCATGCCGCATTCGCCGCAATTGAGGCAGGCGGCACCGCGGTTTCGATAGCAACGTCTTACTTATTCCATCGTTATCGCCACCATCGGCTGGAACGCTGGACTTCCATCGCCCACGCCAGCCTGTCCACTTCCGGAGCCGTTCGAAACTATTGCCTTAAGACGGTCCATCCCTCAACCTCGCCTTAATTTTTTCTGTGCGGTGCTTCCTTTCCCATGGTCTGGTCCATCTAACCAAGCAGGATGGGTCTAACTTAACTTAGGGTCGATTGCTTGTTGCGCAGGGTCTGGATAAGGCTCTTCTGGGCGCCGCAGTTGCAAGCAGGCTGTTTGTGCTGCATACTCGCCGCGCTTGCGCGCCGCTTGGTCCCGGCGACTCGCGCTCCATCGCATGCTGCGAAAAGGATTTATGCCTCGCCGACGCTTTGCGCGAATGATTGCCGCGTTGGTTTTGCTTGTTGGGGCTGTGGCCCTTACTCCAGCCAGGCTGCACGCGCAGGAGTCGCCCACGGTTCGCACTCCCCCGCCGCAGCAGATAGAGCCGCCGGCAACACAGCCGCCAAACGCGCCCACTGAAGTTGAGCGCTATACACTTTCGCACGACCGCTACGAAAAGGCGGTTGCCTATTCCCGCGCTGGATATGCGCTGTACTTTCTCTCCGTATTCATCGGTTTCGCAGTATTGCTGCTGGTTTTGCGGACGGGCGTTGCGGGGCGAATTCGTGATTTCGCTCAGCGCAAAACGGAAAATGGATTTCTGCAAGGGCTTATTTTTATTCCGTCGCTGGTCCTGATTCTGCGCCTTGCCGATCTCCCGGTTCATCTGGTGTGGCATTCGCTTTCCCTGCACTACCAGCAGTCGGTGCAAGGATGGGGCTCGTGGTTGCTGGATTGGGGAAAGTTCGGGTTGTTGCACGCGGCGTTTTACGTCGTGATGGGCCTGCTGGTCTTCTTTGCGATTCGCCGGAGTCCGCACCGCTGGTGGTTTTACTTTTGGCTGGTCGCTCTCCCTGTGCTGTTGGGCATGTTTTTTCTGGAGCCCTTGATCATCGACCCCCTGTTTTTCAAGTTTGAGCCGCTCGCGGCGAGCCAGCCGCAACTCACCGGTGATTTGGTCAAGCTTACACATCGCGCCGGTCTGGATATTCCCCCCGAACACATGTTCTTGATGAACGCCAGCAGCAAGACCAATGAACTCAACGCCTACGTGACCGGATTCGGCGCGTCCAAGCGAGTGGTTATCTATGACACGCTCATAAAGAAGGTCAGCCCGCAGGAAACGCTTTTCGTCTTCGGCCACGAATCGGGGCACTACGTTCTCAATCACGTTCGCAACGGCATTCTGTTTTTTGCAGCTGTGCTATTGGTCGCGCTTTACCTCGCCTATCGCCTGTTGAATGTGCTGTTAGATCGCTGGGGTACGCGCTGGAAGATTTACGGGCCGCAGGATTGGGCTGCGCTTGCGATTTTGCTGCTGCTGATTGACGGGATGGCCTTTCTTTCCTCGCCGGTAGTGAACGGCTATAGCCGCATGGAAGAACACAACGCCGATGTATTCGGGCTGGAGCTGATTCACGGAATTGTTCCCGGTTCCGGCCAGGTGGCCGCGCATTCGTTCCAAGCGATGGGCGAAAATGATTTGGCCGACCCGAACCCGCCGCCGTTCATCACCTTTTGGCTGTACACGCATCCGCCGCTCGCGGAGCGGCTGGTGTTTGCTCATGCCTATGACCCTTGGGGCAAGGGGAAGCCGCCTAAGTACATCAAAGATCGAAAGTAGGCGCGTTTGCGGGCCTTGAGCGAGGCAGGTCAGGCGTGGTGAGCTCGCACTTTCCCTTCGGTTTTGTCGTGAATTCTACGCGCGTAGGCCGCGACTTTGTAGCGGTTGCCGCAGAGCGCCATCGAACACCAGCGGCGTCGCTGCGTTCTGGAGTCGTCATAAAAAAGGATTCGGCATTTGGGATTGGAGCATTGCTTCAACTTCTCGGTCGGGCCCTCGGCAACTAGTTCTGCGCCGGAGCGCGCAATCGCCGCGAGAAGCCACTCCAGGCCCTCTTCGCGGGCCACAAAGCCTAGGCGCCAGGAGTCCCCATTCCATTCCAGCTCGTCGTGCCCCTCGGTAACCCGTAAAACCCGATTGACGGGTTCAGCCCACTCCGGATGGACGCGGTGGCCCCGCAACAGCGCTCGAAAAATCTGCCGCAGCGACCTGCCTAACCGCTCTGCGTGATCCAACAGCGATTGCGCTGCGTGGGGATCTGTTTCGGCTAAAGCACGGATGTGCCGGCTCTTCTCCTCGGAAACGATTTGTTTGAGCGTGAGAAAGTCCACGAACTCATCCCAGGACACGGCGCGCTCCGCGTGATCACCTGACGCGAAGGCGAGATTCGCGAAATCCAGACACAGTCGATTTGCAGAAGCCCCGGCTTCGATGGGATTGATCGACATAGGCGCTCCCAACCAGGCGATACTAACTGCTAAAAACTATTCTTCCAGTTAGGGTTAGTCAATGGATTTCGCCGCATTTCTGGTACTCAACGCGCTCCCTGCCCTTGAAATCCGCTACTTGTGCTACCGTCGTAACGCCAATGGACGACCAAAGCTCATCCCATACGGCCCCGGATCCGTCTCCATCGCCGCTACCCATGCAGGTTTCTCGGCACCTGCGCAGTCCAGTGTTCCTAAACGAACGGGGACTTCGCTCGGGCTGGCGAATCGTTATCTACTTTTTCCAGATTCTACTTTTGGCTTATGCACTCAACTTCGTTCTGGACCGACTGTTCCACGTCCCCAAAACGGGGACGCCGAATATGTGGCAGCTACTGTTGCAGGAAGGGCTTTCCTGCCTGATTGTATTTGTGCCTGCTTTGCTGATGTCGCGACTGGAGGCGCGGCCCTTCGGCGATTACGGCCTTCCGCCGAACGGGCTGTTCGGTGCGCGATTCTGGCATGGTTGCGCGCTGGGGATCGCGGAAATTTCCCTCTTGGTCGGTTGCATCTTTATATTCGGCGGTTATCGCTTCGGCTCGTTCGAACTCCACGGCACCGCTATCTGGCGTTGGGCTTTGCTGTGGGCCTTCTTTTTCGTGCTGGTTGGCCTGTTTGAAGAATTTGCTTTTCGCGGCTACCTGCAATTTACTCTCGCCGATGGGATCGGCTTTTGGCCCGCTGCCTGGATTCTTTCTTTGGGTTTCGGCACCGTACATCTATTCAACAAGGGCGAATCGCCGGTCGGCGCGCTTAGCGTTGTAACCATAGCGCTGGTTTTCGCGCTCGCTCTCAAACGTACCGGAAATCTTTGGCTGGTGGTTGGGTGGCACGCGGCGTTCGATTTCGGTGAGACCTTTTTATTCTCGGTGCCCAACAGCGGGAACGTTTTTGAGGGGCATCTTTCCAACGCAACGTTGCAAGGGCCGGTGTGGCTGACCGGCGGAACGGTGGGCCCTGAAGGAAGCGTGTTCAGCTTTATCACCATGGCCGCGGCGGCTCTCTACATTCAGAAGGTTTTTCCGCCCAAACCAAGAGTTGTCGTGACACCTGAAAGCTCTTCGACTGCCTTGCCGGCAGCTTAACGGACCAATTCCGACACCGGGACCAGTTGCACGCCCTCTTTTTTTGCCTGTGGGAGCAGTTCGCCGAGTGCAGCAAGTGTTTCCGCATGCGGATGCCCGATAGCAATCGCTTCTCCTTTCTGTTTGGCAAGCTGAATCGCAACTTGCAGCTGCCGCTTCACTGCGTCTTTGTTCTGCACATCGTCGAGAAAAGGCACGTTGCGAAACGCGGTGCGCACCCCTGCGCGTCTAGCGGCGTCGAACGCCACAGTTGCGGCGGTGGTGCGGCTGTCCACGTAAAAAACACCTTCGTCATTCAAAACGTGCATCAGCTCATTCATGAGCGCGGCGTCCGCCGTCGCTTGCGAACCCTGGTGGTTGTTTACTCCATCGGCTTCCGGAACGGCATCCAGCATTTTCTCCACCGTGCTTCTCACTTGGTCCAGAGAAAGTCCGGAGCGCAGCTCCTGTTGTTCCGGCGATTCATTGGCCAGCGACTGCATCGGCAAGTGAAGCATAACCTCGCATCCGTGCTGGCGCGCTTTGTGAGCGATTTCCCGCGAGTGTGCGTGAAAGGGAAGAACGGAGACTGTGATGGGAACGCGCAAAGAGAAGATCGCATCGGCCGCGCCACGATCACTGCCGAGGTCGTCCATCAGAATCGCGAGTCGCGCTTGTCCGGGCCAGACGGGACTTCGCTCTGCCGGCGTCGCTAGCTCTTCGATTTCAATTCGGTGCGTAATGACGCCGTGGGCGCGCAGCACGATGTTCGTGATGCCGGAGCCGGCCACTTCGTGGTCCACCGTAAGGCCACGCCCGGTCGCGATTCCAGCGAGCATTTGTTCTATTTGATCTGCCCGCACTGCATCCCCGCGCAATCCAACGTAGATTTCCTCCGACCTGGCGGCCGGAGATCGCATTCGTGCCTGCCGCGACTTAACTACGGAGCCCTGCGGCGCTTTGACGGCCGCCGCTTTGGCCAATTCCTGCGTGATTTGGTGAATTTGCCCGGGCGTCAGAGGTCCGGGTTTCGCGGGCCTACAACCGGGAAGGGACAAAAATACCAACACCGCGCACAAGACAACCAACGCTCTGGAAATTTTCATTTGGAATGGTCGGAGTATTCCGCTCAGCGCGCCGTCTGACTCCACGAGTCAGTTACGCCGCCTTTTTCGCGGGCGCCTTCAGCAGGTCGATGGCTTTTTTGTACACTGCGTCTTCGGGAGAAAGGGGACGTGGTTCCGCCGGCGGTTGCACTGTCTGGCCATTTGCGTTGTCGTCGTCATCGGCGCCATCGTCCGCAGACGCGGCCGCCTGGCGCACCACTTCGGTGGGCGTTACGCCCTCTTCCAAAATGGATTTGCCATCGAAATTGTAATAATTAGCTACCGTCAGGATCAGCGCCGAGCCATCGTCAATCGTGATTAGCTTCTGCTCAGAGGCCAGCCCGAAACTGCGTTCGCCAACGATGTCGCCGCGGTGCGTTCCACCGATCGCCGACGCCAGCACTTCGGCCGCGCCGGAAGTGGAGCCGTCAATCAGCACCGAGACCGGCCCCTTCCAAACCACCTTGCCGGGTTCGGCCGCGAAGGTTTGTGACGAAACGGTCTGGCCCTTCAGCGTCGCCAGGTTACCGCTCGGAATCAGCAAACGCGCAATCGCCAGCCCCTCCGAAACCGAACCACGCCCGCAATCGCGCAAATCCAGCACAACCTTGTGCACGCCCTGCTTTTCGGCATCCAACAATCGCGCTTTTATCTCGTCCGCGCGCCCCGCTTCGAGGCTGGTTAAGCGCAACGCCAGAATGTCAGGATCGGTTTTCTGGCTGACCATCTTTACCGGTGCCAGCTTCTCGCGAACGACGTCTAGCGATTCGGGCTCGTTTTTGCCGCGACGGATCACTCCAACTTTCACTCCGCTCCCCGGCTGTCCACGCAACAGGTTCATGGCCTGACCAACCGACATTTCTCTCGTCGTAAATCCCCCGACGGACTCAAAAATATCGCCGCTGCGGATCCCCGCCTTCTCGGCCGGGCTCTCGGGCAGCACCGAAACGACGATGATGTAGCCAAAGCGCTTGCTCAGCGTCAAGCCCGTGTCTCCGGGATTCGTGCTCGCAATCTTTTGCTTGTATTCTGTATATTCGCGCGGGGTCAGATAACTCGACTGCGGATCGAGCGACTCCAGCAACCCGTGCAGCGCCCCGGCCGTCACCAAGTGCATGTTCGGTTCGTCTACATAATCCGCCTGGATCTTCTGTAGCACTTCGCCATACACGGTCAGCGACTTGTAAGCGCGCTCTTCATGCGTCTGCCCGAGGACGTGTCCCAGCCCGGCATAACAAAAAATCGCAACCGAAATGGCGATGATGGCGATCCTGGCAGTGCGGTTCATTCTTTGCCCTTCCTGAGCGCAATACGATGCCGTGTGCAAGAAAAGTATAACACCGTACCCAGTTCGGACGCGTCATCATCCATAAAGGAAGCCTGGCCCTTTGCCAAAGGGAGTAGGCCCGCGTGCCAAGCTCTGCTCCTGCATGTGATCCCCGCCACATGGCACCCCACGATTCGTTGTACGTTTACCACACCCATCGTAGATACGACGAATTAACAGGCTTATAAGTGATTGAAAACAATAGAGAACTTCTAGAAAACCGAGTGGCGCGCGAGGTGCTATCCTAACATCCGGGCACATGTTCCAGACGACGCTTCAGCACGAAGTCTCGACCGAAGGCATCGGCCTTCACACTGGCGTCTTCGGCCATGTCCGATTGGCTCCCGCGCCAGCAGACACCGGCATCGTCTTCCGCCGTACCGATCTTGATAACTTTCCCATCGAAGCCAGCGGGCGCAATGTCGCTCGCGTCAGCTATGCCACCAGCTTGATGAAGCAGGGCGTGCTCCTCTCCACCACCGAGCACCTGCTAGCGGCAATCTATTCCTCCGGTATAGACAACGTCTTTATCGACATAGACGCCATCGAAGTTCCTATTCTGGATGGTTCGGCAGAGCCCTTCCTGCGCCTGCTCGATGAAGCTGGCATCCGCCGCCTGCGCCGCCGCCGCCGCTATCTGAAAATCATCAAACCTGTTGAGCTAATCGAGGCGGATCGCCGTATCGGCATCTATCCCGCTGATGAATTCCACGTGCGGTGCTACGTCGATTTCCCTCACCCGCTGGTCGGTCCGCAGCAGATCGAAGTGGTCGTTCAGCCGGATTCGTTCCGCAGTCTGCTTGCTCGCGCGCGTACCTTCTGCTTTGAACGCGACATCGAGCCGCTTCGCTCCATGGGTCTCATTCGAGGCGGTTCGCTCGAGAACGCCATTGTGCTTACCGACGACGGCGTATTGAATGGACCGCTGCGTTTCCCCGACGAATTTGGCCGCCACAAAGCGTTGGACCTGATTGGAGATCTCGCTCTGATCGGCTTTCCGCTGCTCGGCCGCGTCGAGGCTTACAAAGCCGGCCATGCCCTGCACACCCAGATCGTTGGCCGCGTGCTTTCCGACTCGTCCAGCTGGATGATCACTTCCCGGGAGGATCGCCCTGTCGAAGCCCATGCCATGGCCGAAGCCCCGGCCGCGGACTGATCGTTCTACTGCAAGGGTTCGCTGTGCGCATCCGCGCCGCCGCGCCGGCTGAAGCGGATCACCCCCGACTCATCGGTGAAAAAGTGACGCATTCCCGTCGTACCCGGCGTGACTGGATCGGCTGCCAGCGCATACTTCGCCACGTGGCCGCTCGCGTCGTAACTTTCCGCAGCGTAATAGAAACGGTAGCCACTTTTTACGGGCATCTCGCTGCTCATGAGGGCCTCCACCAGATCTGCGCGCACGCATTTGTCCGCTCCCGCCTCGCCAGGTCCCAGAAACGCCAGCGACGCGGGATATCCCTGACTTGGGCACTCCGTGGCATAACGGACTAAAGCTG
>AR_comb_assmDRAFT_10091191_pt1 | contig 11461 bp, 11 predicted proteins | sample ArasoioldDNA_FD_10543 | JGI IMG/M metagenome (IMG submission 10543) | reverse complement strand
TATATCCGTAATTGTAGCTGAGTTCCTCGCCCTCTTTGATATCTCGTAACGCCACAATCCAGAGGGTATCATGCGTTTTTTTCACTTCGCAGTTCGGATCACAGGAATGGTTAATATAGCGTGCACTATTTGCCAACGTCGCGCCGTCAAGAGCATAGCGATAATTCAGATGAAAGATATAGGCATTGCCGGCTTCTAAGCGGCGAGCACTCTCTTGGCGTGTAATCTTTTCTCCGATGTAGGCAATAATCCGGGTCCTTTTGGTGATATCTTGTGCCGCAAACAGTCCTTGCCCGTCAATACTGGAGTTGCCTATACGTACCATATCTCACCTTTTTTTGGCGTGACGAGCGCGTTTCCTGCTTCTCTCCAAGCGCCGTTGGATGCGCGCTGCCCGAGGATGAAGGGGTTTTTGAGGGGGTTTCCCAGTGAATTGTTGTGCCTGTCTCCAGAGATAACGCAACCCCCGATATATCTGAAAAAATGCTTTTCTAAACATCCTGGATCCTTATGCCACTCTGCCGCTCACGGCAAGCCATTCCGCAGCAGCTCATATGACTGGGCCCATCCATGTACCGACATGCAGCGCGAATACAACTGATAGTCAGTCCTCACATAGCCCTGACAGACTGTCGTAGCCTCGGTGTATTGCTCCCGCCATTGTGCGGGATCAGTCCAATAGCTCGTGCAACCAGCGAGCAGAGATACGACGATGACGCTCAGGTATGTGATCGTCTTCCGCATATTGCCTCTCTTAGGAAGTCAATAACTCATGTTGTTCCAGTGGCTTAGTATATACTTCCATTATATCAGCTGGGGGCTCGGGGAGAGAGGGCTTAGGACGAGAGCAAGAGGGGATCGTCTTGCTTGATAGCAGCGGACGATAGAAGGGCCTCTCATTCTGAGATGGGGATGAGGGAGTGACATCTAGAAGGAATATAGGGGAATATGGTCCCTGATCTGTATGGTGTCAGCGGCATAGATATATCCTCCTGGCGAAGCCATACAAACCCAATTGATACGGATACTGGTCCCTCTCTCCTAGAGATGTGTTCAAAGGTCGATACTGTGAGACGGTTGTATTATGTTTTGCGCGTGAGTGGAAGGCCTGCATGGGGCAGGATCATGGCGGGTGCTGAGTTGACGGCGTCAGGAACGCTCTGTACTCTTGTGCGGTATCAGGTTGTTTTCCCAGCTTCTGTATGCGAGGCATCGAGCAAAGGACAAGTTGTGTCGGATTGGATTGAGATTCAGAAGGATCCAAAACATGTTGCCCGCGAAAAACAGAAGGCCAGAGCCCTACGCCAGTCACAGTGGTGGCGCAACAAAATTGCTCAAGGTCGCTGTGCCTACTGCCAGGGCACCTTTGCGTCTGACGAACTGACTATGGATCATATCGTACCAATGTCTCGGGGTGGACGGAGTACCAAAGGCAATGTGGTGCCGTGCTGTGCAGCATGCAATGCTACGAAAAACTCCTGGACCCCTGCTGAACTGCTGCTGCAGCAACTGCGGGAGCAGGAGAGCAAGTAGCACGGGCAGCCCCGCCTCTCAGCCAGTTGTAGTATTCAACGAAGTTCCACAAAGAAAAAGCCGCCAGAAGCACCTCTGGCGGCTTTTGTTAGGCTCCCCTTTATGGACGCATTTCGCAACGAATTAACTGTACCATCCGGGGCCATGTTGGGGACATTCGCCGCCATTCAAGATGTAGGCTACACCTAGTGACACCCCCAAGCCTAGTACATGCTAGAGCATTGATAGCAGCCGCACTCAAGGTGCCATGTTGCCGAGGCTGCACTGTCTGGTGCAGCCCTCCCTTTGCAGCCTACCAGCGGAGCAAAAAATCGTACGTATTACATTAATGTATTCGCTCCAATGGAAAGCTACCTCCCGTGGTCCTTAAGACTCAGTGGTTGAAGACCATTGCAGCCATGTTTTATATTAAGGGCACGAGCAGAGTGCACTACTAACGCTTCCCACCATAATCGCTATTAGGAAAAAGAGAGATGGCCCGGCAAGCCCCAGAGGATACGCATCATCCCTTTTCTGGCTTTTATGAATGGCATAAAAAATGGCGTGAGGAAAGGGCACAATATCCATCATATATGGAAGTGCGGCTCAACGAGCACCTATGGCAAAATAAAGAGGTATCCGTTCTTGTCTTCCCCGATACGGACCGACGAGATATCTTAGGTTGTTTTACAGATCCTCGCTATCGAGGCAAAGAGTATGAGATTCCGATGTGTGTAGTCCATGAACCACTTTCTGAGGAATCCCGTAGCCATCTGAATACGATCTTGTCACCCATCACACAACTACAAGGAGTGGACTATCGGGAAGCCTTAGCGTTTAGTGTCCAAATCTTCCTTATGTTCGTGGATTACCAAAGGGCAATGCAAGAAGAGGAGTCTGTACTTTTCGGGCCAACGTCTGAGCAGTTCTTGTACACAACAGAAGGCCTAATACGTCTTGTGCACATAGTAAATAGCCCAATGTTGACTTTGGAAGCACTTTTTAAGTTTTGGGGTATCATTGGAGTCCATTTTGCATCCGGCTTCTATAAAAGCCCGGATGGAAGTCTCGTACAGCCGACTTACCTCACCATTCCACCTACCTGGCTCACTGTTGATCAGCTCAAAGAAATTTATGGTGATGAGGCTGAAACACGGAGAATACCGCTTCTTGTAGAGCCTGCTTATAAAGCGCCGATGGAGAACTTACTGGGATTCTATCGAGCCACTCGCCAAGCTGGTGTGCCCCTGCATGTAAACTTTGGGCTCCTTGGTAAGGCAGATCAAGTCGACAGCATGGCTGAGCAGTATGTGTTCCGCCAAGATGGTGACTTCTGGACTATCGTCTATCAAGGCAAGAGGCTTCCTCCCATGAAGGGCAAAAGTTTACGCTATATAGCCTTTTTGCTCCAGCATAGCAGACAGGCATTCAGGACCCCCAGTGCATTCGTGGCTGCTGTCGAGAAAAAGGATGCCAGCATCATTGCGGAACCTCACCACAAACTGGCTGAGGAGCTGCTGGCCAATGGCAATATGAGCAAGCGTGGCGAGATGGGTACTGGACCACTCCTCGACACTAGAGCAAAACGAGAATTGGAACAGCGTAGAGATGATCTCAACGAAAGACTAGAGGCCCATAACTTTGATAACCCAGGACAAGCTGCTGAGATGCGCGAAGAGATAGATTCCATCAATGCCTATCTTGCCTCAAACACAGGACTCGGAGGTAAAAGCCGAAAAAGTAGTGACCTAAACGAGAAAGCTCGGCAGGCGGTGTCCCAAGCTATCCATCGAAGCCTTAAAGAGATTAATAAACACCATCCTGGTTTGGCTGACCACTTGCGTCGCACCTTGACGCCCCTAAAGTACCCTCTCTGCTACTCACCAGACCCGCCTATCGACTGGGTGACATAAAAAAGTTTGGTCTTACTCATTCCGCATCATCATCTGTCGCGCCCGCATCATTATCTGTCACGCCTTGCTTATTGAGAGTGATGATCAAGGCTCGGCAGCCCCTATCGTCTTCATCGCCCGCAAGGGCGGTTCATGACCCCTGAGAGCGTCTTGCCGGGCCTCTCTCAGGGGTCATATCTATTTCTAGGTACGCACAGTGAAACGCCAGCAGCCAGACATCATCGAGCACACCATCACGTTCTGGAGAAAGCGTACCGGGCAAGAGGTCTGTCATGAAGAAGCCCGGCAGATGGTAACCAGCGTTGCTGGATTCTTCGCCGTGTTAGCAGAATGGGATCACAAGAGCCGAGGGGGAGTCCCACAGAGCCTGAAGGCGCAGAGGAGAAGCGATGACCAGGACGAGCAAAGCCCCAGGGGCAACTGGGGCTCTACCGACTTTTGAGCTGGACTTTGCAGACGGCAGGCGGCGAGCAAACCGCCTATGTGATACCCCAATGGCAAGGTGATATCGTCGTGAAGTATAACACACTAGCATGCACTTCTACATCGTCCAAAACATCTCACAATCTCCTGAGCACGCGCCCTCTTGCCTCACTGTGCAAGGCCACGCTTATGAGCGTTTTGTCCTGGCTTATTGCCTGGAAGCTAGGCATTGCCATGTACTTAGGGCACCTCGTATTGCACGTATGGCCCAATTTCCGGAGGGCCTAAATCATGCGCACCTGGTATCACAGCACTCCTCACAATCCTTGCCCCATCTGCGGCAAGCTTGACTGGTGCGCTCGCAGCATGGATGGTGCCTTGGCACTATGTCGTCGTGTCGATACGGGGGCAGGGCTCCATAAGGTGGACAAAGCTGGTGCTGACTTCTGGCTATATCGCCTTAACAGTCGTTCAACGTATGGGCAATCCCTCATCGAGCTGCCTTCCCAACCTCAAGCGGAACGTGCCGATCCTGCTACGCTGGATCGTACCTACCGTGCCCTGCTGGCTTCGCTGCCGCTGTCGTCAACGCATCGGCAGGCTCTACGGCAGCGTGGCTTAGCGGACAGAGACATAGTCCAACGTGGCTACCGAACCTTGGCAGTTCATGGCCGTGCCACGCGTGTACGTCAGTTGGTCGCAGACTTCGGCGCCGATGCCTGCGCCAGGGTCCCAGGGCTCTATATAGTCGAATGTGGCAGCCAGCAGTGGTGGAGTCTTGCTGGCGTGCCTGGGCTGCTCATCCCAGTGCGCGACATTGACGGCCGCATTGTCGCTTTGAAGGTGCGTGCTGACCATCTGGGGGAAGGCCCCAAATATACGTATCTCAGCTCCACCAAACACGGCGGTCCAGGACCTAGCGCTCCCGTGCACGTGCCACTGCACGGGCTCTCCCCAGGGGGGCCTCTGCGTCTCACGGAGGGTGAGCTGAAGGCCGATGTGGCGACCGTGCTCAGTGGTGTCCTCACGATCGCTGTGCCTGGGGTGACGCTCTGGCGCCAGGTCCTGCCGCTCCTCGAAGCCTTGCGACCCACGCGGGTGCTCTTGGCCTTTGACGCCGACTGGCGCCAGAACCCGCACGTGGCACGCGCGCTCGCGCAAGCCACACAGGCGCTGGTAGAGGCGGGGCATCCCGTTGGGGTGGAAACCTGGGACCTGTCCCAGGGGAAGGGGATCGACGATGTGCTGAGAGCCGGATATCCGCCAGCCTTGCAGTCCAGCGTGCCCTGGCTCCATCGGGCACGCACCTTACCCGAAAAGTCGGGGGGGAGGCCGTCACACATTATTGTAGAGGTGCGGTGATGGCTATTATCACCCCCACGCGCATCCCATACGGCTGGCAGGTGACCCAGGGGGCTTTCACACTCGATGCGGAGAATCCTCGATTTGACCGGGGAGCTATCCGTACCATCCTCACTGTGCGGAATTGCACCGTGCTCTACTACCGCGATACCGTCAATCTCACCTCGGCCCGTGTCCGGGCGCGCGTGATCAAACTGCTGGCTGCAAAAAACGTGTCTCTGGCCGAGGAGCCACTCATTGCGCTTGACGAGGCCTGTCGGCAGCGCTCGATCCCGCCACCAGCACAGAATATACCGGGTGGCGGGGACTCCGACTTTTCGGAAAAGGTTACGCAATTCCTTGATGTACAAGAGCGTATTACCTCTTTTCTGCTTCTCAAAGACCCTGATGTCCTTCTCGTCATACTCGGTGCCAGGGCCGCACATCGGTTTGGCGGCACACCGGTGTGGTTACTGCTGGTCGCACCGCCCTCAGGCAGCAAAACCGAGCTGATCTTGGCCCTCAGGCGCATGCCGGACACGTATTTTCTGTCGGAGCTGACGGCCCGCACCTTTGCGTCTGGACTTGAGACCCATGGCGCCGACCCGAGTTTACTGGCGCGACTCCATGAGGAGGTCTTACTCCTCAAGGATTTTACGACAGTACTGGAAATGCATCACGACGAGCGGCAGGCCATTCTGGCACAACTCCGGGAGATCTATGACGGCCGGTATGACAAGACCTGGGGCACGGGGAAAGAGCTGCATTGGGAAGGGCGCCTAGGGCTGATAGCGGGCGTCACGCCGATCATCGACAAATACCATGGGGTGCTGGCCGTCCTTGGTGAACGCTTTGTCATGCTTCGGGTGGAGCAACCCGACCGGCAGGAGATGGCCGCCAAAGCCCTCGACAACGCGGACCACGAAACGCAGAAGCGCCAGGAACTCGCAGCACTCATCCAGGGTTTCATGGCATCGCTCCCTATAACGCCACCCGTCGTGCCGCCAGTATTGCGGACACAATTGGCACAAATGGCCGATTTCGTGACACGATGCCGTTCTGGGGTTGTGCGCGATGGCTACCGACGGGAGTTGGAATATGCACCCGAACCCGAAATGCCGGCCCGCTTGGCCAAACAGCTCTTTGAGCTGCTCCGGGGTGTGGCACTCGTCTGTGGCCACAAGGAAGCCACCCAGGAGGATTATGACCGCATTGCCCGTGTAGCCCTCGACTGCATCCCCGCTTCCCGGCGGACGGTCCTGCGCACGATCGCCACCTTGACGGTGATGGAGACCTTGACCACGACGCAAGTAGCGCAAACAGCGCAGTACAGTACGGCGGCGGTACGCCGTGCCCTGGAAGACCTGCAAGCGCTAGGCATCCTGCGGGTGACCAAAGGGGGCCAGGGCGTTGCCGACAAGTGGCAGCCTCGGGAGGAATGGCATGTAGCCCTCGATACCCTACAAAAGGTGGAAAGCGCTGTAGCAACAAGGCGAAAGGCCACCTTTTCCGAAAAGTCGGAAGAGGGGCGTACACCGACGAGTGAGGACACGTCGCCAAACGATAACGATGAAGAGGTGTTCTAAATGACTCCGATCGAATTGGTCACAGCACTGCATACGGTGGGCTGCCAGCTTATCCCAGAGGGAGAGCACGTACGCGTCCAGGATCCTCAGCATGCGCTGACCGATGACTTGCGCCAGGCCATCCGCGAGCACAAAGCGGCGTTGCTCGGCTTGCTCGCGCCGCCAGTGCCAGCGAATGATGCCACTGCCACAGAGCCGAGCCCCCTGGAGGCGTGCACCCATCAGGAGCACGTTTTTCCTTCCCCGCCACCATACCCCGGCTGTCCGGTAGGCGCGCCTTTTCGTCCAGGACACCAGGTCTGGCTCTATCGGTGGGATAATCACACCCCACGGTTTGACGCCCCTGTGACGATCGTGCAGCTACGGACGCTCTGGCCTGGGGAGCACGACATTGGGTGGTGTAATGCCGCCGGCGAGGTGACTTGGCACAATGCCCGGCTGGCCGTCGCGGTCGAGACGCCGGAGGTGCACAGGCACCCGTAGAGCGCACGACAGGCATAACGACCGAGGGCAGAGCAGCCACTCTACCCCCAGTCTAAATCGGTCCACACGAGATTCATACACTCGATGTCACGGATACACAGCAATTGCGTGCTTACGCGTGCTACCAGTGTGCCAATGTTGTGCGGCTCGATTTAGACCAAGGAGACGACATGCAGCAAGGGCAGAAGATAGCACAGCACAATGACCTGACCAAGATACAGCAGATGTGGTTAAGCGGCGCGTTACCGCGGGAGGTGGGGTATCACCACCTGACGGTGGAGCATGACGACTGGTGCGACATCTTCGCCGGTCAGCGCCTGTCACTGTGAGCCGGGATATCACACGCACGTTCAGCCTGGCGGGCCAGGCGAAGAACTAGGAGGAATGCCGCTGTTATGCCACCAGCTCTCCTGCGGACCACCTTTGAGATGTCGCGCGCGGCCGAATACATGACCGTGCGCGAATTACAGGCCATGACCGGCCAACCCCAGCAGCGCTTCGTTGCCGTCGTGCTGAAGGAACTGCTCGACAATGCCATGGATGCGGCCGAGAACGCGGGCGTTGCCCCTCTCCTCCGTGTCGGCTGGCAGGTGGATCCAGACGCAGACCTGGTGCAGCTCACAGTGGCGGATAACGGAGCAGGGATCCCGCGTGCGACGGTGCAGCGCATCCTCAACTTTGCCACCCGGACCTCCGACAAAGCCGTCTACCGTTCGCCCACGCGTGGTGCGCAGGGCAATGCCTTGAAGACCGTCCTCGGGATTCCCTGGGCGCTGGGGGTGCGGACACCGGTCGTGATCGAGGCCCAGGGCCTCCGCCATACCATCAGGGTCGCCGTGGACCCTGCCGGGAACCTTGACGTGCAGCACGAGGAGACCCCGATGCCTCCACAGCCAGGCACGCGCATCACGCTGACGATGCCGACCGGCACCCAGGACTGCGATCCCGTCTACTGGGGCCGCGCCTTTGCGGCCTTCAATCCCCACATTTCGGTAAAAATCTGCCAGGACGACCATGCGGGGTTAGCTTGCTCAACGACGCAGGTCGACTGTGGGGATTTTTACCAAGCGACCGTCGCCTTCCCCGAGCCCTGGCGCAAATATCTCCCCAGCGATCCGACGTCCGCCTGGTGGTATAGCACGGAGGATCTGACGCGTCTGGTCTTTGCCCACATCGCCGCGCGGCAGCAGCCGGGGGAGAAAGATCTGCTGCTCCGGGACTTTGTAAAGCAGTTTCGTAACCTCTCAGCCAATGCGAAGGCGCAGGCGGTCTGTGCGGCGCTGCCAGGGATCACGCACCTGCGTGATTTTGCCGGGCAGGAGGCGGCCGTTGGCACCCTGCACGCCGCGATGCTGGCGACGGGGAAGGCGCCCTCGCCTGAGGTGCTCGGGGCGGTGGGGGAGGCGCACTTCGCGCACTGGTTCACGCGGTGGTACGGGGTCAAGCGGTTCTGGTACGAGTCGAAAAAGAGCCTGCACAAGGGCATTCCCTACGTCGTGGAGGTCGCGGTGGCGGAGACGATCGAGGGCGGGGACCTCTGGACGGGGTTGAATTTTTCGCCCACCTTTGATCCGCCCTTTGCCGAGGCCTACCTCAGGAGTCCGCACATGGCGGCCTCGGGCCTCACCAATTTTCTCCAGCGTGTCCATGCGGCGCCTGGGGACCAGGCGCACGCCCCGACGGCGGTGGCCGTGCATGTCGTCTGCCCCACGCTCGAGTTCTACGATCGCGGCAAGACGCGCGTGCAGGCGCCCGTCTGGCTGGCGAACGCGCTGGGCAGCGCACTCGGGAAGACGACCAAGACGCTCTATGAGGACGAGGAGAAGCGCCGGAAAAATGCGGCCAAGGCCGCACGCGAGGCCGACGCGCGCGAGCGGGCGGCGACCCGCCAGCATCCGGAGATGACCCGCAAAGAGGCGGTGTTTACGGTCCTGCAAGAAGCCTGGAGGCATGCGACCGGTGATGGGCAGTACCGGGTCAGCTCGCGCTTTCTGTTCTACCCGGTGCGGAAGCTCATCCAGGAGTTGACCGTCAAGGCGCTGGAGTATGACTACTTCTCGCAAGACCTCATCGTCGAGTACCAGCGACAGGGCGGACAGTTGCCGGGGCTGTATTATGATCCGCGTGGCGTGCTCTATGAACCCCACACGGGCACCGCGATCCCGCTCGGCACGCAGGAAGTGGAAGCCTACCACTTTCCGTCGTGGCTCTATGACAAGATTTTGTATGTCGAAAAGAAAGGCGTGTGGCCCATTCTGCAAACCGCACGGCTCGCCGAACGCTACGACATGGCCGTGGTCGCCGGGGAAGGCTATGCGACCGAGGCGATTCGGGTGCTCTTTCAGGCGGCAAGTACGCATCGGCAGTATCAACTCTTTGTGCTGCACGATGCCGATCCCGACGGCTACAACATTGCGCGGACCTTGCGCGAGGAGACGGCCAGGATGCCGGGGTATGCGGTCGATATCATCGATCTGGGGTTGCGGTGGGACGATGCCATGGCCCTCGGGCTCGACACGGAAGAGTTCCCGCGGAAGCGTGCCCTACCTGAGGGCCTGCTGCTGACGGCCACCGAACGCGCCGCGTTTGAAGGACACCCCCAGCGTGGGCTCCCCTGGGACCGCCACCGCTCCTGGATTTGTCAGCGTGCCGAGTTGAACGCCTTCACGGCGCCAGAGCTTGTGGCGTATATTGAACGACGGTTACAGGAGACGGGAGTGCGGGGCAAAATCATCCCGCCAGCGACGGTCCTCACGGCCACCGCCCGGGCGGGCTGGCGCGAGCAGGTGGCGGCGCAGGTGCAGCGGGCCATCGAGACGCTCTTGCCCATCGACGCGATCACCGACCGCTTGCAGGACGACTTCACAGAGGACGCGCCGCTGGACGAGGCGCGGGGGTGGATTGAAGAGGCCTTCACGACGCAGCCCGAGCAGTGGTGGCGTGATGCCATGCGCGGGAAGATTCATGGGCTGCTGCATGACCAGTGGGACGCGATTACCGATGCCGTCCGCATCGCCCTCCGCGAGGCGATCCAGGATGGCGCCCTGACGGCCCCCGAGGAGTAACAACCAAAGGAGACAATGATGCCTGCCCCGGTCTTTTTACCTCAGATGGACGAGATGTTTGGCCACGGATGTGGGAATCCGTTCTGCACGCATGACCATGTGATGCCCGGCACTCTGATGGTTGTGTTGGGGTAGGCCCCCAGAGGAAGCTTATGAGAGGGATTGACACCCCCGCTGAGACGCCCCTGCCCCCAGAGCGGGCCTGGTTCACGGCGGTTCGGCGCCACGCGTTGCGCGATGCCACGCGTGGCCGTGGCGCGATGCGGACGGAGGCCCGCGTACTTGACACCGTGTCCGTGGCATTCCTACACTGTCTTCAGCGTCTGCAAGCACCTGAGCATTTCTTAGTAATGTGTCGCCTGTGATGCTCGAACGCGTCGGCGTTCGAGGAGCGAGTATGGGTATGGCCTCTGGCAACCTGTCTGACCGCCTGACACCGAAACAGCGCCGCTTCGTCCAGGAATATCTCATAGATCTGAACGCGACCGCCGCCTATAAACGCGCCGGGTACAAGGGTCATGGCAACGTGGCGGAGGTGAATGCCCACCGCTTACTCAGACATGCTAAGGTGGCTGCAGCTGTCCAGGTGGCCCAAGACGCCCGTGCCCAACGGCTCCAGTTGACGCAAGACACGGTCCTTGCCGAACTGACGCTGCTCGCACACTCTGATATTCTGGACTATGTCATCGATGACCACGGGGATGTCACCCTCCGTGCCGGAGCGCCGCCGCACGCCATGCGCGCCGTGGCCAGTCTCAAAAAGAAAATCATCCATACGGACGCCGGCACGATCTACGAGACCGAAATCAAGCTCTGGAACAAGCCCGCGAGCGTACGCATGGCTGGCGAGCACCTCGGCGTGTTCAAGGGGCGGGAGCAACCCCTGCCTGACATCCATGTGCATGTAGATACGGCGCGGGACCGGCTGGCAGAGCGCCTCGACCACCTCGCCGCCCGCCATGCGGAAGACGCGACCAATGGCCACTAACCTCTCGCCTGCTTCGCAGCTGGCCTTGCTGCCGCGGGCTGAGCGCGACGCGTTTCTCGCCCGGTGTACGCCCGAAGAGTTGGCTGCGCTGGAGTATGATTGGCAGGGGTTTTGGGCGCGGCCGAATCAGCTCCCGCCGCCAGAGCCCTG